>Ga0247757_10001363_pt1 | contig 16531 bp, 12 predicted proteins | sample UWRJL126311R4_FD_180929 | JGI IMG/M metagenome (GOLD analysis project Ga0247757, IMG submission 180929) | Plant litter microbial communities from Arlington Agricultural Research Station in Wisconsin, United States - UWRJ-L126-311R-4 | ecosystem: Environmental > Terrestrial > Plant litter >... | reverse complement strand
GTTTTGCAAAAGAACCTCCCCCCCCCCCCTTCCCCCCTAAACCACATAGCCATTGAGATAACGTTTTCCTTGATATTGTATGCTACAAAATTGCGTCAACGAGCTTGAACGTCGTGCTCGCTTAATTGCTTCGTTGCACGATACGAGTGAGTATTAGTGGAGCAGGCGCTGCAAGACTGATCCTAGCTGCGTTATACGATCAGTACCGCTGGCCACGAACTGCAGTAAAGCAGAAAATCGATTCAAAGGAGCCGTGATCATCTTGCACTTGCAGTCCCCACGTACCAGAATCGGAAATCACCGCATTTTTCACATCATAAGGAGGAGCACACTAACCACGCCTCTTGCCGAGCGCCAATGTACATCCCTTCCCGCTCTCTTTACCCAAGGCTTGGCTCAAGACTGCATTTGCTGTGCCTCTTACCCAGGTACCTTGCTCGTATCCATTGAGACACCGTTGGAGGGACACGAGGTGGGTAGGAAGTGGCCCTGTTACGAACCGGTCAGTCTGTTTGGGACAAACCACACTTCAGCCTTCCATCGCGAATTATACCAAATATATCACCGGGCGAACAACGTGCCGTGTGTCCGCTGTTCAATTTGCAAAGAGAGTTTTGCTGCTACAAACCTGCCAACCATTTTTGGCCTCGATGCTTCTTGTGCCGCTCCTCTCTGCTGTTGGCTGTCTTCAAGACCACAGATCCAGCCTATGATGTGGGTTCACAATACGAAATAGACGCCGAGGAACACGAGCGGATTACCATGGTTAAGCCATTAATCACTCACTTGATATTACATCGGAGTTCCTTCTGAACACTCTGTTTGGTTTGGCCAGCCCAATGTAGTCTACTCGCATGGGTCCGCCAACGCCTGACACAATCCGTTCTGCATCAGAATTTTTTTCTGTCGCATGCAGATCGCAATTCCCAGCCCTGCCGTACAACGAGGATAGGGATTCTTGCGACCGGCATCGAATAGTCAACTACCATCGGTCCCCGTCTTCATCACTCAGAGGCTGGAAGAAAGGCGGATAGAGTCTATCCGTAAACTTTACCATGGTTAGTGTCGTGTCCCATTCTCCACTGTCGATTCTGCGCCAAAGGTCATGCCGTGTGTATGTAGTGCATACACGTAGTCAATTTAGTTCGACCCCCACTCCTCCGCCACTTGCAGAGAAACCATGCACATACACACAATGGGCCACTACATTGTGCTCACTGCGTCTGACCACGCCAATGCACGCGCGTTTCAACCCATGCCCGACGAACCCCGACGCTGGTCGCTACTGTCGTCGAACGCACGTCAAAGCAGACGATTCTAACACCAATATACCTCCTGCATTATACCCTCCCCTCGCATATACCCTTTTTGCATCAGCATTGCAACACCCTGCCACCACCCCGGAACATACACAGGCTGGACCGTGCTCTTCATATTGAATGAACAGGTCTACCGCCACGTGTTACCCACGTTTAAGATTATATATAGCGCTATGCTGTGCAACGGTTGTCGAGGAGGAATAATTGTCCGGAAGGAGTAACATGGTGGTGTCCACAAGCACGTCATTCGTTGCATGCACAGACTAACACCTTGTCCGAAGCCACGCCTACCGTCCATCTACCCCCTCTACTTCGTATTGATTACACGCTTGTTAGGACTTCCGCTCGCGGAAAAACGGGACGGGCGTCCTACGCCATCGAGGGTGCTCCCAACATTAACCCCCTTCTTCTTACCAACTGGAATAGGCTTCAGCCTTCGTATTTAGCAATCAGAGCACTCCAGCATCCTGTTAGTATTGCTTGTTTCCATGCGTACTAACAAATACCTCGGGGCAAAACGCAAATCAAGGTATCCACCTTGTACTTTTCACACCGTCTAGACTGGGGTGCCGGCTGGCATCCATCCGAGGGCGAGCATCATCCTTGGCTTTCCAGCAACAGATCCCCGCCCCCATCGCCACCTCACGACCACGACTTCAGGGCTTGTTTAGACTTGGCTCAACTACCGCCCCCCAAACCTTCTATCACCACGCAGACCTTAGTGTGCCACAGTCACGGTTCATGATTCGTTGAGAAGCTAGTGCTGTCTATCGGAACAACGGGACTGAAATTTGGCTTGCTGATCATGGAGAGACATGAGAAATCACACAAGATGGGGACATTGCATGGACACTGCTCTTCTACGCCTTACTCTCCTCTTCCACATGGCCTATGCCCTTTTCCTACGATTCTCGTAACCGTGCCCCTCAACATTGTCCACAAAGGAGATGATTTATAGCTACTCTGCTGACATGTAGGTAACACGGCAAGAAGCATCCCTTGCCCCTGCCTTACGTTCAGCTTTTCCCGCTTCCTCGCTCTCATTGCGCTGTTGTTACCAGCATCCTCCCCAGGCGTGGCTGAAGAAAGCGGACAAATAAAAATGGATAGGCTAGAGGGCTAGAACAAGACCGTACCGCACTACTTGGGAATGCCAAAGCAGAAGGTCCTACTTCGCCGTGCATCGGTCAACTAAACAATATGAATTAATATGGTAAGTAAACGGAGCAGCCAGATTAATATGCCGGGTATACAAAAGCTCAAACTCTTCCCAAAACGCCGCTGCATATCCAATCCCTAGTGAAGCTCACTCAAGAACAGTCTCTAAAGCCTTCTCTATCCACACCTCCAGATCCCCCCAGTGAAAGTGCCACCTCCCCTTGCTTTCACCTACCACCATCTGCCTCCCCGCTCTTTCTTTCAACCCTTTCGTGGCATCTTCACCCTGAGCCTCCCACCACTCCTTCTCCGCCTTCTCTTTCGCCCTCGCAACCACAACGTCTTCATCCTCGACTCTGTACAAATCGCACCGCTGGCACTCGGCGCACTTCTCGCCGGGTCTCTCCCTGAAATGCTGACAGAAATGCTTGTAGCCCTCCCGCGCGAGCCCCTGGCGGCAGATGTAGCACATACTATAGCCGCACACGCAGACGAGCTTGTTGCAGCCGTCGGCCTTGACGAAGGAGAGATTGCAGGCGGGACACGTGCGCTTTATGGCGTCGGTGGTGGCGCGCTCCAGCGTGAGGCGGAGCGAGGTGAGCGCGCTGGAGAAGCACGTGTGCGGGTCGTGCCAGGGGGCGGAGCAGGAGAGGCAGGAAGCACGGCGGCAGGTCGGCGACAGGCACTGGAAGCGCAGGCCGCGGCGCTTGAGGTGCATCGAACGGAGGGCATTCAGGAAGGGGGTGAAGAGGGGGAAGGGCTTAGGGAGGACAGCGCTCAGTACGATGGCGAGGATGATAGGGAGCATGAAGCAGAGGAAAAGCAGCCGGACGAAGGGAGAGGTGAGCAGTTGGAGAAGAGGAAACGAGGCAAGCAACAAGGGTTGTTTCTTTATGCGAAATGCGGAGAGGAGTCTGGTAGGAGGGAGGGCTGGGTCGTCGACCTCCGCATAGGAGCAAAAAGGGCATCTGACTAGCGGAAGCCGAGACTTGAGCAGTGCTTCGTGGGTGAAATGCTCATCGAGTTTGGAGAGAGCATCTTCGCCGTCAGGTTCTTCGAGGAGAGCGCGCTTAACGAATCCAAAAGGTATGCAGCCTCCGCAGTCGTCCACGCCATCTGCCATGGGAGCGATGCATTTTAACGTACAGTGACCGGTGTCTATGTTGCGGGACCAGCCTTGATCGTAGAGCGCTGCATTTATGGAATGTCGTATGCAGCGGAAGCAAACGTAGTGTCCTTCGACACTACAGGCCGACATCTGCTGGAGCGTATTTGGGATAAAGCAGCACTCGCAATCATACATCTCACCCTCACTCTCCGCCTCTTCTTCGTTCAATTTCAACGCCAGTTCGAGATCATGCTGCATCTGCTCTTTTCGCTGTTTCTCTAGCTCTGGAACTATCAGTGTTTCATAAAGTTCCTGATCCAGCTCCGGGCTCTTAGTTTTGACGAGCAATGGCTTCCTCCCATGGCCAGTCCTCGCATCCGGAGCGAGCCACATGACCAACGGATGATGGTCCGCACTCGGTGCCTTTCTCCGCATTATGAAATTCGTTATGCTTGACCGCCAGCTCTGGCTCGACAGCGCCAGCAGGGTCGGTCGTGCATGCGTGTAGCTCCAGTTGTACTCCGCCAGCACAGCCTTAATGGTAGAGTGGCTCAGGCCCTTGAACTCGGAGTAGAGCGCATCCTTTGCAGCGTCCTTGTACCCGTTCGATCGGAACTTATCCTCTCTTGCCAACGGCACGCCTCTCGTGTCTCGCCCGTAATCTACGGTTCGATACTTGTACCGGTGTGCCACGTCGCGCTGTTCCTCCTGCTCGGCCGGCATCCTGTATCTGCCTCGCACAAACTTCTCCCTCCGCCTCAGCAGCTGCTCCGTGACAATCTCGACTCGACTCTCCGAAGATAGCTTGGCGAGCATTTCCCGGAACACCTCAGGCTGCACGTCAGGAAACATCTCGGTGAGGCATTGCAGCGAGCTGTTCAAATCGCGCAGGTCGACGTCGTCGTGTTCGGGGTTCGGTGCGCGGGCAGGCAGCGCGGCGAGGCTCTCCACGGCCGTGGGCATGTCTGCATCGCTGCGAGGCTTCGAGGATCGCACGAGGGACGCGAATACGGATGTCATCTTCGCTGGTGGATCTGAGGCCTGGGCCAACTCGCTCTGGAGTGTCGTTGGCGCATTCGGATAGTTTATGTACGTGTTGCCGACGTAAGAAATGGATGGCTTTCCCGACTTCACGGTGTGGCGTTGCGTGGTTGTAGGTTGTTGGGGTTGGGGGTTATTGGCGGGACTGTCCGCCGCCGTCAAAAGGCGGGAGGGACGCGTCATTGTCGTGGCCAATCATCGCATGTTCACGTGCCATGCAACCATTAAGTCCTTGTCTCTTGTCGAAACATGAGTCAGCCATTCCAGCTCTTTGACGGCCTTTAAGGGTATCAGACAAAATCGAAGAGTAAAACAAAGGGCTGCGAAGGCTCTCTGAAGGTAGTGTCTTATTTCCGGCGTTTGCCCTATCCGTGATGGCTTGCGTCTTGCACAACCGCCTATGTGCATTGTAGAATTCTTCTATTACAGGTGAGGCCATATAACTGCAAAAACGGAGTGTTGCATACCCTTGCCTCCGTATGTTAAAAAAAAAAAAATTAAAAAAAAAAAATAGTATGCGACTCTTAGCATCCTACAACGGTGGTCGGTAGACACCTGTTCTACATCAGGTCTGGATGCGCTGGACGCTGTTGATGATGTTGGATGGATGATATGGAACACCATCGATTAAGTGGAAGAAGGAAAATGGTATTCTCTAAAAAATCTTCAGTTGCACATTTTCCCAACTAGATATAAGATCAAAGCTAATAAAAAAGAAATCTAAGAGAACAGAAATAAGCGCATGCAAACATAGCCTATAGCCTACTACACACAAACCCATTCAGTATACCAGTAGTCTTAACACGTATCCATCATTACGCCACCGTTGAAGTAGGAATATCAATCATTGTCATATCGCCAGCGATACTTGTGAACATAACAGCATTCCTAGCTGAACAAGGTGCTCCCCGGTCCTCTCCGTGATTTTGTCCATTATCAGGACTACAATAGCCCTGGTGCATGGTCTCGGCCATATTGATCGATACTACAGGTTCAAGAAAAGTGTCATCTACCACGCATGTCGTGTTGATAGTAGGCTGCAGCTTAACTCCAGTATCCAAGGTCTGGATGCTCCCTCCTCCAAATTGAGATCCAGGTTTGGTATAGGCGCCTAGTATCCTGGCCATCATAGGGATGCCGCTGGGTTGTAATAGGGATTGGAAGACAGGCCACCAGGGTATAATCAAAAGGGGGCTTTCGAAAGCACGGCTAGCATCACTTGTGTGATTTGTTAGGTATGTACCGTGGCCCTTTCTCTTGCTCTTTTGCTGATCCGCAGCGGCAGTTGGGACCAATAATGCAGTGGTGGAGGCACCCGTGGAAGTAGTGCTTGGTTCCAGTCCTTCGTGCCTCTTTGGGTCGAGTATCGTTTTAACACCGTTCTTAGCATCTTCGAGAACCCCTGTGGCCTGGTCTTTGACATCTTCGGTCGTTTTCTTGAAGACTCCCGTCACTTTCTCCATCCAGTCATCGACTTTTTGCTTGAATTCATCGGTTTTCTTGACCCAACCATCGACCCTCTGCTTAACGTCGTCGAATTTCTGCCTCCAGCTTTTCAGTACTGATAGCATGATCGAGATGATGATGATAATGATGACAGTAACGATGGCAATAACGACGGCAAACATCCCCTTGGCTGCTTGCAAACCTCGTTTACACCACGCAGGCAGTTTTTCGAATATCCGCCACCCTTCTCCACGGGACATATTCGGTTCTTTTTTAATATCCGGTTCGTGGGGACCAGAAGAGTGAGAGGAGGGCCATGATGAATGAGCCATCAGTGAGTAAGAATTGACTACAAGATAACGGTATAGATGGACGTTTTGAAATAACACAGGTATATTGACAGTCTTGCCTCCAAGATTCGGGAGAGCGTTGACTGGCTCACTTGCAGACCGTCTTTTGGGCTGATGATAGATGATGGTATGATTGCTGCTTCTGGGCCCAGTCGGAAGAGGTGCAGAGTGCTGGAGGCTGTATATTGGGCGTATGGGAGATGTCTTTGAACAAGATGCCGATGCTGTTGTGTAGTGCTTTCTCGAAAGAGTAGTAAAAGGATAAGGTATATATACAGTGGTATGCGGGAAGTGAGCAGTATTTGCAGTAACTATGCTGTGTGCCATTGTCTAGGAAGGGATATTAGTCATGTTGTATATGGTAGCTGTGCTACTCATCGACTTACTGTTGACTCATTGGTAGTACTCGACAAAGATAAGTTTGTTATACCAATGGGTATGATTGTTAGATTGAATGCTCTTGTTGAGGTAGCACCGTAGAGGGGAGCAGGAGCAGAAACGCTGGATTTTCGTAGTTCCGGTAGGAAAGAAAGGCCAAGCGCAGCCAATGCGAATGTGAGTGCGAATCCGGATACGACCAGGCTTATGAGCCCAAGATTACAAGGGCTTTTTCGCGCCGTCTTTTCAGCAAGGTCGATATGATCAGCTTCTGGCCACAATGTCGTCGGTCTTGATGGTATACCGATACTCTCTACTCCAGAATCACGAGACTTAGAAAAACCATCTTTAAAACTTAGACGATAGCTGTCATGATCATTTGAACTCCCCTCCTGACCTCCGAAAAACTCGGCACTGGGTATTACCGTTGGTGGAGACACAGAAGTCCACCGGTGGGCATTGGGGAAGGCTTTTTGGGATTCGTTTTTATCTTTTCCCCCTTCGAGAATTGCCAAGGTATCCAGGTTTATCTGAGGTAGCGACATTACTGAACGAGGTAGGCTTTCTTCGCTAAACGGGGGACGGTAGTTAGTATTGTGCTAGGAAAGTTGGGTCAAGGGCAATCTCAGGAGCGATAGTTTAGAGTTCTGGGCTTCGATAGCCATAGAAGAAAATACACATGCTCCCAAATTCGTGGACCGCGAAGGTGATTGCGGATTACATTCTACAGGACCCTACCATAGTGATTGATTCAAAAATTACTGAGTGCGTCAAATGAAGCCCAGCATGCTACCTAATAGAACCATTTTGGAGTCACAAAGGCTCCGCCTAAGTTCGAATAAAGAGACTGCTTCAAAGTGTTGAGCCGACGTCGATGTCGTTCGCCGTGTAGTTCTCCCCTTGCCCATATAAAGTCAGTGAGCACCTCAATCGAGGTTTAAATCAATGTCGGTAGCAATGCAAGACATTTACATTCTGGCATGCTAATCATCCGCCCATATCCTCCAAGCTCCGATTTTTTTAATTGTACCGTAGATTCTAGTCGAAGATAATCTATAGCGGCGCAACAACTAGGGAGTTGGTGCTTGCAAGGATGCTGTAGGCCTCCAATATAGTATTTAAATGTCAGGTTACTAGTGGATCTTTCGTAGAGCAAGGCTTCTTATGACTACAAAGCGTCAGCAGTCATACTCTTAGAGTTACAAACATGTGGCGAGCACATCCAGCTCTCGTGTCAGCCATCAGCCATGCGGTTGTGAATCGACCTGTCATAACCCTTCTTGTTGCTGCTGACAACATCTTCTATTACTAGTTGTGTCGTTATACAGAATTCATTAAATGAGCATAGAGCTCAGAGTACCGTGCGAAGGAATATTGCCTCATTTCTTTAACGTAACACCGAGCCCGCCACAGAGGCGTGTGCGTTGTATGTGCTAGGGCAAACACGTCGGGCTTTAAGGTTCTTCGCTATATGTTTTAGCGACAGCACAGTACTTCACACAATGTGTTAGGCCACGTGTCTCACGACAGGGTTTGGGCGGTGCAAAGAGTGTGGTGAGCTGGAGTCAGGGGAGGCTAGACCAACGGCGATGCTTCGGCGATTGATGGCAACATCTCCGACGCTACCCTATGCGTCGTTGACTTCGCTGTCCCACATCCACCCACATCCAGAGCTTGACTTGTCCAGACCGATCGTAGTAACACATTGTTTAATAATTTCTGCCCAGACACCTCTAACAGTACGCCCTCGCATCAGTTGCCACCAGCGCCCTACTATGGCGGAGCAAACGCTCAACATACCACAAATCTTCGTCTTTCTGGTCGTTTCAGCCCTCGTCATACGATGGCTGTTTAGCAAGCCCTCAACTAGCGGAGCACAATCAGCCCATTCAGGTCGTGGAGACTCACGGATCAGCCCCGCTCAAATCGATCAAATTGCCAGCATGTTCCCCCAGCTTGATCGGAGGATGATAGCGTGGGACCTGCAGCGGAATGGTGGGAACGTAGCGGCTACGACGGAAAGGGTTCTGAGCGGCAGGAGCCTTGAAACTGTTTGTAATCCTATACATTATTGACTATGCACAATTGTTGACTTTTGACAGCCACCGGTAGCTTTCAGTCCCCCACTGCCCCGCCCGAACACACCATCCCGCACCGCAACCCCACAAGCGAAGCCATCACAGCCAAACTTAATCGCGCGCTACAATCTCGCATCTAAGCTCGGTCAGGAACCCGATCCTAAACCGGAAGAGAAGCCAAAGGGTTGGTCAGCAGACAAGAACGAGAGGCAGGCGAACCTGCAGCGGAGGAGGGAGGAAATGATCTTAGCAGCACGGAGAAAGATGGAACAGCAGGGAAAAGCTTCAGGAGCTAGTGTGTAAAGAAAGGTGTGAATGGATGCTTATGAGTGCTTGGCATACTTATCGTTTTCGGAGAAGGCTTTGGTCTCCTCGGATGCAGCTTAAGCCTAGAAGATACCCTGATACATTCAAATAGAAAACACGGAAACATTTTTACTTTATAGTTCGAAATATATCTTGCTGCCTAAAGCATAAGTGGCGTACGTACAGGAAATTCAGAGTCATGGCCGAGTCCATGGTGAATATTGTTAATCATTTAGAAGGAGCTGAACCTCTTGACCAAGTTAAAAGCTATCGATTAAGATATGAGTATAAAAGGATAAAGAGCAACCAATGACAAGGATATGAACAAAGTATCGGCCGCTCCAACCTATACATAACGAGTTCAGCGCCATTCACACCATGCTTCCCAGAAACCAGATGGAATGACAAGAAGAAGTGAAACTATGTACATCACCTTTCCTGGCAGGAAGGTGAAGACCGACGAATCGGGAATACCTTTGTTCATATCATAAAAAAGAAAAGAAAAGAAAACGGGCCAGCCAAAATCGTCATGAAGGCGCCTAGGCAACCTCTTTGTCGTGTCTATCCTTGGTTTTTCGAGTCCGGCCAAAGGCCTTCAGGGACAACCAGAGTCTCCTCACTTCCCCTCGAATTCATCATGGAACCCAGTTTCTCCTTGTTGATACACGACCTTTTCCATGTCATATAGACTGCGCCCCAGTACCTTTCTGGTTCCTGGGCTGCATGTCTGCAATGGTCACTCTCCTCAAAGCACACATCCATGACAGGAGCCCCTGATTGCACAGTCTCTCCCATGTGCTCGCGTATATCTCGCCAGGAGATCAGCGCATCACCCTTGGAGTAGAAGTAGCATCGTGGAGCTGAAGGGTCCCAATGCCTAGGATCTTGTAGTCGTTCGCGTGTACGTGATATGACATTATTCTCAGGACCTTTGAAGCCGCGGTAGAAGACCCACATGCTGCCCAGCAGAGCACTGCCGACCAGTAGGCCGGTGTGGTTGAGTATTGGGATGGGCGGAAGCGACTTCTTGAGTGCATTGCAAAGCCTCAGATATCTTGGATGTCCTGGGGTGCTGTCTAAGCACATTGCTGTGCATGGGAGCTTCGAGCCGGTAGCGTTGTAGTATGCTTCGGCTAGCTCCACCGTTTTGTTGGATCCGCCTTCCGAGAAGGCGTGGAGAAGCACATTTGCGTGGCCCCCTTGCTCGTCCTGGTGCGCTAGTATCCGTTCGATAGCTGGTCTTAATCGCTCCTGCTTTCTCTTGGACGAGCGCAGTGTCAAATCCTTCGCGGATGTTGTGATGCAAAGGATGCGGGCCAAAGGAAACAATGTCTGGTAAGTAGATGTGTATTTCGCGACATGCCGACCATTAGCCCCGGTCCAAGGCAAAAGAACGATCAAAGACGGCGACTCAGCGCTTTGGTGTATGGATTGATGTTGTGTTGGCTGACTAGGTACATACTCCCATATCGTTGGAGCAAGAAGGGTAAACTCGGGTATCGCGTCATATCGCTGTGAAGACATGGTTGGTATCCAATTCTAACAAATATTGGGGTCGAGATATTCTAGTATTGATTGGCCAGAGGGGAAGAGTGGGTGGGTAGAGAACCCGGGTATCGATTGTTGCACAGCGTGATGCCGGTTAATGGGCTTCATGTAACATATGTAGACAAGACACAGCAGGGGTGGATACGTTACATCTCGTGTATTGTGGATGTAGTCCGATCAGCCTGACTCAATCTGGAGTGACGAGTCCATGCATGTCTAGTCGGAAGCCGTGAGCTCACCTCACCCTCCATCAGCATCGTGAGGGCAGTCCAACCCTTGCTAACTTGATAGGCAGGCGCTTCGTTATGCAAACGCTGGGGGCCTCCGACACAGCCCACTTGATTTAGAATCAAGTAGTCCGGCTATCGTTTTCGCATCACAAAGCCTGGAGGGATATACCATTGGCGCTTCCACCTGAGCAGCCGCGGTCGCCGACACGGCTTTCGTTTCTCTCTTCCTCAACGACGCTCGCTTGGCCAGCTCTCAATTATTCCTGATAGCTCACTCCTTTCGACACACTAATTCGCACGATTGACCCATGGTTCAGGCGTACACAACCGCACTGCTTGTCAACCGAAGAGCCTCACACGCGCGCTCCGGGAATAGATCGGGAAAGCCCGCTGACTACCCAAGATGCGGGCGTGCTTGTCTAGACCGGCACTATCCCATGTCCACTGGACGGATAGAGTAAGACGGACGTGCGAGGTGCGTGCCATGTGTATTTTAGTAGCATGGACACGTATACGATGCCCCGCGTGTGTTGAAGATGGTGTGGAAGAGCTGCAGGAGTGAAGGCGTTTCATACGAGGGGCATGCGAACACTCGTACGAAGAGGGGGGAAAGGGAGGGTACTGGATTTAGAAATTCAGCGAGTGCGATGTTTTTGCACGTTAGCCCAAGGCAACGGATGGTTGCCGCTGCTGAAGACAGGCAGAGGTGATTGTGCCCTTATCGTCGGCCATTCGGACCGCACACGCTTTCGCTCTGCAACCTCTGCTGCAACGCTTTGGACCGCACGAGCGACCAGTGCGAGGGCCTGCAAACACAGCCAGATGCTGATATTACTACCTATGGCATTCGGTGCGCGACGAATAGCCCCACACGGCTTGCGCACAGGGAGCCTGCGGCCCATCGCGTCCAGCCCAACACGTGTGGCCGTCGTACGCCACTCTAAATTCGCATACAGCATCTATCACACCCATTATCTACTCAATTATCCCCATGTGGAAAAAGCGCCATACCGTCTAGCTTCCCAATTGGTGCATCGGACCAGTAGAGCTAGCTGACAGATGGTTGGCCTGCACATAAGCCCACCCGTCAGCTCAGAATAGCGCAGAGCACAGGACGTCGGCCTATCAACGCTGTTAGAATACAGTTAGCCAGTCAGATTGAACGGATACCCGGGTCCGATAATGTAGTAGTAGACTGCCTTGCAAACCCGAGCTGGGCTGCCTAAGCCACCATGTAGACACTGGTCGTCACTAACCGCAAGGCTGTCTCCACTCTGAATGCGAAATGGGAACGGGGTGTGTCCTAGGTGCCGATCACCCAAGGCGATTGTCCTGAGGTTTGGGGACGGGCTTATATGTAGCCTTTGCCTGAGTCCTCGAAGATGGCCTCAATAGATAGGCACTTGCCATTTCACATTACGGTGGCGTCGGATCCGTTGCACAGAGCTTTCTGTAGGACATTCTGTCGTTCCCTCTGATTGAAAGGACGCCACCTCCATAGAGGCCCTGCTCACTCAGACTGATAATTCATATGGACATGGCGACCATAATCCCCCTCAACAGCATCGCTGAGGACGCAGCCGAGTCGAAAAGCTATTCAGAACAGAACTATATGGCTAGTTCGACAAATATAACAACAAGGTCACCATCGCCGATTTCCTCACGACAGCCCACGGACTCTAAAATGGGTTCAACAGTCGGTTTCTTCGGTACTGTAACTCCACAAGAGTCGACTTCCTCCACCTTGTCCGATCTGGATATCGAAAAACTGAATAGTTCAGTTGGTGAATGGAAGCCAGAAAAGAAAGAATGGTTCATCATGATCAGTCTTTCGATCATCTCGCTCATGGTGGCGCTCGATGCAACCATCTTGGTCACTGTCCTACCAGTAAGCAGCAGAATACTACCCATTTTCTGGTACATATACTCATGCAATGCTTAGCAAATCGCACTCTCACTGGGAGGGACTTCTATAGACGCCTTCTGGGCCGGCACATCGTACCTTCTCTCCAGCGCTGTCTTCCAACCGGTCATTGCCTCTGTTTCCGAATTCTTCGGTCGTCAACAACTCCTCATATTCTCACTCACTTTCTTCACTATCGGCACTGTTCTGTGCGCGGTCGCCAACAACTTCACTGTTATGTTGGTTGGGCGGAGCATCCAAGGTGTTGGCGGTGGAGGCATCATCACTCTAAGCCAGGTCATATTCTGCGATATTGTGCCCCTGAGATTCCGCCCTAAGTATTTTGCCATAGTGCTAAGCGCTTGGTCCATCGGAACAATCATTGGACCAGTCGTGGGTGGTGTCTTCGTATCGCACACTACTTGGAGATGGGTATTTTACATCAACTTCCCTTTCTGCGGTCTTGGTTTTATTCTTGGTTTCCTTTTTATAAAACTCAATGCTGTGTCAGAAATTACACTTACACAGAAGCTCAAGCAGACAGACTGGATTGGTGCATTACTCTTCTTGGGCAGTACTACCGTCTTCCTCATTGGGCTATCATGGGGAGGAGTTCAGTACGCCTGGAAATCAGCACAAACCCTGGCCCCAATCGTTGTTGGAATAGTAGGAGTGGCAGTCTTCGTTGGCTACCAGGTATGGATCAAGCCGCGGAGCCTGCTGCCCATGTCCATCTTCTACTGCCCTTCAGCCATCTTCGCATTCTATTGTGCGATCGCGAATGGGCTTTTGGTAAGCATCAACGTGCTCATTTTATGCGGACACCGCTAATGGCTGTAAAGCTCTTTTCCGCACTCTACTACATCCCATTCTACTGTATGTCTGTGCGAGATGCATCACCAACCCGGGCTGGAATCGATATATTTCCTGCACTTTTCATGTTACTACCGGGCTCCATAGTGGTCGCTGCATTGACTACTCGCCTCGGCCGTTTCCGATGGGCGATCTGGATCGGTTGGGCTCTGACTACTCTCGGAACTGGATTACTTCTACTGCTGGACCTGCACACCAAGTATGTCGTTCTCGCCGTTGTCCTCGGTATCTTCGGTGTTGGTTCTGGAATGGTGCTCACAAGCGTCAACGTCGGCATCCAGGCCATCTCAAAGGTCGAGGATGCTGCCATGGCTGCCAGCATGTACGGCTTCATGCGTAGCCTTGGAATGCCTCTTGGGGTGGCAATCAGTGGAACTATTTTCCAGAATGCCATGTCCAGCAAACTCTCTTCCTATGGGCTTCCTCAAGCCATTGCGCACGACTCTGAGCGATACATCTACGTCTTGCGCAGCATGGCCCACGATGATCCACAGCGGATCGCCGTCCTCGAATCTTATTTACACGGCTTCCGTGCGGTATTCGTATTGATGACCTGTGTATCTGCCAGCGCTTTTGTGATATCGCTCTGCATCAAGAAGTTCAGCATGGACAAGAAGCTACAAAGCCGATTCTCAGTCCGCCCAACATAAGAGTTGTGTTGACGAGACGGATAGAGTTTCTGGGAGTTTGCACCACTGCGGTGCTTTCCTTTCCATGTACGATTGAACGGCCTATTACGACGAATCTACCTGTAATGTTGAATCTTGTAAATGATATAAATAAATAAAACTATTAACTAATCATACCCCTTTTAAGCTGATTTCGCTCGATGTGCAAGAATCCTGCACACCTCATTGCTTCCCTTCATCTTGCAAATCCCTATTCGGATACGTTTTACGGACGTGAGGAAGCTGGCAAAGAACAGTGGTCAAGTGAGCGCAGTGCGACACGTCCTACTTGAAATTAAAGCGGCCGCAGCCTATAATTCCACCAACCAGGACGCCTGCTTCACAATCCGCATTTTTTAGCGGGGAAATACCCCAAGCGTGTTGTTTCGAGGCCCAGGGCTGTTTTAGTGCAGGAGAATGGTGTTTCGAACAATGACAGGCGCAAAATTAGCATGGTGGAGACAAATCCTTAATTCAGTGCTATTTGTCGGTCTGGGCGTTGTAATGTGTATATGGGTATATGTTCCGGCCGAGGAAGGATATATGTATATGTAGGGCTTTGTTACTATTCTAAATCACTACACACCACCTTTATTGTTCGCTTCTCACTCGAGATCGATCATTATGCGGTCTTTTATTACTTTAGTTGCTCTGGTTGCTACTAGCTTGGCTGCGCCGCTGGAGAAGCGTGCAAGTCGAACTTCGCCACCAGCTGGCTGTCTCTCAGTGGGTAGTGGGTACACGTATTCCACAATCCAAGCTGCTGTCAACGCTCTATCCAAATCTTCGACGTCATCCCAATGCATCTGGGTAAGAGGCGATGATTCGCACGGGCATAGGCGGCGAGCGCTGACCTTTGCCACAGATCAACCAGGGCACATACCGGGAGCAAGTCTCCGTTGAAAACTTCAAGGGCCCTGTGGTGCTGTACGGCTATACTAGCGACACCTCTAGCTATACTGGCAACAAGGTGACCATTACCTATAACCTCAGCCAGGCCAACGGTCTCGGCAATGATGGCACCGCTACTCTACGGGCGGAGAGCCCTAACTTTAGCGTGTACAACATCAACGTGGTGAACTCTTACGGAAAGGGTTCGCAGGCAGTTGCCGTCAGTGCCAATGCCGACAAGCAGGGGTACTACGGTGTTTCTTTCAAAGGGTTCCAGGATACGCTTCTGGCCAACCAGGGCTTGCAGGTCTACGCCAAATGCTACATTGAGGGTGCGACCGACTTCATCTTCGGCCAAAGGGCGGCGGCATGGTTCGATGGTGTGAGCATCGGGGTGGTCAATGGTGGCCAATACATCACTGCGAACGGGCGCGACTCGTCTTCCAACCCATCCTACTACGTCATCAACAAGTCGACGGTCGGCGTGGCACCGGGCCAGTCTGTCACCAGTGGAAAATACTACCTTGGTCGCCCCTGGCGCAACTACTCACGAGTCGTGTTCCAGAACACGGCGCTCAGCAACGTGATCAACGGCGCAGGGTGGGCCATCTGGGGAAGCTCCGAACCCAATACGGACCACGTTGAATACGGCGAGTACAACAACTCGGGCGACGGGGCAAAGGGTACCAGGGCCAGCTTCTCGAAGAAGCTCTCTGCGGCAGTTAGTATTTCGACGGTATTGGGCAGTAGCTACACATCGTGGGTGGACACCAGCTACCTCTCATAAGCGCCCGGTGGTCTCGTATTCTGTTATAGTATGTATAATATAACTTGTCGATTCGACGTGGATACAATAGTGAATGTGCATAAGAGGGGTTCTGGTGGGTACAATGAATGCAACACGCAGAGAAGCTTGAAAGAGCTTGGCTTGGGATTCGCCCCGCATTCGGCCCTTAATCCCCCGAAATCCCCCGAAGAGAAGCCGCCCATCTGGAGGATCGAATGGGGCGATCTACAACCGCTACCCCAGCTTTTCCCGTTCCCTCCAGCTTCCTCTCCTAGTCTAGTCGGAATCCATGTGTAGCCTGCGGAAGAACAAGGCAACCCGTTGTAATACTGGCTCTTGGTACAAAGGGCAAATTCAATTAGAATATTCATCACGTGAAAAGTGGGTCCAGGAACATCAAAAAATCGCGCAAATATGCGGATATCTCGATTACAGCCAGAATAATAT
>Ga0247757_10001362_pt1 | contig 16532 bp, 11 predicted proteins | sample UWRJL126311R4_FD_180929 | JGI IMG/M metagenome (GOLD analysis project Ga0247757, IMG submission 180929) | Plant litter microbial communities from Arlington Agricultural Research Station in Wisconsin, United States - UWRJ-L126-311R-4 | ecosystem: Environmental > Terrestrial > Plant litter >... | reverse complement strand
AAAAATTATGCCGCAGTCATGCCCGAGGCGGACAGTCGACTAGTGCTCATTGACCGTCCTGTCCCAAGCCCAAGCGTAGGCGAGGTTCTTATACAAAACCATGCTATCGCTGTGAACCCATTCGATTGGAAGCGACAGGCGCGCAATTACAAGATTTCATCATTTCCAGTAGTATTGGGAAGCGGCAAGTATCCCGCATCTGGTTCTCTCACTTGTATTGACATAGTATATCACGCAGATATCAGTGGCGTCGTGGTAGCTACAGGGCCAGATGTAACGAAATTCAAAATTGGAGATCGCGTGATTGGATGGGCGAGTGGATTTATATCACAAAATAACGACCACGGTGCCTTTCAGGGCTATACTGTCGTCCCAGAGTCAGTGACATCAAAATTGCCGGACAATGTCAGTCTGGAAGAAGGCGTGGTACTACCAACAGGCGTTGCTAGCGCAGTGGTAACCCTTTTTCACTGCCTCGGTCAGAAAATCCCATTAGGGTCCAACGAATGCGACAATGCAAAAGAACCAGCGCTTCTGATTTGGGGAGGCGCTTCTACCGTAGGAACTATGACTATTCAGTTCGCTCGTACCATCGGGATCACCGTGTATACAACAGCCAGTCCAACCCATCATGAATACCTGAAGTCTTTAGGCGCGAGTTATGTGTTCGATTATCGATCTGATACTGTTGTCGAAGACATACTGAATACTGCGAAGAAGACAGGCAAGCCTATATTGTTTGCACTCGATGCGATTTCTGAAGGAGGAACTTTTGAGCCATGCGTTGAGATTCTAAAGAGATCATTGGGTGAAGGAAGGAAGAAGCTAATAGTAACGCTTCCACAGGACAAGGAGGTACCTGGAAGAATTGACGTCGAGTTTTTACCTGCGTTTGTTCTCTGGAACGAAAGAGAGGATTTGTCTACATGGGTCTTTCATAATTTCCTTCCAGTAGCCCTTGAAAGCCGCTTCATTGTTCCTAGTCCAAAAGCACGAGTGATTGACGGTGGCCTTGGAAGTCTGCAAGCTGCTATGGATATGCTCCAAAAAGGCGTCAGCTGTGAGAAGATCTTAGTTCGGCCCCTAGTCTAGCAAGAATCTTACTTATCGAGGCCTAATAATAAAAAAGATTGCGTTACGGTTTATAATCTATCATATCTTGTCATCCGCTACGTTGAGCCTGTCCGAGCTCGGAGTCCATCTGGTTCCCCAGAGTAGTGTAGACACGCTCACAAACCCATTCGAGCAAAATCTTAGATGAATAACTGACATTGCCAGATCTGATAGGTAACTTCATTAATAATTTTGATTTTGTGCCCCGTTAGACAATTGTAGTATGTACTTATAGTGATACCAGCTAATGTCAATGATGGCTGCGCAATTTAAAGAACGAGCCTAGATGTACCTACGTTGTGCATAAGGTTTATAACTACTATTAAATTGCCCGAGTTTCCTAAAATTGGAAGGAATTTGTCAGAAAGAAATCACGTAGGATTACGTGTATTTACTGCAGCAGAGCAGTTTCCAAATGGTCGCCGAGCTTTCGGACTGCATGGTAGGACTAAATTGCTTACTGCACGAACCCCTCTATTAGTATGCCTTATTTCCGCATAAGCGACATTCATATATGCTACTATATCGGCCCGTACGGTGTGCCGTCTTAGTCTCCTACATATGCATAATAAGCTTAGACTCCACTTACCCCGCCCCCACGATAACCCTAGTAGGGCGCGGGAAATGGTGACGCGCACGCATCGGATACTCTAACGTTACAATCAGACAAGCGGCGGCTATCAAGTCGCTTTATTCGTATACATCGGATTCCAAGCCTCCTTAAAAATTTCTTGTATAGATTCAAGCAATCTTCGCTGCTTAGCCTATTGATTGCCTCTCGAAGCATGATATCTTACAATGATGCGGCTCCACTAGACGACGGGGCTAATTATTCTCTACAATCTCACAGGAAGCGACGGCCAGCTCTTGCCTGTGAACAATGCCGACGCAGGAAGGTAAAGTACGTAGATGGTTATGCCACCCAAGCTTCCTTATTGTAACTGACGGCAATCGGTATAGATGCAACCGTAATTCGCCCTGTGGCCCCTGCAACAAAGCAAAAATAAGAGGTTGCAGATATGTCCAGGACAACCGAACGGAGTTGAAATCAGCACCTTTTAACCCGGACGATACTCACTTTTCCGTCTTCGAGCAGGACTCCACGAGGACTTACACGAGCGCACCGTTACCGACGCCAGTTAGCACCACAACACCATCGTATGCACGACCTTCTATTTCAAGTAGCAGTGACACGGTTTTGCTCAGCCCCGAGAATTTTCCCCTTCACGATTTGGTGAATATCGATCCTATACTCTCACCGAATATAGCTACACTTGAGATACAACCCGTTCCATCCGGCCTGGGTGATCAGACAGCGGATGATAGCAGTGGTATTGTGCCATGCGATCTGCGGACTTTGGTCGAAGTAAACGGGTCTAAGCAAGCCTACCTTGAAGAACTGTTTCCTATCACAAAACCAGGCGCCTGGGGGGTATTCTACAAGAACAGATTTCATGGACAGAGCTCTTGGATGAATTACCTTCTTGATGTGAGATAAATCTCCTAAGGAAAACAGATAACGAACCGTTCGTTGACAGAATTCAGCACTCTGAAACCTTTCGATCGACTCACATTCCTACTCAAGAGGATTTCAGAAATGCCCAGACCGCCTTTGCGGAATGCAAAACCATCGGCCGCGAGATAAAGATGCGAGAGTATCAGGCTGCTCCATTCTCAGGCTCTGTCAGGGATCTCGTGCCGAATCGCGCATTATCTGATCAGCTCGTTCAGGCATACCTTCGGACGCTCCAAACAGTTTTTGGTATCGTGTATGTCCCTTCTTTCCGTGAAGAATACAAGACTTTCTGGACAAACCCTTTGGCCGTTGACAAGTCTTTCGGCATCAGACTTCTCCTGGTGATGTGCATTGGCTCCACTTTTTGCGAGGGAAGCATCTCGCGAGCAACAACCGTCCAGTGGATTCAGGTTGCTTCAACTTGGTTGACACTATTGAAAGAAAAAGCTCGGCTCAACTTAGACACTCTTCGTATTCAATGCTTGTACCTGCTCGCTGGGCAAGTGAAAGCGGTGGAGGGTGACTTGGCATGGCTGTCAACGGGGTCGCTAGTACGGTCTGCTATTCAGATGGGTATGCACATTGATCCTGAACATTGCCCTGGCCCGATCTCGCATGCAGAGGCAGAATCACGGCGCAGACTATGGGCCGCGATACTGGAACTCGAAGTCCAGAGTAGCATGGACTGTGGCACTGTCCCTTTCATCGACTGTACTGACTACAATTGTGCCCCTCCTTTGAACGTCGATGACGCAAGCCTGCAATCCAACGAGTCAGCGAAGAGCGGTGTCAAGCCGAAACCCATTGACGAACCAACGCAGTCCTCAATCCAAGTCCTGCTGATGAAGACCATGTCTGTGCGCCTGAAGATAGCTAGGCATCTGAATAGTCTCCACTCCGATGCGTCATACGAAACCACTCTGGCATTGGATACGCAGCTCGTGTTGGTCATGAAAGAGTGCTCAGCTCACCTGCATTCTTATCGCATGAGCAGCATGCCGCCAGCAGCGTTCCAGACAAAGCTGTTTCATCTAATGATCGACAGATTTCTTCTCAGTCTCCACCACCCATTTGCCGTAACGGGTAATCCTATGCATTATTATTCGCGTAAGAGTTGTCTCGATGCCTCATTGGCTGTGCTATCCTACTGGGCAAGTCCGAACGACGACGATTTTTACCGCTTACGATTAAGTGGGACAGGTACCTTCCGCGACGTGTACACACAGATTGCCTTCTATCTGTGCAGGGAGCTGCATGATCAGGCCAAGTCCGACCAGCCTTTCGGTAGAAACTATGTTAGTGCGTGGCGAGGAATGCGAGATGGGGTCGAATCCTTCCTCGAGCTTGCTGAAGCCCGGCTTGGAGAGCACGAGAGGAACGTGAACTTCCATGTCATCGTTTCGTGCCTTCTAGCGCGGGCTGACGCTGTGCAGGCAGGGACCCCTGCAGAGCAAGAAATCGCTCAAGCTTTGTCCGACAGTCTAAAGACATGTCTAAGGATCCTAAAACCTCGGTCCCAAAGCTTGATCAACTTTGATGATACGTGGTCCGATCTCCCGGATTTAGATATGGTAGACTTCCAATAAAGTTGCGAGCCACCTCACCGAAACACGTTAGTTATTCTAGTTTCCGGTTTTTAGTATACATGTGACACAGAGCGAAACTTAATACGGGGATAGTTAATAGTAGCATGTCTGACTATGTCCTGAATGGGGAAAGTAATCTGCATATCATTAAACGAACGGCTGCCCGAGCCGTTGCCTCTTGCATAGGGGCTATTGTGCTACTGTGGTAGAGACCCCTAATCATTAATCCATGCTAGAGCGCGCCATCGCCTTCTAACTGTTTTTGAACACAAGGAATGATTTTCTTCATAGTAAAATCTGAAAAGCAGACCACTGCAAGTCCCCACAAAACGACATGGATTTATGATTAGGGGGGGAGACCACAGTATATTGATTACTTTTCGTATAGGGAGAAGAATTGCCATTAGTCTATTAAGAGTCATTTAGCTGAGTCTGTGAAGAGTAATTTTGCGTTGTCTTTACAACTGATTGGTTGTGCTTCGTACGAGAAAATCAACTCGCAGACGATAGTATCTTCTCAAAAACATGCATGGTATGATCCCACACCTTATCTGCCCAACCTCGCTCCCTGTACGATTTCAGAGCGCCCGGAGACGTGACAGCTTCGCTATGTTGGTCGATACGCCAGGGCTTGCCAGGGCCATATTTATCGCTTGTTAGAAGATAGGCTTGCCTCGCTCCGCAATCTGCTGCAGACATGCCAAAAAGGGACTGGATTGCACTAATAAAACGCGAGAACAGTATTAATATAGTCCTTCCAATGAATCCATAGGATTCAGGCGCTGCTAGACGGGAGAAGTTGTCCGATACAACAAGGCCTGGGAAGGCATGCATAAAGGTAATCTGCTTATCGTTGCTAGCCAGAACATCGAATGCTAAAGAAGTCATGAGAGTGGTGTGATTGATGGCTGCACGAGGTGCATAGTGACTAGCATCTTCTAGGCCGATGTCGTCCTCTCGAATGGGCTTCTCCCTGCCTCCATTAAGCACGCTCAGCACCCGAGGTCGGGGTGATTGTCGAAGTAATGGCAATAGATTGGTAATTAGCCGGATCCTAGAGAAGTAAGAGAGGGCAAAGCACGTATCAATGCCTTCCTTTGTGTCTACTCGCATGGTTAGCGGATACGGTGTGCGATAGAGTGGAGTAAGCCAACATACATTGAGGTACAGTCAGAGGAATGCAGCCCTGGCTCATGAACAGATAGTCGACCTTTTTCTCAGCAGCAGCGATGCGCTCACAGGCGGCGTCAATTCCAGTAATTAAAGTAACGTCTGTTTCGATAAATTCGATCTTTAGGCTAGGGTTAAGCTTCTCAAGTTCTACACGCTGGCTTACGAATCGCGCTGCTGATCTCCCGAGAACGTAGAATGTCGACCCCTGTAGCATGGCTGCGAGCTGCTGGAGAGAGCCGGCGCCAAGGTTGCTGGTGGCGCCGGCTAAGACGACGACAAGCCCTTGGGAATGATGCGCCCTGCTCTTGGCGAAAGCTTCGTTGCTCTTCTTAATGGCCGTAAGACTGACCATGGTGAAAGATGGTGTCTGGAATTGGTGGTGATGGGGATACGAAAAACGGGGCCTCTATCTGTTGATACGGCTGGCACTGTGAAGAGTTGAAGCTGACGGCTATCGGACTTTAGCCTGCTAACTCCTTTCCGGATATAGCTAGAACACACCGAGATAGCTTAAGTCCGCTCCAATCCAGCGAGAAAGCCAGCAATGTGAATACCCGCTGCCTAGTTTGTGAGCACACAGTGACACCGTACGACGCTGACATCATCCCTTGCTTGCGCAATGGAACGCCATCCTGATTGCATCTTCAGCCCGTGTCGCATGCCACTGCATTTGCCAAATACGAGGAATCCGCTCGACGCGTTGTCAAGCACGCATCTGATGGACCCACTGCGATTGCAACGCACCTAAGCACAGCATGGCCTTGGAATCGGAGCTCCAAGAGCGAACCCTCAGCCATAACCAGTTCACCAGTATCGAGAGCCTAGCACCGAGTAGGCACACTGACGAGATCAGCCACCCCTCAGTCTACCATGGCCATGTCGAGAACTCAGAGCCCCAAAACGGCGCTACAAAGGTCGAGGATGGCTACCTCCATGGTTTACGGTTTGCGTTGGTGCTCATCGCTCTGTTCCTGGCCATCTTCTGCATGGCGCTGGTCAGTTGAGAAAATTGACCATCTCCCGTCTTCCATCACACTGATGTAACCACTAGGACAACACCATTATAGCGACTGCGATACCTCGAATTACCGACCAATTCCATTCCGTGAGCGACGTGGGGTGGTACGGTAGTGCATACCTTCTCACTACCTGTGCCTTTCAGCTTACCTATGGCAAGTTGTACGGCTTCGTGTCCATCAAATGGACATATTTTGTAGCTTTGACTATATTTGAAGTAGGGTCATTAATATGTGGAGTCGCTCCTAATTCAGCAACTCTCATCGTTGGTAGAGCTGTGGCGGGAGTTGGAGCTGCAGGATTATTCTCGGGATGCATCATAATCATCTCGCGAGTCGCGCCACCGGCCAATAGACCTATGTGGACGGCATTCGTGGGTGGCATGTTTGGTATAGCAAGTGTGGTTGGGCCTTTGTAAGCTACTTGTCTGTTTGGGTGATCTGCCACTGACTTGTAGCAGGCTTGGCGGTGTATTCACTGATCGACTCAGCTGGAGATGGTGCTTCTACATCAATTTGCCGCTCGTAAGGAACTCCTAATCGCCCTGTATGTAAGAGATTATAGCTCTAAGCTTTGTACCAGGGTGCTGTAACTGCCGTATTTCTCGTCTTCTGCTTTCCCGATCCTCCAAACCCCATTGTAAGTACCCTTCACTGGAAGCAGAAACTGCAACAGTTTGATACTTTGGGAACTTTCTGCATCCTTGGATCAGTTATTTGCCTGCTACTTGCGCTGCAGTGGGGCGGCTCGCAATACACGTGGAATTCCTGGCGAATTGTTCTCCTCCTGGTCTTCTTCGTCGTGCTGGGGGCAGCTTTTGTGGGCATCCAGATGTGGAGAAAGGAAAAGGGAACGGTCCCTCCGTATATCTTCAAGCGACGGGTCATATGGGCATCCGCATGGTTCTCCCTTACCAGTGCTGGATCATTTTATATTCTGGTGTATTATGTGAGTATTGTGCTTTGAATGACGACTCCTAGCTAACTTAGACGACTATAGCTTCCCATTTGGTTCCAAGCTGTCAAGAAAGCATCCCCCGAACGATCCGGCGTCATGAATCTCCCTCTTATTTTGAGTCAAGTAGCGCTCTTGATCGTCACCGGCCGTCTTGTCACAAAGTTCGGCTAGTACGCTGCCTACATGCTCTTATCTACCGTACTTGCCACTGTCGGGGCCGGGCTCATGACACTATTTGATACCCATACTAGCGCTGGAGAATGGATCTCTTACCAAATCATCAACGGCATGGGCAGAGGCATCGGCTTCCAGATGCCTTTGGTTGCGGCACAGGCATTTCTCTTGCCAAGCGAAATAGCTGTAGGCGCCGCAGTTATGACTTTCTTCCAGAGTTTTGGCGGCGCCATCTTCGTGTCAGTTGGCCAGAACGTCTTCACAACTCGACTACTTCATACTTTGAGGAAGACTGTTCCCCAACCCAGCGCCGAGAGCATCGTGGCTGCAGGCCCTACCGAGTTTCGAAGTTTAGTTTCGCCAGAATTTGTTCCACAAGTTGTAGATGCTTACAACGAAGGAGTAAAAGCCTCGTTTTTCGTTGCGGTTGCAGTATCTGCCGCATCAATCATTGGCGTCGTGTTCACGGAGTGGAAAAGTATTTATGAGAAGAAACAGGAGACACAGGGACAGAACATTGAGCTCCCCACACAAGACGGTGAAAGTAGGGTAGCATTGAAGCAGTGATTACAGGCACCGCTCACTTAGAAGCATGTATCAAATGCTACAAGTTTACCATCTGATATTGTATTTTATAGGTTGTTTGCTGTTTTAGTGTATGTTTTCTTCATATACAAAGCGGAGAGCAGGAATTTAAACGTTGCAAAACAACAAAATAACATTATGTTCTTAACAAAATGGTGTGAAAGTTGATGATCTTCGTGCGTGGATTTTAATAACTTGGTGATGTTTGGGTATATTGAACTCTCCATGCAACAGTGTAAGAAACTAGATTATGTATCCAATGAAGGCGTCTGTGTAGTCTATCTAGCTTGTATGTACATGGAAAACAGAAATAGAAAAAAACAAGAACTCCAAAACTTAATGAAAGTCCAAACCAGGCACGAGTCGGTTTCTTCAACACACTTTAGCCAAACAGTATTTCTTCTTGATCGTGTCTACAATCTTCTCGGCCATACCATAGATTGTTGGTGCCGGTGGGGTAGCTACGAGCATCGGCAATGTGCTGATATCAATCACTCTTAGACCCTTGACGCCATACACCTCCAAGTCTGGGTTTACAACTCCGCCATGGGCGAGCGGCGCCATCGCCGCTGTGCAACATTCATGGCCTGTCGTCGGCACCATTGTAAGCGAGATAGCTTTCCTCAGCGCATCATGATCTGTAATGCTGTCATCCAACGGACTCGCCTCATGTGGACCAAGCACTTTCATGCTCGGCGCGCGCATGATATCCCTGTTCTTCAGGAAGGATGCAATCAACACATCAAAATCAACAGGGTCCACCATAGACCCATAGTCAATTATGGGGGCTGCAAGCGGGTCTGTTGAGTTTATCGTTACGTAGCCGCGACTCAATGGTTTGGCCAAGAACAATATTGTTTGGTTTCCACTACCCCAAGTCACTAGAGCGGCCGGGACTTCGTCACCATTGAGTTGGCTCAAAATAGCTTGTCGTTGCGCTTTGTAACCCTCTATTACGGTAGGATCAGTGTTCGCAGGCAGATATTTCGCCGGGTCGACGGCCTTGGCATTCTTGATGATATCGTGGCATTGTGAGGTGGCGTTGCAGAGCGTATACATGCCAAGCGTGGTGCCAAAGCCCCGAGTGATCACATAAGGTCCTTGCCGTGAACTTTGGTAAAGCGCGAGTTGCTCTGCATTGTATGTAGCGTTTGTGTCCAAAGTGTTTGTGTTTGGGACGATGTTATTAGTAAAATTGTATGGGATGTTGATATGTGCCGTGTCATGGAAGTTGGCTCCTACTCCCGGCAGATCTGCGACGACTGGAATGTTGTGTTTTTTAAGCAGACTCTTGGATCCAATTCCTGACAACTGGAGTACTTTTGGAGAATTTATCCCCCCTGCTGCAACGAGAACCTCCTTCGAAGCCTTTACTGTGACAGCGTCCCCTCCAGCAGAAGGTATGAATTGAACTCCACTCGCCTTTTTCCCTTCAAATGTGATTTTCGTTACAGTATGATCCGAAAGGATATGGTAATTAGGCCTCGAAATAGCTCTGTCATTGTACACGATACGAGCGTCACTTCTAGACCGATTGCCAAAGTCTACCGAAGTTGTGTACCACGATATACCGATACTACTACCGCTGTTAGGATCCTTGGCGGGAGTGAAGCCAGCCTCTAGCGCTGCATTCCACCAATTGGCTATGATTTGTTAGTTTATTGCACGAGTGCCACACTGGAGGTAAGTGAGGGTAATAAGACTCACCGCTTCCATTCCAAAAGAAATTCGGGTACGACACATGCACAGGCCCCTCCTTACCATGAACATTGTCGATAAAAGAAATATTAGCCTCACGCGCGTAGGATTGGCTTGGGGGCGTGAATTTTTCGCTCTTTTCGAAGTAAGGTAGTAATGTATTCCAATTCCACCCTGAATCGCCTAGTTGTTTGTCCCACGAGTCATATTCTGCTTTTGCTGACCTCAACCATACCAACGCGTTTACAGCGGAGCCGCCTCCGACGACCCGTCCGAACGGTACGATGAACTTCTGGTTGTTCAGAGCTTTTTGTGGAACACTCTGCAGCAAAGAGGTATAACGATTCAAGCTAAACTTTCCTGGGACAAGCACCTCGGCCTCTCCTTGGTCGAAGGGCCCTGCCTCGATTACTAGAACGTTGACTATCCCAATAATTAGCAGTGCTGTAAAAGGAAATATAATGGGGCATGCAGTCTCACCACTGGGATCTTCTGTGAGACGATTCGCAGCCGTAAGACCGGCAATACCACCGCCTGCAATAATGAAGTCATACTGCGTCTCGTTGACGATCTGTCGGGACACAAGGGTGGCGTGGCGAGGAAGCGGATTGGCTACTGCTGTGGATAAGAAAGCACAAGCTATAATACCCTTTTTCATTGTAATTACGATAGAACATATAATTTCAAGACAATGCAACAACTCTGTGGAAGAAAACTATTAGAAAAGGAGGAAACCGCCGCTCAAAAGTACCCTCCGGCGATGAGACATAGCCCCAAGCCACAAACCGCCATGTGAACTATCCGCTCAAACTCACGTCAACTTCATTCCAGGTGATTCAAGCCACAATACGAGGTCCGTAGCGTGGCTAAGCGCCTCGTGCCTGTGCATTCATAGTCATACGAGATACGCAGGCATCCACGGAACATTGAAGCAGGGATCCAGGGTCCAGATTGCTCTGGTCAGGTTCCTTGCAGCATGCCTAATGCCGCGGAGGTCGTGTGCAGAGGTAACGTAGCGTGGTTAGCTTCGGCTTCGATCGTCCAATTTAGGAAGTAATATACCGCATTTCGTTCACAGACCAGGACGCCGGAGCTCAATTACCACCGGGGCTTTGCGTCGCGTGTTAAATCCGAATCTCTTTTAGTGTACCTAAGTAGCTCCCTATTCAGAAATTCTCGACCGGCTGGCTCGGTCTACTATTTTGGTGTTCGGCTCCATGGGAAACACCGCCCCACTAGCCGAAGAGGCAACAGGGCAAAGTAGAAACGACAACGAGCATAGGTAAAATCGAACGAATGCGGAATTCGCCGATACTTTCCAGGCGTTCTACGCTAAAATGCCGTAATTCATCGGGGTTTAGGTGAATGCCTCGCTAAAGTGATGTGGCCAGGGAAAGTAGCACGTACAAGGTTGATCATGTCACGTGGGTTGTCGCAAAATTCGGTGTATGCTACGAGACAGTGACAGAATATTGAGGTTTGAATATAGCTTAATCGACAGTATTCACAAAATAACCCAATACTATTTCTCATTGCACTGCGTGTAGATAAAACAGTAGATAATTGATGAACTGTAATGCTGTTTCGACTACGAACGTTTCTAGGCTCCGAAGTCTAGGGATCTAAGTACACTATTGTCCACTCTGGGGGTGTGGCCACGGACATAATCACCTCGAGTCTTTCTTACTCTGACTGAGACTTTGCACCAATTAAAAATATCCAAAAGCAGGTTCCGTGTGGGAACTTATGCTTATGTTTTATTTAAGCTTTACTCCAACATCTCTCTTTAACGATTGTCTAAGTTTTGATACTTTCTTCAACAGAAAATAAAAGTCACTTCTTCATATATACTACGAGAGAACAATATGGGTGAACCGATTGCCATTGTCGGATCCGCCTGCAGATTTCCTGGATCTTCAACGTCTCCATCCAAATTATGGAACTTACTGAAGAATCCCCACGACGTTCTCAGTGAGTTCCCGCCGGAGAGACTACGGTTGTCAAACTTCTATAACGAGAACGGCGAACACCATGGCCAGACAAATGTCGGAAACAAATCCTACATTCTTCAAGAGGACTGTAGGCTTTTTGATGCGGCATTTTTTCGCATCAATCCAAAAGAAGCTGAGGCTATAGATCCCCAGCAAAGGATTTTACTGGAAACCGTCTACGAATCTCTCGAATCAGCGGCGTGGTCTCTTCAATCAATTGAGGGGTCTTCTACGGCTGTTTTTGTTGGTTGCATGACATCGGACTACAACGACATTTTGAATCGCGACCCCGAATTTCTTCCGACATATACTGCTACTGGCTTAGCCAGAAGTATCTTATCAAACCGAATATCCTACGTATTCGATTTAAGAGGCCCTTCAGTTACACTCGATACTGCCTGTTCAAGTTCTTTAGTCGCTCTACAGCAAGCTGTCCAAAGTCTCAGGAATGGAGATTCATCTCAGGCCATTGTTGCTGGTACTACCCTGCTACTTGACTCTTCAATGTATATAGCTGAGTCAAAGTTGCACATGTTATCTCCTGATGCTCGATCGCGTATGTGGGATAAGGACGCCAACGGGTATGCACGTGGCGAAGGCTGCGCTTCTATTATCGTGAAGCCACTCAGTAAAGCTATTGCGGATAACGATCATATAGAATGTATCATTCGAGAAGTTGGGGTCAACTCTGATGGACGGACAGATGGTATCACGATGCCAAGTGCTACTGCGCAAGCAGCACTTATACGGCAGACATACAAACGAGCTGGTCTCGATATATTCAATGAAAGATGCCAGTATTTCGAGTGCCATGGGACAGGAACGCCAATAGGGGACCCACTGGAAGCACGCGCTATTCATGAAGCATTTTTCTCTGGCAAATCTGGTGCTCCCGCCAGTGAGCCACTCTACTGCGGCTCAATCAAAACAGTCATCGGCCACCTTGAAGGATGTGCTGGCTTGGCTGGTATTCTGAAGGCCTCTCTGGCTCTCCAACACAAAACAATCCCGCCAAACATGCATTTCCATGAACTTAATCCACAGATAGAACCTTATTACGGCGATCTTCGGGTGCCAACTTCGGCACTTCCTTGGCCAACTACGTGTGGAAAACCTCTACGAGCAAGTGTTAATAGTTTTGGATTTGGTGGCACAAATGCTCACGCTATTTTGGAAAGATACGAGCCATCCCAGGCTACTATAGAGCAACAACAGGATGTTTGTGGGCCGTTTGTTTTCTCAGCAAGAACTCGATCTTCCTTGCTCCGTGCACTTAAAAACACTCGGCGGCATCTAATTGAGAACTCAAGTCTAGATCTTGCGTCTCTCAGCTGGATCTTGCAATCAAGAAGAACAACGTTTCCACACCGCTTCTCAGTGAGCGCTTCTACTCGGGAGCAGCTTATTGATTCATTAGAGAAGACGATTAAACTCGCCGATTCTTCTGAAGATGCTGCTTTTGACGTTAAAGGATTGAGCCCCGAGCTAAACCATGCAAGCTCTAGGGTGCTCGGTGTTTTCACTGGCCAGGTATGAACCGACAAGTGCAAAGCAAATCTCAGCTGAACGGCTAATGGCTATTAGGGTGCTCAATGGGCACAAATGGGGAGAATGCTCATGGTGCACAGCTCGATGTTTCTCGACTCCTTGTCTAAATGCGACGCAGCTTTGAGTGAGCTACCGAATCCGCCGCTATGGTCTATAAAGGATGTTATCAACGCGGAAAGCATTGACATATCCAAAGCACAGTTTTCACAGCCCCTGTGTACCGCAGTGCAGATCGCGCTAGTCGATCTCTTATTCGCATCAGGTGTACGATTTGATGCCGTAGTTGGCCATAGCTCGGGCGAGATAGGTGCAGCGTATGCAAGTGGCATACTGAGCGCAAAGGATGCAATAGCTATTGCCTACTACCGAGGCGTTGTTGCTCATCTTTCGAAGGGTGAGAAGGGGCAAGTTGGTGGCATGATGGCCGTTGGCATGTCACTTGATGATGCTACGGCACTTTGCTCTCAATCCGAGTTCGCTGGCCGTATATGGGTCGCAGCCAGCAACGCACCAATCAGCACGACACTTTCAGGTGACCAAGATGCTGTACTAGAAGCCAAGGAGCAAATAGACAAAAAAGGAATCTTTGCAAGACCACTTAAAGTCGACACAGCCTATCACTCATTACATATGCTTCATTGCAAGGATGAGTACCTGAGCCACCTGAAGCAATTAGCAATTCAACCTCAGCAACCGCGCAATAATTGCCATTGGTATTCGAGCGTTTACGATGGTGTAGATCTTACGCAAGCACCAATCGATCAGTTCAAGGATCAATACTGGGTTGACAACATGGTGAAGCCAGTTCTCTTCACTCAAGCTGTCAGTGCTACATTTGAAGGTGAAGAGTCATACGCTATTGGATTAGAAGTTGGGCCGCATTCTTCTCTCAAGGGCCCCGTGGGCCAGACATTAAAATCTTTAGACAAATCATTGCCTTACATTGGATGCTTAGATCGAGGATCGAATGACGTAGATTCGTTTTCAGGGTCACTCGGACTCATCTGGAGCTACCTTGGTCCCGCAGCTGTAGATTTTAACGGCTGGCGTCGAGCGTTCCGTCTCAACGAACCAAAGGTACTGAAAGGATTGCCATCATATTCTTGGGATCATGACCGGATCTATTGGCATGAGTCACGACTGTCGCATCATTACCGCCTGGGAGTACATAGCTCACACGAGCTTCTAGGCCGCTTGAGGGAGGATCACGGAGATGAGATGACGTGGAAGAATATTTTACGTCTCAGTGAGATACCCTGGTTACGCGGACACAAGTTTCAAGGCCAGGTTATCTTTCCGGCGGCTGGATATGTGAGCATGGCAGTTCAGGCTGCTCAGGAATTCGCAAGAGAATCCTCTGGAAGATTGATTGAGATTTTGGATCTTGAGATCATCAAAGCTTTGGTAATTGAAGAAAGTGCAGATGTTGAAACAGTTTTCACTATTCGTAAGAATAGCGACGACAGTATGAAAGAGTCTGTCACCGCTGAATTCGTCTGCTACAGCTCTTCAGATGGACTTACCATGGAGAAGAGCTGCTCAGGTCGGCTAATCATTGACTCTAGTAACTCCGCCCCCAATACCCTTCCACCAGTCGCATCGTCGCAAAAGCGTCACCCACCTCTTGATGTTGAGAGATTTTTCACGGCAATGGCTGGGCTTGGAATCCAATATGACGGCCTTTTCCGCGCACTACAATCTATCAATCGTACAATTGGTCACGCGACAGCGTCAGCTTCATGGGGTTCTGGAGAACTTGGCCATAACTACTCGTTGCATCCAGCAATGCTAGATATAGGTTTCCAAGTAGGATTTGCTACCTTCGCCTCCATCGCCGAAAATTCGATAGGAAGCACTTACCTACCAGCTGGAATCAAGCGTGTCATTGTCGATCCTACGGTTCACAGTCGGTCTACTATCGAGGACACAACTATCGGAATAGAGACACACCTTGCGTGTTCCACTATGTCTACACTTCAAGTAGATATCAGCATGTTTAACAAGTCAACAAAAATGTCTAGTGTTCAAGTCGAAGGTCTAATTTTACGAGCAGTAGCAGAACCTTTGCCTTCAGATGACCGGCTGCTGTTTGCAAAAACAGTCTGGAATCCGAGTGTATCCACTGGGTTTTCAGCCCTTGAGCCTGCTGAGGTCAGGTCAGAGGAGCTTGAGTATATTGATGCCGTCGAACGAACAGCACTCTTCTTCATGCAGAAGTTGAAACGAGATGTATCACAGGAAGAAATTCCCCAGTTCAGATGGTATCACCAGGCGTACATTCGTGCCATAGATGAGTTTATACGTCCGGTACACCAAGGTCGCCATCCCGTTCTAAGGAAAGAATGGCTAAATGACACGCGTGAAACGATTTCTGGATTTGCGAAGAGATTCCAAGATAGCGTCGACCTTGGTCTCTTAACAGCTGTAGGCGAAAACATTGCGTCTGTAATGCGCGGTGAATCTGAGATGCTTGAGCATATGCTGAAGAACAACCTGCTAAGCCGTCTTTATATGGAGGGTCGAGGCTTCGCCAGGTGCAACATATACGCAGCAGACTTCATGAAACGAATCAGTCATTCATTTCCTAGGACAAAAATCTTAGAAGTCGGTGCTGGTACCGGTGGGACTACTCGCAGTGTGTTGGACGCCATAGGAGATTCCTACTTGACATACACATATACAGATATATCGGCCGGTTTCTTCGAGAAAGCAACAGAGAAGTTTGCCGATCACGCCAACAAAATGGAATTCCGAACTTTCAATGCCGACAAAGCCCCATCTGAACAGACCTTCGAGGAGGGCTCGTATGATGTTATCATCGCAGCAAATGTGCTCCACGCAACCCGGGACTTGACACAGACAATGCGACATGTCAGAGCACTGCTACGCCCAGGTGGCTTTTTGATTGCTGTTGAAGTGACAGGAACAATGCTGCGCGAGCCTGGTCTAATGGGCGGACTCGAAGGCTGGTGGCTGGGCTGCGATGACGGACGCTTTCCCTCTCCAGGCGTTACCGCTGAAAAATGGCACGAGGTCCTTCAATCGACTGGATATTCTGGAATTGAGTCTATCGTCTACGATATGGCAGACATATCCAGGCACAATTGTTCGGTATTTGTTACACAAGCGACGGACGAACGATTCGAGGTCTTGCGCGACCCGCTGGCAGCAACG
>Ga0247757_10001361_pt1 | contig 16533 bp, 13 predicted proteins | sample UWRJL126311R4_FD_180929 | JGI IMG/M metagenome (GOLD analysis project Ga0247757, IMG submission 180929) | Plant litter microbial communities from Arlington Agricultural Research Station in Wisconsin, United States - UWRJ-L126-311R-4 | ecosystem: Environmental > Terrestrial > Plant litter >... | reverse complement strand
CCTGCTGGCCGCGTTGTGCGCCAGGCACGAACCGGCCGTCGTGCTGGTGACACACGACGTCGACGAGGCGATCCTGCTGGCCGACCGCGTCCTGGTGCTCTCCGAGGGCTCGATCGGCCTCGACCTGCCCGTCGAGATCGAGAAGCCCCGCCACCGTGACGATCCGCGCTTCCTCGAACTGCGCGCCTCGCTGCTCGAACAACTCGGCGTCGCTCGCACCGTCGGCGGCAGCGTCGCCGACGCCTGACCTCACCCACCCACCAGACGAGGACCCCGATCTTCATGCGTTCCAACACTTTCACCGTCGCCGTGGCCGCGACGCTCGCCACCCTGATGGCCGTGGTCTCCGGGTGCGGCGGTTCGACCAGCTCGGGTGGGGGCAGCGGCTCGGGCGGCGCCACCATCAAGGTCAGCTACCAAACTGCCGACTTCCCAGCACTATTGAAGGCATCCGGGCTGTTCGAGAACCTGCCGTACCAGTACGAGGTGCCGATCATCAACGGCCCCGCCAGCCAGCTTGCCGCACTCTACGGCAAACAGATCGACGTCGGGGAAGCCGGTGACAACACCGGCGCGTTCGAGGTCGCCAACGCCGCCACCCCGTGGACCAAGGAGAGCGCGCCCATCCAGGGCTTCGCCGTGCAGTACACACCCAATGCTCCGTTCCCGTCGCCCGCCGTGTACGTGACGAAGAGCTCGGGGATCAAGACGCTGGCCGACCTCAGGGGCAAGAAGATCGGCTACAACTACGGCGGCAACATCTACGCCGGATACGTCATCGCGCTGGAGAAGGGCGGCTTCGGACCGAACGACGTTCAGGGAATTCAGTTTCCGGCCAACCAGGCCGCGGCCAACGCCTTCAACGCCGGCGATCTCGATGCCGTGGTCAGCTCGTACTACCTGGTGAAGAAGAAGGTCGATTCCGGTGACGCCATCTTGATCGGCGATCCTCAGAGCCTCGGCATCATCGGCGGTGGCGGTTGGCTCGCCAGGACGGACTCCTTGAACGATCCGGCCAAGTTCGACGCGATCAAGGACTTCTTCGGCCGGCTGCGGAGGGTCTACGAGGAGTGGATCCCGGCGCACGAGGCCGAATACGAGCAGCTGCTGGACACCGTCCTGAATCAGACGCCGGACGTCGCCAAGGTCAACTGGCAGAACAACGCGCATCTGACCTTCTACAAGATCGGCGACCCGCAGTTCCTGAAGATCCAGCAGGACATCGTCAACGCGGCCTACAAGATCGGCGGTCTCAAGAGCGACGCCGACGCCAGCATCGGGTACACCACCATCCTGGACCCCGTCACCACCGGGTGACATTCTCGCGGGGGTGCGTGAGCACTCACATCGGCACGGGCAGGCCGAGATGGCCGCGCAGCGTGGTCGATTCGTACTCCTTGCGATAGAGACCACGCCGCTGCAACTCCGGCACCAGATGGTCCACGATGAGGTCCAAGCCGTCGGGGTAGAAGTCGTGGTTGAGATTGAACCCGTCCGCGGCGCCCTCGACGAAGAACGCCTCCATCTCGTCGGCGATCTGCTCCGGCGTGCCCACCACCATACGATGGCCGCCGCCAGCGATGTGCTGGTCGAGTAGGCCACGCACCGTAAGGTTCTCGTTGCGCGCCCGTGCCAGAACAGAATTGGCGAAGCCGTAGCTGGTGGGCTTCCACGCCGGCGAATCGATCACCTCCCATGGCAATTCACGGTCCAGCTCGAGGCTGTCCACCGGAAGGCCGAGCTGTTTGGCCAGCGACACCAGCGAATCGACGCTGTCGGTGTTCAGACTCTCCAACAGGTCGCGGCGCTCCCGTGCCTCCGCCTCCGTGCTGCCGATGATCGGCCAGAGCCCGGGCAGGATGAGAACGTCGTCGGGATTGCGGCCGTAGACATCCCTGGCCCGCGACTTGACCTTCCGGGCGAAGTCCTTGCCCTGGGCGAGGTTGTGCTCGGCGCAGAACACTGCATCGGCATGCTTGGCCGCCAGATCGATTCCCTGCTCGGATGCACCAGCCTGCAGGACCACCGGATGGCCCTGCGGTGAGCGCGGCACCTGATACCAGGTCTTCACCCGGAGATGTTGGCCGGTGTAGTCGACCTCGCGGATCTTCGAGAGGTCGGTCAGCTCGCCCGAGTCCTTGTCGCCGACGAGCGCGTCGGGATCCCAGGACTCCCACAGCGCCTTGATGACCGAGATCGCTTCGTCCGCGCGGCCATAGCGGGTGTCGTAGTCGGGATGGGCATCGAGGCCGAACTGAGCGCCTGCCCTGGTCGATTGGGTGGTCACGACGTTGATCGCGGCTCGGCCGCCGGAGACCAGGTCGAGCGAGGAGGCGAGGCGGGCGATGTGGTAGGGGTGGCGGTAGGTCGAGGACACCGTAGCGACCAACCCGACGTGAGTGGTGGCACGGGCAACGGCGGTCAACACGATGAACGGATCGATCGCATTCCACGGCTTGGTGAAGTCCTGCTGCCCGAATCCGAGGGTCTCGGCCAGGAACACACCGTCGAGCAACCCCCGTTCGGCGGTTCGACCCAGGTTCTCCCACTCGTCGATGTCGACGAAGCCGAGGGGATCCTCGCGCAGGCGCCACCCACCCGGGGCGCGGCCCAGCGCATTGGCGTTGACGTTCAGATGTAATTGGCGGGTGCTCACCGTGGTCTCCTGGTCGGGTTTCAGCGAGTACTGGTCGCGGCCGTGTCGATCGTCAACGGTGGCAGGCCGTAATGCCCTCGCAGCGTGGTGGATTCGTATTCCCTGCGGAAGATTCCGCGGCGCTGCAACTCGGGCACCAGGTGATCGGCGATCTGTTCCAGGCCGGAGGGGAACACGTCGAAGTTGATGTTGAAGCCGTCGGCCGCCCGTTGGAGGAACCACACCTCGATCTCGTCGGCGACCTGTTCGGGGGTTCCGACGATGGCGTTCTGCGCATCCACCCGACGCTCCAACACGTCGCGCACCGTGAGATCGTCCCGTCGAGCCACCGAGAGCACCGCATTGGCCCTGCCGATGCTGCGGGGTCGCCAGTCCGGCGAATCGACGTAGGCCCAGGGGAGTGTCCTGTCCAGCCCCAGCAGGTCCACGGGGACGCCGAGCAAGGTGGCCAGTTCGCCGACCGCGGCCGCATCGACGGCGGCGGGCCCGTCGACCTCCGCCCGACGCGCCCTTGCCTCGGCCTCGGTGCTGCCGAGGGTGATGTTGAGGCCGGGCAGGACCAGCAACTCGTCCGGATTGCGGCCGTGAACAGCGGCCCGCGCCTTGAGGTTTCGATAGAACTCCTGGGCGGTCGGTACGGTGTTGGCGGCGCAGAACACCGCATCGGCGTGTTGGGCAGCGAGTTCGATGCCCAGCGGCGACGCTCCGGCCTGAACGATGACCGGTCGGCCCTGCACCGAGCGCGGCAGCTGGAATCGGGCGTTGAAGCCGACGTGGTCGCCGTCGAAGTCGACCGCGGGGACCAACGCGTCGTCGACGAGTCGGCCGGTCTCCGGGTCGGCGACGAGTGCGTCCGGATCCCAGGAGTCCCACAACCGCTTGACTGCGATCAGCACCTCTTCGGCACGCGCGTACCGGAAATCCCGTTCGGGCAAAGGGCCACGGCCATACAGCGCTGCCGCGGCGTCCTCCCCGGAGGTGACGATGTTGACCGCCGCGCGGCCACCGGAGGCGATGTCGAGGGTAGCGACGCGGCGGGCCACGTCCCACGGTTGGTAGAACGTCGCCGACAGCGTCGCGACCAAACCTATGTGACTGGTCGCGCGGGCCACCGCCGTTTGGAGCATGAACGGGTCGAAGGCGTGCCAGGGCTTGCTGAAGTTGGTGTCCCCCAGGTGGTCGGCCAGGAACACCGCGTCGAGCAGGCCACGCTCGGCGATCCGGCCGAGTTCCTCCCAGGAGTCGAAGTCGAGAAACCAGGTCGGCGGGTCACTCAGCCGCCAGCTGTTCACTGGCTTCGCGAGCCCGTTGCCGTTGACGTTCAAATGAAGTCGCCGTTCCGTCACCGGACCATCCTTCTGGCAAACGCACTGGCGATGAAGGGGATATTGCTACCGGAATCGTCAAGCTGAACTTCGTTGATCCCGCGCGGTAGCCGGGCCGACACTTCCTGGGTGACCGAACTTGCCGATGCCCCCGCCGCCGTGACCTACGGGTCGCCGCAGCTGCGCGAGCTGATCGACCACATCGCCGACGGAGCCATCGGACGCGATGAGCGCGACGAGCTGCCGTACGACGCAATCGAGGCCGTCAAGCAGGCCCGACTCGGCGCCATCCGCGTTCCCGCCGAGCAGGGCGGCGGTGGGGCGTCGCTGGTGGAGGTCTACAAGCTGTTCATCGAGCTCGGTGCGGCCGACTCCAACGTGGCGCACATCGTGCGCAGCCACTTCGGTGTCGTGGAGAACCTGCTGCTGAGCAATCGACCCGAGGACGCCCGGTGGCTTCGGCGCGTTGCGGACGGCGAGCTGATCGGCTCGGCGTCCACCGAACTCAGCGCGAAGGCCGGCGCCACCGACTTCCCCTACCAGACCGCAATCAGCCGAACTCAGCATGGGTTGCGGCTCAACGGGACCAAGCACTACACCACCGGCAGCCTGTACATGGACTGGTTGATCGTGGGCGTCACCGACGTCGACGGTGACAAGGCCGAGGTGATCATCCCGACCGATCGTCCAGGGGTGATCAGAGTCAACGACTGGGACGGGTTCGGCCAACGCTTCACCGGCAGTGGCACGGTGACCTTCGACGACGTCGCGGTGGGTCCGGAGGACTACTTCGCCAAGGGCACGATTCCCCGCGACAACCTTCCCTACCGGGCAACGTTCTTCCACATCCAGCTGAGCGCGATGATCGCGGGCATTCTGCGTCGCATCGCCAGCGACGCCGTGGAGCAGGTGCGGGGCAAGAAGCGGCCGTTCTACCACGCCGTGGCCGACGTCCCGGCCGACGACCCGATCGTGCAGTACAGCGTCGGGCTGTTGCACAGCCAGGCCTTTGCCGCCGAGGCGATGGTGCTGACGGCCGGTGCCGCGCTCGCCGAGGCCTACGCAGCGCACGGAACTCCCGAGGGACCCGAGCTGTTCCTGCAGGCGACGCTGGCCAACGCCAAGGCCAAGGTCGTGATCGACGAGATCGCCAACCGTGCCGCGTCGGAACTGTTCGACGTGGGCGGGGGATCGCTGGTCCGTCGAAGCGCTCACCTCGATCGGCACTGGCGCAACATCCGGACCATCGCGGCCCACAATCCGAAGACACTCAAGGCGGTCGTGGTGGGCAACCACGCGCTCAACGGGACACCGCCGCCGAACCAGGGCTTCTTCTGAGGTTGCCTGCACGCGATTTGGCGTGCCTGACCCTAGTCGAGTCGGCCCCGCTCAACGGTTAAGTAAATCCATTCGGTTCCCGTAGAAGAACACACTGGATGCGCCGGTCTTCGCCGGGTTGGGTGTGGGAAGGCGGGCGATCGTGCCAGCCGTCGAACGAGAGAACGCCACCTGACGATGTCGAATTCCCTTTCCAGTCCACGTATGTATTTACATCGCAACGCATTCCGTGCCATTGCCGCAATCGCGGTGATCGTCGCGGTCGTGGCCAGTCTGACCGCCTGCGGAACCTCGTCCGACAGCGCCGCAAGCGGCAGCGTGGTCAAGTGGGCGGTGATCATCCCACCCAACTGGGACCCGGTGCAGACCAGCTCCCACTATCCGCAGTACTACACGAGCCTGGTGTACGAGCCGATCCTGGCGATCACCCCGGACGGAAAGCCCGCACCAGGCCTTGCCGAGAGCTGGCAATTCAACCCGGCGGGAACGGAACTCACGCTGAAACTGCGCCAGGGCAACAAGTTCACCGATGGCACGCCCGTCGACGGGCAGGCGGTCAAGGACTTCTTCAACCGTGCGCTGACGGACGGACAGTCGGCCCGCAAGGTCGACTTCGAGTCGATTCAGTCGGTGACGGCGGACTCGGAATCGACCGTGACCCTGCACCTGAAGCGCCCGGACTTCGGCATTCTGCTACGGCTCGGGCCCAAGGCAGGCCAGGTGCCGAGCCCGGCGGTGAGCCCCGAAGACCTCAAGCAGAACCCGGTCGGCGCTGGCCCGTACAAGGTGACCGAGTTCGTCGACGGCGATCACGTGTTCCTCGACAAGAATCCGGACTACTGGGACGCCGCGAACATTCACGTCGATCGGATCGAGTTCTACCCGAAACCGGCACCCGCGCAGGCGGTCGCATCGTTGACGTCGGGCCAGTACGACCTCGTCAATGCGATCGACACGGGTTCGCAGCGATCCGCCGAGGGCGTCCCAGGGGTCAAGATCTTCAGCCCGGCGGGAAACAACAACTGGTACATCAACCTGAATCTGGCGCGCGCGCCGTTCAACGATCCGCAAGTGGTGAAGGCATTCAACCTGGGCATCAACCGCGAAGAGTTCATCGCCAAGGCGGGCGACGGCATCGGCGACCCTTCCACCCAGCCCTACCGACAGGGCGAAGTCGGCTACGTCGCGGCCTTCGACAAGCTCGAGTACGACCCGGAGAAGGCCAAGACCGTTCTGGCCGCAGCGGGTTACGCACCAGGGGCCATCGACATCACGATCCCGATCTCGCCCGACAACCAACGACAGGCCGAAGTACTCCAGTCTCAGTTACAGGCCATCGGGATCACGGCGACCATTCAGGTCATGCAGGACGACGCGATCTCCAAGTTGGCATTCACGAAGTCCAAGGAGTACCCGCTGCTGTTGTCCGGCACGCACAACTACCTCGACCCCCTGGAGACCTTCAGCCAACAGTTCTCGGCCAAGGGCAACGTCAACCTCAGCGGTCTGCAGCCCGCCGACTTCGACACGCTGCTCTACGCAGCGGCGGCGACCCCGCTCGACTCACCGAAGTACGAATCAGCCGTTGCGGCACTGGCGAATTCGTCGCTGGCCTTTGGCTCGAAGGTCTACCTGTACACGTATCACTACTCCTATCTGCAATCGACGAAGATATCCGACTTCCCGCGGACTCCTGGCAGCGTGAGCTGGAAGGGCGTCACCGTCTCGCCGGGCACCGCATGATCGACATCACCGGTAGGCAAGCGTCGCTGGGCTGGGTCCAGTTGCGAGCCAGGACGTTACGCGTCATGACGACGATCCTGCGGTGGCTGTCGGTCCTGGTTCCGGTCTTCCTGGTCGCGACGTTCTTCACGTTCCTGTTGAGCGTGATCTCGGGGATCGATCCGGTGTTCGTCGTGCTCGGCGACAATCCGTCGGCCTCGGCAGTGGCAGACCTGACCGCGAAGTGGGGCCTCGACAGCCCGATGCTAGTCCAGTACTGGCACTGGCTATCGGGTATCTTCACCGGCGACTTCGGCGACAGCTGGGTGTCCCAGGCCCCGCTGGGCAACGTGCTGATCCGTCGTGCGCTCATCAGTCTCTGGATCGCGGTGGCGGCCCTGCTGATCGGCGTGGGGGTCGGCACCGCGCTCGGCGTCCTCGCCGTCCGGTTCCACGGGACGTGGCTGGACCGTTCGATCACGTTCTTCACGACCATCATGTCGGTGCTGCCCGCCTTCATCATGGGCATCGCCCTCATCCTGGTCTTCGCGGTCGCGCTGCCATGGTTGCCGTCGGCCGGTTACACACCGCCCAACGTCGGACTCTGGCCGTGGCTGGCGCACATCCTGCTTCCGGCGACCGCCCTGAGCCTCGATCTGATGGCGGACGTCGCCAGGCAGCTGCGGACGGCGATCCTCGGGACGCATGACGAGAACTACCTGCTCGGTGCCAAGCTCAACGGATACTCGGGGACGCGCCAGCTGTGGGCCTACTCGATCCGCAACGGCGTCGGTCCCGCCATCACGCTCATCGGACTGAAGCTCCCGAGCCTGGTCGGCGGGGCGGTGATCACCGAGACCATCTTCGGCATCCCCGGCCTCGGCATGTACGCCGCCCAATCGGCCCTGGCCGGCGACGTGCCCGCAGTCCAGGGAGTCCTGGTCATCTGCATCATCGCCGTCGTCGGGTTCAACTTCATCGTCAACTCGTTGCTCAACGTACTTGCCCCCGCCGGGCAGAGAGGGAGCTGACTACGCCATGAAACTCGGCTACGTTCTGCGTAAACGCACCGGTCAGCTGGCGCTGGTCCTCGCCGTCGGATTCGTCGTCATCGGGTTCTTCGGCAGCGCGCTGGCGCCCTACGGGCCACTCGACGCGTCGGCAGCGCCGCTTGCGCCGCCGTCGACGTCGCACTGGTTCGGCACCGACAGCCTGGGCCGCGACATCCTCAGCCGGATCCTGGCCGGGGCAGGCATCAGCCTCCTTGGCGGCGTGCTGGTGAGCCTCGTCGCCTTCTTCGTCGGCACCATTCCCGGCATCCTCTCGGTCTACCTCGGCCGGGTGTTCGAGTGGGCGAGCCTACGCCTCATGGACACCGTGATCGCGTTGCCGTTCCTCATCGTCGCGGTGGCGGTGACCGCCCTGCTGGGGAACGGCCTGATCCCCGCGCTGGTGGTCGTCGGCGTCCTGGTCTCGCCGATCTTCTACCGAGTGGCCAGATCCGTTGCGCTCAGCTCGGTCACCGCGGATTACGTTCTCGCGGCCCGGCTTTACGGTGCGTCGACGTACTGGGTGGTGTCTCGGCACATCCTGCCCAAGTTGATCCCGGCGCTGGCCGTGACGTTCGCCAACACGGTGGCCGCCGGACTGATCGTGATCTCGTCACTGTCGTTTCTCGGCATCGGGGTGCAGCCGCCGGCTCCGACGTGGGGTGGAGTGCTGGCCGAGACGCTGGGGTACATCAGCCGTAGCCCGTTGGCCCCGGTGTTCCCGTCGGTGTTCATCATCGCCGCGGTGTGGGCCTTCCACGCGCTTGCCGACCTGCTGCGGGACGCCGAGACCGAACCGGTCCGCAGGCAAACCACTGCGGCGCTCGCGAGTTCGCCTTTGTCCATCGCCGGAAAGGGATGAGCGTGACCGAACCGTTGGTAGCCGTCGAGAACCTGTCGTTGGCGGCGGAGGCACCCATCCTCACCGACGTCAGCATCACGCTGGAGCGGGGACGGGTTCTCGGCATCGTCGGCGAATCCGGCAGCGGCAAGACCCTTCTCGTCAAGGCGATCCTCGGAGTGCTGCCGGGGGGCGTCCGCAAGACCTCCGGCACCATCGAGCTGTTCGGCGAAGACGCCGGGACGTTCGAGGCCAAGAAGTGGCGGTCCCTGTGGACGAGCCGGCTCGGCGCGGTGTTCCAGGATCCCGGCAGCTATCTCAACCCGTCCTACACCGTTCTCCAGCACTTCAACGAGTTCTACCGGGTGGCATTGAAATTGCCCCGCGGCGAGCGCCGCAACCGGGCGCTTCTCGCGCTGCAGGCGGTGAACATCAGGGACGCCGAGCAGGTGTTGACGCGGTATCGTCACGAGCTCAGTGGCGGCACGCTGCAGCGCATTCTGATCGCGCTGGCGCTGGCCCGCTCCCCAGACGTTCTGATCGCCGACGAGGCGACAACCGCGCTCGACGTCACCGTCGAGGCTGAGGTCCTCGACCTGATCTCCGATCTCAGGGACGACGGCGACATGTCGATCATCGTCGTGTCGCATGATCTGGCGGTGGTGTCGAGGCTCGCTGACGACGTCATCGTGCTGCGCAATGGGGTCGTCGTGGAAGCCGGTCCCACCCAGCGACTGCTGAGTGCACCGAAGTCGGACTATCTGCGTCTGCTGATCGACTCGCACACGAAGTACGGGATCGACCGGGTCGCAGGGCACCCGCAGGCCGCGTCGGCCGGTTAGGAGCAGCTCGTGCTGGAAGTCAAGAACGTCGACGTCTCCTATCGCAGCCGTCGGGGACGCAACGACGTTCTCACCGACGTCAGCGTGACGGTGGGAGCGGGGGAGGCGGTCGCCATCATCGGTGAATCCGGCTCCGGCAAGACCACTCTGGCCCGGGCGATCCTCGGCGTGGTGAAGCCGCGCTCCGGCGAGATCCTGTTCGAGGAGCGCGACCTGGTGGGACTGCGGGGTTCCGAACGCACGGCGTTTCGGCGTTCCGGGCAGATCGACTACGTGTTCCAGGACACCTTGCAGAGCCTGGATCCCGCCGTCCCAGTGGGGGACTCGGTCATCGAACCCGTGTTGGTGCGGTCGAAGACCTCACGCGCCGCGGCCGTCGAGCGCGGTCGGGAGTTGTTCGATCGATTCGGGTTGAGCCAGTCGCTCGTTGACAAGCGCCCTGCCCAATTGTCGGGCGGTCAACGCCAACGGGTCGGGCTGATCCGCGCTCTGATTCAACGTCCCAAACTCTTGATCCTCGACGAGCCACTCAGCGCGCTCGATGCGGCCAACCGAGCGTCGACGATCGACCTCTTGACGGGATTGACCGGCCACGGCACCGCCTTGCTCCTGATCACGCATGACATCGGCTCGGCGGCGGCAATCACCGAACGGACGTATGTCCTATGGCGTGGCGAGATCGTCGAGGAAGCCGACACGGCCCAGCTCATTCGCGATCCCGAGCACGACTACTCGAAGCTTCTCGTCGGCTCGGCAGGAAGCCTGCTGCGCCACGGCAGCTCGAAGGAAGCACGGCAGGCGCTGCGTCGTCGTCTGGAGCTCACATGACGGGAGGTCGCACGCCGCTTTACACCATCATGCTCGGGACCGGCCAGCACAACGCGTGGAAGTTGGTCCCGTCCGGGCGGCGTTACCTCGAATCCTTCGACCACTACCTGCGGGTGGCGCAGGAATCCGAACGAGCCGGAGTGCACGGGCTGCTGCTGGCCGACGGGCTCTCGCTCGACGAGGCGCGACAGGTACCCCGCGGCTTCGAGCCGTTGACCCTGTTGGCGGGGCTGGCCGTCCACACCACCAGGATCGCACTGATCGCCACGGCATCGACGACCTTCAACGAGCCGTACAACGTTGCGCGCACAGTCAACTCGCTCGACAACCTCAGTCGCGGTCGGGTTGGCGTCAATCTGGTGACGTCGTTCACGGGCGAGGAGAACTTCGGCGGTACCCTCCCTCACCCGAAGGACCGGTACGCGCGCGCCAGGGAGTTCACCGACGTCCTTCGCCAGCTCTGGACCAGCTGGGAGCCGGACGCGGTCATCGAGGACGCCGCCTCGGGACTGTACTTCCGCCCCGACGGGGTGGTGCCCATCAATCACGTTGGCGACCACTTCTCGGTCGCAGGCCCGCTGAACGTCCCGCGGTCGCCGCAGGGAGCGCCGGCGATCGGCACCGCGGGCTCGTCGGACCTCGGGCGTCAGTTCGCGGCCGACGTGGCCAGTTTCGTCTACGCCGCCCAGCCCAGCAGGCTGCTCGCCGAGGACTATTTCAACGACCTGAGAAACCGGGCCCGGCGGGCTCGGTCCGATGGCACCAGGCCGACGGTGCTTACCGGCGTCATTCCCATCATCGGTGAAACGCGAAAGCAGGCACGGGAACTCGCCGCGCGGCTACGTCAGCCGAGTGACTTCGAGACCGGCCGTCGCCGCGTCGCGCAGTTGCTCGGAGGAGCGGATCTCAGTCGGCTGGCCCGCGCCGACACCATCGATCCGGCCGACATCCCGCCGCCAGACGACATCGTCCGTAGGCAGGGCCGCTACGAGATCTTCAAGAGCCTCGCCATCGACGAGAAGTACACGCTGGGCGAGCTCGTCGAGTTCGTCACCAACAGTTCGGGCCACTGGACGGTCATCGGAACGGTCGATGACGTCGTCGCCGAGTTCGCGGACCGGTTCGATGCCGACCTCACCGACGGTTTCAACGTCTGGCCGACGCATTATCCCGACGGTCTGGACGTCATCACGCAGCGGCTGCTGCCCGAGCTTCGGCATGCGGGCTACTTCACCCCACTTCCCAAGGAACCGCAGACGTTTCGCGACGTGTTCACGACGCAGGAACCGATCATCCTCAGCGCGAGGGCAGAGGCGTCGCGTCGTTGACGTGTGCCGCACCAAGGGTGCCACTCTTAAGTTGACGTGCCGCTAAACCAGTAGCCAGGCGGCGTTGGTTCTCGACCGCGGGTTGAGGAGACTTTGCTCATGGCCCGTTCCGTCCGCGGACGCTGCGCAGCGACGGTGGGCCGTTGCTGTTGCTGACCCGTTGCCGTTGCTGACCCGCTGCCGTTGCCGACCCGCTGCCCGCCGCCAACCCTCGACCGAAGGACGGTTCTCGGACGTCATGACGCACTCCCTTGACAGGCGCCAGTTCCTGGGCCTCGGTGCTCTGCTGACCGCATCGGGGATCCTGATCTCCTGCAGCCCCCGCGGTGGACAGCCGAACTCGTCTGCAGGAGATGGCAGTTCGACGCCCCGTTCCGGGGGTGAGATCTTCTATCTGAACGCCCACCTCAATCCGTCGTATGCGCAGCAGCAGATCAACTCCTGGCACACGCTTCAGGTGTGGGCGCAGTTCGTCGAGTACCTGTTCTACTTCGACGCGGCAGGCAAGCTCCAGCCGCACCTGGCCACCGGTTACACCAACAACGACGACTTCACCGAATGCACCATCACGCTGCGGCCCGGCGTCACCTTCTCCAACGGAGAGAAACTCGATGCGGAGTCCGTCGCGCTGAACCTGAACCTGCAGGGGCTCGGAGACGAAGGACGCGGCCTCCTGCGGGTTGCCAACATACCGGCGAGTTACGGGCATGCCGACGCGGTGGGGGAGGACGAGGTCGTCGTGCGGTTCACGGAGCCATGCCCCAGCTTCATCCCGATCCTGGCCGGGACGTCGACGACGGGAATATTGGCCCCCGCGACGCTCAAACTGAGCCTTGAGGAACAAGGCGATCTCAAGAACACGTACGCCACCGGCCCGTTCGTCGTGGATTCGTGGGTGCCGAACAAGGAGATCGTGCTCGCCCGCCGCGACGATTACGATTGGCCGCGCCCCGATGCGCCCCATCAAGGGCCGGCGTATCTGGAGAAGATCACGGTTCAACAGCTGCAAGAGGATTCGCTGAGAGTCGGCGCCCTCGACTCCGGGCAGGTGCAGGTCATCCACTACACCCAGCCCAGTGAGGAGCAGCGGCTCGCAGATTCCGGCTTCACGGTGCTCGACTCGTTCATCCCGGGCAGCGTGTGGGGCCTGCACATCCGGTTGACGGCCAAGCATCTCGACGACGTCCGTGTGCGCCAGGCGCTGACACACGCCATCGACCGACAGGAGATCGTCGACACGCTCTACAGTCCCGCCTGGAAGGTGGCGAAGAGTCCGCTCAACATCAACACCCCGGGCGCCGTCGATCTGAGCTCGAAGTTCGCCTACGACCCGGATCTGGCGAACCGCTTGTTGGACGAGGCCGGCTGGACCGATCGTGACGACGACGGTTACCGGACCAAGAACGGCGAACAGCTTGGCGTCATCGAGTACCCGTCGGTGTTCATCACCACGTCTGAGGCGGATCTCCAGCTCATTGCCCAGCAGTGGAAGCGGGTCGGGGTCAAGCTCGAACTGAAGAACGTCGACTTCACCAACTACAACACGGTGACCTCCGATCCCAGCGTCTCGTTGTATGAAATCCACTGGGCAGCACCACATCCCAGCTTCCTCTGGAGGTGGTGGCATTCGAGCCAGCAAAACCAGTTCAAGGCGCCCAGCGAGGAGCTGGATCGCATCCTGGAGTCAATCGTCGCGGCCAGGACCGACGCCGATGCATTCGCGGCGTCGGCAAGGGCTCAGCAGTACGTCATCGACAATGCCTACTTCATTCCCGTCCACGAGTTCCCGCAGAACTTCGCTGCCGCCGGAAGTCTGAAGGGAATCTCGGCTGACGGGTACGGCCGGATCCGGTTGTACGACACCTGGCTAGACGCCTGATCGCCCCGACCGAAACGGAAAGTGCAACAGATCGTGTCACCCACCGCCAAGTACGTCGCCTCGCGCATCGGTCAGGCGATCCTCGCCGTCCTCGGGGTGTACGTCGTCGTATTCGTGATCGTCACGGTGCTGCCGGGTGACCCGGTCTCCAGTCATCTGCGCAACCCCGAGTTCAACTACTCCGAAGACGAGATCGAACAACTGCTGTCCTACTACCACCTCGACCGATCGCTCTGGGAGCAACTGGGTGTCGCGCTGGCCCGGCTGAGTCACGGTGACTTCGGCTTGTCGCTCAGTGCGAACAGGCCGGTGACTGCGGTGCTCTGGGACGGCATCCCGTCCACCCTGCAGCTGGCAGGCACGGCCTTCGTCCTCGCGACGATCCTGGCCTTCGGCATCGCGATCGCTGCCTTCTACCTGCCCCCCCGGTTCGGTGGAGGGCTGCTGCGGGCGTTCCCATCGCTGTTTCTGTCCATGCCGAACTTCTTCATCGGCCTGATCGTCATCGACGTCTTCTCCTTCCAGCTCGGCTTCTTCCGCATCAACGACTACCAAAGCCTGAACGCACTGATCTATCCCGCTCTCACCCTGGCCATTCCGGCCTCGGCACCCATCGCGCAGGTGTTCATCACCGCATTGGACGGCGCCCGTGCCGAGCAGTACGCCACCGTCGCGATCTCCAAGGGCATCACCAGGTTCAGGCTGCTGAGCCGACACCTGCTACCCAACGCCGCGCTACCCACCCTGACGATCGCCGCCATCATCGTCGGCGACCTGGTTGGCGGATCCATCATCACCGAAGCCATCTTCGGGCGGACCGGGGTCGGCAGCATCATCGAGCTGGCGGCCACCGAGCAGGACGTTCCCGTACTGCAGGCAGCGGTCACGCTCGCCGCGGTCCTGTTCTTGGCGATCAACCTGGTGGTCGACCTCGTCTACCCGCTGCTCGATCCGCGGCTGCGCCAGGTGGCGGCGACACGATGAGCATTCACGTCCGAGGAAGGGAGACGACCCAGTGGTAGCTCTTGCGGCCCTGCCGCGTCGGACACTGCCGCGTCGGACACTGCCGCGTCGGACACTGCGGCTGCCCGCCGCAAAGGTGAGAATCCGCAACGTCTACACCGCGGTGGCGCTGCTGGTGCTCCTCGTGGTCCTGGCCTGGGCGCTCGTCCCCGAACTGTTCACCGGCTACGATCCGAACGCGGGCGTCCCCGCCGACAAGTTCGCACCACCCTCCGTCGACCACCTCTTTGGCACCGACCAGTTGGGGCGCGACATCTTCGCCCGCGTGGTGTTCGGTACGCGATCCGCCGTGCTCACGGCGCTCTTCGCCGTCGCGATCGGACTGCTGGTCGGTGGTCTGATCGGACTGATCGCCGGATTCTTCGGCCGCACCTCCGACGCCGTGTTGGGCCGGCTGATCGACATACTGCTGGCCATCCCCGGCTTCCTGCTGGCCGTCATCGTCGTGGTGTCCATGGGTTTCGCCACCGTCAATGCGGCCATCGCCGTGGGTATCTCGTCGATCGCCGTGTTCGGCAGGCTGATCCGGTCGGAGGTGCTTCGCGTCAAGAACCAGGCGTTCGTCGAATCGTCCTACCTCATCGGCGGCAGTAGATTCACGGTGCTGTTCGCCCATGTCCTACCCAACGCGTACCGGTCGGTGCTGGCGCTGGCCGTTCTGCAGTTCGGGCTGTCGATCATCAGCATCTCCGGTCTCGCCTTCCTCGGCTATGGAAACCCCCCACCGAGTCCGGACTGGGGACTGCTGGTCGCCGAGGGCAAGGACTTCCTGTACCGCTATCCATGGCTGGTGTACGCGCCCGGCCTCGTCATGGTTGCCTCGGTGATTTCGCTCAACCAGCTCAGCAAGTCGATCGGCAGGGGAAACTGATGTCCACGTCCACGGAAATGACCGATCAGCTTCGGCAGGAACCACTTTCGCCTCGACAGCCGCTTCTGACGGTGCGCGACCTGGCGGTCGCCTACAGCGGCTATCTCACCACGCCGACCGTGTCGGGGGTGTCCTTCGACGTCCACGCCGGCGAGACAGTCGCGATCGTCGGTGAATCCGGCTCCGGCAAGTCGACGGTCGTCAACGCGATCCTCAAGTTGCTCGATCCCCACGTCGCGGTTGCTGGCACGGCCAGATTCGGCGACCGCGACATCATTGCGACATCCGAACGGCATTTCCGCCGGATTCGCGGTCGTCAGATCGGCTTCGTGCCACAAGATCCCACCTCGTCGCTCAACCCGGTCCGTCGCATCGACCATCAAATCTTCGAGGCCTACCGCACGTCCGGCCTGCCCGAGTTCGCCGACCCGAAGAGATATCCGGAGCAAGCAAGGGAACTCCTGGAGCTGGTCGGTCTCGCCAATCCGCAACGGGCCCTGCACTCTCACCCGCATCAGCTGTCCGGGGGCCAACTCCAGCGGGTGTTGATCGGCATCGCCATCGCGCAGAAGCCTCAACTCGTCGTCGCTGACGAGCCGACCTCCGCTCTGGACGTCACGATCCAGAAGACCATTCTCGACCTGTTGGATCGGCTCAAGGAGGAGAGCGGGCTTTCGGTTCTGCTGATCACCCATGACCTGTCCCTCGCCGCCGAGCGGTCGGACAAGGTGATCGTTCTCAGTGCCGGCGAGGTCCAGGAGTACGGCCCGTCCGCCGAGGTGCTTCAGAGCCCCCGTTCGGCGTACGCGCGACAGCTCATCAGCGACGTGC
>Ga0247757_10001360_pt1 | contig 16582 bp, 16 predicted proteins | sample UWRJL126311R4_FD_180929 | JGI IMG/M metagenome (GOLD analysis project Ga0247757, IMG submission 180929) | Plant litter microbial communities from Arlington Agricultural Research Station in Wisconsin, United States - UWRJ-L126-311R-4 | ecosystem: Environmental > Terrestrial > Plant litter >... | reverse complement strand
TTTCTGATTTTTTAAATCCTTTGCGCCTTTGCTTACTTAGCGCCTTTGCGTGAAACAGCAGTTTGTAATCTCCGCTACTATTTTTTCAGTTTCTTAAGTATCGCATTTTTCTCCTTATCGCTTAATGCTTTTTTCTGCACCAGTTTATTCAATTGATAACTTACGGTTAAGCGGATGTTCCTGGTGTTGGTAGAACTCACACTTTCAATATTGAAATTGCTTCCATAAGTGTAGGTAGTATATTGCTGAACGGTGAAAGGATCGATCAGGTTCAAACTAATTACCAGTCTTCGTTCGAAGAAGCGGTGTTGCACACCAATATTTGTATTCAGGTTACTGCGGCTTCTTCCCTGCGGATCCGCGAAGCTGCTGAAGCGGGTACTTCCTTCAAAGTTCAACACGTTGCTCGGTGTATAGGTAAAATTGAAACTGGAATAGAAAGTGCCGCCATCACGGTATTTGAATAATTCTTTTTCCGCTTCACTATACCGGTTGAATGTATAGCCCAGACTGCCGTTCATCCGGAAAAATTTACTGAAGGTAAAACCACCCCAGGCGCTGGCTTCGTATTCCCGTCGGTCGGCAATATTGCGGTAGCTGGTCTGTGTTTTACCACTGCTGATCAATGTCCGGATGGAATTGATCACATCTTTAACGCGGTTGTAACCCAATGAAGTATTGACATAATATTTCCCCTTGATCCAGCTCAGGTTCCAATCGAAATTATCCGAAAGCGATGGCACCAGGAATGGATTACCAAAACGGAGATTATATGGATCACTGTAGTCGATGTTCGGGTTTAATTCACTGATACCGGGACGACGGATCGTTGCCCGATAGGTTAAAGATGTATTGAGTGTTTTATTAAATTCTTTCCGCAAAGTCAGGTTGGGAAGAATATTCCAGTAATTATTCTGTACATCACTGGTATTGGCTTTGATAAAATTGAAATGCATATCGGTATGCTCTGTCTGCGCCCCACCTGTTATCCGGATATTACCGGGCAACAGAAAGCTCAACCCGGCCCGCACCGTAGTAACGGTCTGGTAAAAAAAGAAATCATTACTCAACAGGTCATTGGGAACATATACCCCATCAATTTTTCGGAGAAAGCTGGTGTTAAGTGTATTGTGAAAGTCTGATGGATTCCATGATGCACCAGTTGAGAGATTAACTCCTTTCCACAACGGTTTGTTATAGTCTACCCGCAACGATGCGGATTTACTGTAGTTATCAAAATATTGTGATTGCGTGGAATCTACTCCTGTAGAAGAAAAATCCGGGTTCTGGAATTGCTGGTACAGGTCTTTGTCGTTATCATTCTTGCCGATATTTCCCTGTGCAGTAAAACGAAGCCATTCAGACAGGTTTTTACCTCGGTGCGTATAGGCCAGCGTGAGGCCATGGCTATATCCTGTTCCTTCACTGCTGTTTTCACGGCTACTGCGTTTGTATACATCTCCGAAACGGTTGACATTCGCATACCAGGCCTGGCTGTTGTTGTCAAAATAATTCGGGTTACCCTGGTAGGTAACATTGGCTGCGTTCTGTTTATCAAAATCGTAATCGGCCTGGAAACGGAAATTGGGACGCAGGTTCTTATTCCTGTATTCGCTGGCACTGTTAAAAACGTTGCTGGAATCGGCATAAAAATTCTGCCGTGTAGAATGCCCATTGCCGGTATAAATACTCGCGCCGACACCTGCTGTTGCGTTAACCGATAGTTTCTTGTTTCGATAACTGATGTTTGCGTTCAGACTGCCTTCACCACGTGTTCCTCCGCTCAATGCCAGTTTCCCCACCCATCCTATCTTTCCTTTCTTGGTAACGATATTGATCACGCCGCCGGTTTCAGTAGCATATTGCGGCGGAGGGTTCGTCATGATCTCGATCTTTTCGATACTGCTTCCGGGAAGACTTTCAAGCAGATCCTGTAATTGCTGTGCGCTCAGATCAGTGGGCTTATCATCGATCAATATCTTGGGTTCTTTTCCTTTCAACAATATTTTCCCGCTAGGGTCATTGTTGATCAGCGGCATGTTCTTTAACAACTCCGCAGTGGTGGCGCCATTGCTTAAAGCACTTTCCCCTACGTTGTAGGTAAGCTTATCGTCTTTGTTCTCGATCAGCGGTTTTTCAGCGTAAACGATCACTTCATTCAAAGCAGAACTGGAGTCGTTCAGCCTGATATCACCCAGGTTAAAATCATAGCGTTCGGCACGCAGGTAAATACTGTCAAGATGCGTGATAGCAAAACCCATTGCCTGTACCCGGAGCCGGTAATAACCAAATGGCAATTGCTCAAATACAAATGCGCCGTTCTTATCAGCAATGGTATTGACCGGGTGTGCGGGATCATCCAAACGCCATAAACCCAGGTTGGCGAATGCCAGCGGCTTACCCGTACGCGATTCGAGTACATTGCCGATGATGATACCGGGCCGGGATTTATCTTTCGGAACCAGGGATTGTGCCTGTAAAAAGACACAGAAAAAAACGAACACAAGAGTTAAAAACGATCGGCACATAAATGCCAAAAATAACCCTGAAATAGAAAACCGGCTGCAGAAATATGTGTGTATGGCTATTTTTGCGCAAACAATCGGTCAATATGTACACAGTATATGGTATACCCAACTGCGATGTGATCAAGAAAACCACCACATGGTTAACAGAGAGAAAGATCGCGTTCGATTTTCACGACTATAAACAGAAAGCGATCAGTGCCGAAAAACTGGCCGAATGGTGCAAACAAAAAGGATGGGAAACCATTTTCAATAAACGGAGTACTACCTGGAAGGAACTGGATGCCGCCACCCAGGCCAAAACCACGAACGAAGCAGCCGCCATCAGGATCATGCAGGAACACACCAGCATCATTAAAAGACCGGTGATTGAACGCAATGGGAAAGTTGTTGCCGTTGGCTTCAACGAAAAAATATTCCAGGAAATCTTTGATAAATAACGCTTAGGGCAATACTGACTTTAATACTCTCTCAAGATCTTCCCCACGCAGGTCGCGGCCAATGATTTTGCCATTGGGGTCAATGAGCATATTGGCAGGAATACTTTGAATGCGGTACAATTGCGCAGCAGCATTATTCCAGTATTTCAGATCGCTTACCTGCGTCCAGGTAAGATTGTCGGCTTTGATGGCTTCAAGCCAGTTGGGTTTGGACTGGTCCAGTGAAACGCCCAATATGGTAAAATTCCTGTTCTTGTAAGTATTGTATGCGGCAACAACATTGGGATTTTCCATGCGGCAGGGTCTGCACCAACTCGCCCAGAAATCAACCAATACATATTTACCACGGAAAGAAGACAATGCCACCGGTTTATCATTCACATCTTTCTGCGTAAACTCCAGGGCCTGGGTTCCTACCATACCGATCTTGGCATCGGCAAGATTTTTTTCCAATGCTTCCGCGAATGAGCCTTTCCGCGCAGACGGAGCAAGCGCGGTATAATAATTCTCCACATCCACAGGATTGTTGAATACCGGCGCCATGATAGCGAGGGTCAATGCACTTACGGGTGAGGTTTTCTTTTCGCTGATGAATTTGAGCGTACTGTTTTTTGCATTGCTTACAACTGTATTATATATACGCAGCAGCGAATCTCTTTTGGCAGGGTCACGCTCGGGGTTGATTGCATTTGCAAGCATCTGCATTTGCGGGCGATAAGGGAGGACCTCTTTTTTGAAAACAATAAAATCTTCCTGCAGATAAGAACCTTTGATCTCTGCATTGTTGATGTTGTTGAGGGCGCCCTTGATGACTACTACGTCATTAAACATAAAAAAGTCTACTGCCTCTTTGAAACCCGAAAAAGTTAACTGGTATACAGAAGGTCCCGAAACCTTTCCTTTAATGACAAAACTGCCATTCTTTACAACAGCACCCGAAACCTTTGAACCGTCAAAACCATTGATCAGCGAAACCTGGGTACTATCGGGCAGCCCGCTGATATTACCTGAAACTGTGTATCCAGGGGTTGACTGGGCAGCCGCTATAACCGGCAACAAGAGAGCTAGAAGGAATTTTTTCATACGTGTGAATGTCTTTTCTGCAGTATATCGATCACGTTCTGCAAGTTATGCCCTTTGGCGTTAAGCAAAAGTAAATAATGGAACAACAGATCCGCCGCTTCGTTCAGGAACAGGTCCTCATTGCTGTCTTTTGCCTCGATCACCATTTCCACGGCCTCTTCCCCTACTTTTTGGGCTATTTTGTTAATCCCTTTGGTAAATAATCTGGCTACATAGGAATCCTCCGGTTTCGCCTGTTTACGCAGGTTGATGATCTCTTCGAGGTATACCAGGAAATTATCGCTGTGATTTCGCTCACTCCAGCAGGTATCGGCACCGGTATGGCATACCGGACCCTGGGGGTGGGCCTTGATCAGCAGGGTATCATTGTCGCAATCCTCTGCCATGCTTTTCAGTTCGAGGAAATTACCGCTTTCCTCGCCTTTTGTCCAGAGCCTTTTTTTGCTGCGGCTGAAGAAAGTGACTTTACCGGTTTGCTCAGTTTTGTGCAGGGCTTCCTCGTTCATAAAACCGAGCATGAGTACTTTGTGCGTGTCGTAATCCTGAACGATGGCGGGGACAAGGCCGTCGGCGTATTTGGAGAAGTCTATTTTCATAGTAGTACTTTTTTTCTCTGCTGGCTTAGTGTTGAATTGTTTTCAACACAGAGGCACGGAGGACACGGAGCGCACAGAGAGTGTTATAAACGGACGGCAATCTGCCGTTCTTTTAAAAATGATTTCAAGTCAGGTATCGCGATCTCTTTGAAATGGAAGATGCTGGCCGCCAGCGCCGCATCTGCCTTACTCTGGGTAAACACATCCACAAAATGCTGCATCGTTCCACCGCCGCCGGAGGCGATCACGGGAACGGGCAGGGATCCCGACAAAGTTCCGGTAATATCCAATGCAAAACCTTGTTTTGTACCGTCATGATTCATAGAAGTAAGCAATATTTCGCCTGCTCCCAGGTCAACTGCCTGTTTGGCCCATTCGGTAGTGAGCGTATCTGTTTTGGTGCGTCCTCCATTGAGGTACACATACCAGTTATCGTCAGCTTCCTGCTTGGTATCAATGGCCAGTACCACGCATTGGCTGCCGAATTCTTTGGCGAGGCTTTTAATAAGTTCCGGCGTTTTATAAGCGGCGGTATTCACAGATATCTTATCCGCACCGTTCTCCAATAGTACACTAACGTCTTCCACGCTGCCGATACCTCCGCCAACAGTAAAAGGTATATTGATATGGTGTGATATACGGTTCACCAATTCGCGCAGTGTTTTTCTTTTCTCCACTGTAGCAGTGATATCGAGAAATACCAATTCATCAGCGCCCTGTTGTGCATACAAAGCGCCCAGTTCTACGGGGTCTCCCGCATCACGGATGTTCTCGAAATTGATGCCCTTCACTGTGCGGCCATCTTTGATATCCAGGCAGGGTATGATCCTTTTTGTCAGCATTGTTCGAGTTTTTGCAGTTCAGCCAGGCTGATCCTTTGTTCATAGATCGCTTTACCAACGATCGCGCCCTTACAGCCGATATTCTTCAGTGCTTCAAGATCTGCCACCGAGCTTACACCGCCGCTGGCAATAAAATACAGCTGCGGGAATGCCTGGATGATCTTTTGATACAATTCGATTGATGGACCTTCCAGTTTACCATCTTTACTTACATCAGTACAGAAAACCTGCGATATACCTTTCTCAACATATTTACGGATAAAACCGATCACATCAATATCAGTTGTTTCCAGCCATCCGCCTACGGCGATTTTCTCATTCTTTACATCCGCCCCTAACAAAAACTTTTGGGCACCATATTTTTCCAGCCATTGGGTAAACAACGCTTCATCCTTTACAGCCAGGCTGCCGATGGTTGCCAGCGCAGCGCCTGAATCGAATACCGTTTGCAGATCGGATGCTGTTTTGATACCTCCGCCAAAATCAATGATCAGCGACGTATGTTTTGCAATAGATTCCAGCACTTTACCATTGGTCACTTTGCCCGCTTTGGCTCCGTCGAGATCAACAAGATGCAGTCTTGTCAGCCCCGCATCTTCAAACTGTTTGGCTACCTCCAATGGATCATTATTGTACACTGTTTTCTGCGCATAATCGCCCTGCGTGAGGCGAACACATTTTCCATCGATGATGTCTATGGCGGGGATGAGATGCATGACTTTAATTAGTAATTAATAATTAAGAATTAATAATTGGGTTTCATAGGGACAGGAAATTTTTCAGAATTAGCTCTCCTGTCGCGGCGCTTTTTTCGGGGTGGAATTGAACGCCGTAGAAATTGTTTTTGTGTAATGCCGAGCTATAAGGTTGGATATAATCGGTAGTACCAACCGTGTGATCACCCAATGATGCGTAGTAACTGTGTACAAAATAACAGAAACTGTTTTCGGGTACATTATTGAACAACGGCGATCGCAGATCATAGATATTGTTCCAGCCAATCTGTGGTACTTTCAGTTTTTCAACGGTACCATCATTTTTAAAAAGGCGGACTTTCTCATCAAAAATACCCAGGCAATCGGTATCGTTCTCTTCACTGTATGCGCACATCAGTTGCATACCAAGACATATCCCGAGCACCGGTTGCCGAAGACCTTTGAGCAATGTATCCAACCCCCGTTCCCGCAGGTATTGCATGGCAGTACTGGCTTCGCCCACACCGGGGAAGATCACCTTATCTGCATTGTGCAATACCGCATGATCATCTGTTACCAATGCCTCCACACCGATCCTTTCGAGCGCATATAAGACCGATTGAATATTACCTGCATTGTATTTGACAATTGCCAGTTTCATAGTAATTTTATTTGTGTCAAGCGACAATAGCTCATCCGGTAGAGTATCAGTTTCCCAAACTGAAGGTGGCGGGTTCGAGTCCCGTTTGTCGCTCAGATGGTTTAGCGGATATTTTGAATAAACGCGGATACCCTGTCTGCAATCTCGTTGTCTGCCGCCCCTTCCAAATGCCTGATAAAAGCTGTTCCTATAATCGCGCCGTTCACATGTTTACAGGCCGATGCGAAAGTCTGCTTATCCTTTACACCAAATCCCACCATTACCGGGTTTTTCAGGTTCATGTTACGCAGACGTTCCAGGTAAGTTTCCACCGCGCTAAAATCCTTGTCTTTCCCGGTTGTGGCGGAAGAACTTACCGCGTATAAAAAGCCGCTACTCAATCCATCCAGTTTTCTAATCCTGGTTTCTGAAGTTTCCGGTGTGACAAGAAAAATAAAATCCAGTCCGTATTTCCGAATAACAGGCCCATACACAGTTTCAAACTCATGCTCAGGAAGATCGGGAAGGATCAATCCGTCCACGCCTGCTGATTTTGCATCAGCACAAAATTTTTCAAACCCGTATTGCAAAACCGGGTTCATATAACCCATCAATACAACCGGTAGTTTGATCTCTTCACGAAATCCCTGTAATTGTTCAAAAAGGACGGTAATACTCATTCCGTTTGCAAGTGCCTGGGTACCGCTCGCCTGTATCACCGGCCCATCGGCCAGTGGATCACTATAGGGCATACCCAGTTCTACCAGGTCAGCGCCGCTTTCCTGCAGTGCTTTTAATACCTGACGTGTACTTTTCAGATGGGGATAGCCGGCGGTGCAGTAAACGTTTAATACGTTGCTGTTTTTCCTGCTAAACAATTCCTGTATCCTGCTCATATTGCTCATTCAGTTACTGGTGATCAGTCTACGATGTGTTGGTCCATCGCATTCATATAGGTAGCCAGGTCCTTATCCCCTCTTCCACTCAGGCAAAGCACAACACGGTCTGATGATCTCAGATCAACACGACCAAGTACCGCCAGTGCATGCGCGCTTTCCAATGCGGGGATGATGCCTTCTGTTTTACTCAATTCAAATGCAGCTTTCAAAGCTTCTTCATCCGTGGCATTGAGGAAAATACCGCGGCCACTTTCGAACAGATGCGCATGCAACGGACCAACGCCCGGATAATCCAGTCCCGCTGAAATACTATGTGGTTCCACTACCTGGCCATCCGCTGTCTGCATCACCAGGCTTTTACTGCCGTGCAATATGCCTGGTTTACCCAACTGTGTTGTTGCAGCGCTCAGCCCGCTATTCACACCGTGACCAGCTGCTTCCACTGCCACGAGCTTTACCGATGGTTCATCAAGAAAATGATAGAATGCACCGGCAGCATTGCTGCCACCACCCACGCACGCGATCACATGTGTAGGCAATTCATTGCCTGTCTTAACTTTCAGCTGCGCTTTGATCTCTTCGCTGATCACGCTCTGGAAACGTGCGACCATATCAGGATATGGATGTGGACCAACCACGCTGCCAATAATATAATGTGTATCCACCGGGTTGTTGATCCAATCGCGGATGGCTTCGTTAGTAGCGTCTTTCAGTGTTTTACTGCCACTGGTGGCTGGTATCACTTTTGCGCCCAGCATCTTCATCCGTGCCACATTCGGCGCCTGGCGTTCAATATCCTTTTCACCCATGTAAACAATACATTCCATTCCTTTCAGCGCACAAACTGTTGCTGTGGCAACACCATGTTGCCCTGCGCCGGTTTCAGCGATGATACGTTGTTTGCCTAACCTTCGTGCAAGTAAGATCTGCCCGATGGTGTTGTTGATCTTATGCGCACCGGTATGGCATAGGTCTTCACGCTTCAGGTAAATTGGTGCGTGATACATTTTGCTGAGGCGTTCTGCAAGAAACAAAGGCGTTGGTCTCCCCACGTAATCCGTCAATAGCTGCTGAAATTCTTTTTGAAATGCGGCATCCTGCATGATGTCGAGGTATTGCGCCTTCAGCTCCTGCACATTCTGGTGCAGCATTTCAGGAATGAATGCTCCACCAAACTGGCCATAGTAGCCATATTCATCGGGTTGCTGATATGTTTGTTTTACTGACATCTGGTTTTATATCTGTTTGACTGATCTGATGAATGGTTTGAGTTTATCCATATCCTTTACACCGGGTGATGTTTCAAAACGGCTGTTAACATCGATAGAAAAAAGATCCTTCGCCACGGGATCCTGCGCGAACTCCGCCAGCGCATCCACATCTTCCACTCCAATACCTCCGCTCAGGAAAAATGGTTTCTGGATATTCAGGCCTTTCAGCACGTCCCAATTGAACTTTTTTCCGGTGCCGCCGTAGCCGATGCCATCCGTATCAAATAAAAACATATCGGCGATATCCATATAATCCTTCACTTTCCACAACACATTATCATCTTCACGCAGCCTGAAGGCTTTGATCACAGTGACATAGTTGGCAACCTTTTCGCAGTACCGCGGTGTTTCATCGCCATGCAGCTGCACGAGGTACAACCCGCAATCATCCACTGTTTGTAAAAGTTCGTCCGGCTCGGCATTTACGAACACACCTACTTTGTTGATGCCTTCCCCGCGGATTTTTTTGATCTCTGGTCTTGGCATGTAACGGAAAGCATACCTGGGCGATTTGGGGTAAAAGATGAAACCGGCAAATTCTACACCCATGGCATCCAGTTGCATGACCTGGTCGGGGCTGGTCATACCACAAACTTTGCTACGCATCTGTTTTTGCTTTTAGTTGATTGACAAAATCAGCAAAAGCAATCGAAGGGCTGGCCTGTTTCATAAAGTTCTCCCCAATGAGAAAACCACGGAAACCGGCCTGCAGTAAAGTTACAATAGTATCCACCGCGCTGATACCGCTTTCTGCGATAGCAGGTTTTTCTTTGGGTATCCTGTCAATAAGCGCCAGCGAAGTATCGATACTCACCTCAAATGTTTTCAGGTTGCGATTATTGACGCCCACCATATCCACTTCGTCGCAGATATGTACCAGTTCATCTGCATTGTGTATTTCGAGTAATACTTCCAGCTGCAGCTTTTTTGCGGCGATAGCCAGTTGTTTCACTTCCGCAGGGCTCAGGCAAGCCGCTATCAGTAATATCAGCGAAGCGCCATAGGCTTTGGCTTCGAGCAACTGGTACTCATCAATCATAAAATCTTTTCGCAACAACGGTATCTTATTGAGCGATGCTGCTTTTGCCAGGTCATTGATTGCCCCACCGAAAAACTGCTCATCAGTCAATACCGAAATAGCCGAAGCGCCATTTTGTGCATAAGCTGTGGTAACTTCCTCTACGGTGGCAGTTGCATTGATCACCCCTTTGCTGGGCGATTTTCTTTTGAACTCAGCTATGATACCCGTTCTGTCATTATTGATCAACGACTGTTTTAAAGAATAGGTTCCCGCACCGAAAAAAGGTTGCTGTTCCAGTTCCCTGACAGGCACAGACTGTTTGCGTGCAGCAACTTCTATTCTCTTTTGTGCTATGATGGTATCGAGTATGTTCATGTTACTGCAGGCTGATCAGGTTTTGTAAACAGGTATTCGCTTTACCACTCTCCAGGCTATCCACGGCTGCATGGTAAGCATCTTCATAAGTACCGTATTTGCCGGTACAGGCAAGTGCCATTGCCGCGTTTGCCAGCACTACTGCATTCTGCGCCCAGGTTCCCTCACCTTTGATGATCTTTTTAAAGATCCTCGCGGCATCTTCAACAGTATTTCCTCCATGAATATCTTCGGCCATTACCATTCGTTTACCCAATTGCTCGGGTGTCATAATTTTCTCCGCCTGGTTGGTGATCACTTTGGTATCATTGGTGAGGGATATCTCGTCATAGCCATCCAACCCATGGATAATGGTGAATGCGTTACCGGTCTGCTGCAAGAGGTAATTGTAAATACGGGCCATCTCGAGATTATACACACCCACCAGTTGAAATGCCGGAGAAGCCGGATTCACCATCGGTCCAAGCATATTGAAAAAAGTGCGCACACCAAGATTCTTGCGAACAGGCGCAACGATCTTTAATGCGGGGTGAAAAAGTGGCGCATGAAGGAAACAGATATTCGCTTTATCCAACTCTTTACGCAGGGCATTGGTATCGTTCTTGAATTGATACCCCAATTGCTCCATCACATTGGAAGAGCCACTGATCGAAGAAGCACCATAGTTGCCATGTTTGGCCACAGGCTGCCCCGCCCCTGCTACGATGAAACAGGATAGGGTAGAAATATTGAAAGTGTTTTTACCGTCCCCGCCTGTTCCAACAATATCCATTAACTGACGATCGCCTAAATCAACTTTCACACAAAGCTCGAGCAGCGCGTCACGGAACCCCTGCAATTCTTCAATCGCAATGCTGCGCATGAGGAACACGGTAATAAAAGCGGTCATTTCACTTTCATTGTATTGCCCACGCGACATATTCAGCAGTATCTCTTTTGCCTGCTCTCTCGCCAATGTCTTGTGCTCGAATAAATATTGTAATATCTTTTTCATTGCTTATTGTTTGATCCAGTTGCGCAGTATCGTTTCCCCATCAGGCGTCAATACGCTTTCGGGGTGAAACTGTACGCCTTGTACATCGTATTTTTTATGCTGTAATCCCATCACAAAGCCATTATCGTCTACCGCGGTGATCTCCAGTTCCCCGGGGAAGGAAGCGCTATCCACCACCCAGCTATGGTAACGGCCTACTTCCAGTCTAGCCGGCAATCCATCAAACAATCCACTCTTTTTCGATGTTCCGTTGAGTAGTTGTATTGGTGTAGCCACTCCATGGTACACCGAAGAAAGATTCACCAGTTGTCCGCCAAAAGTTTCGCCGATCGCCTGGTGTCCCAAACAAACACCCAGGATCGATTTGGATGCCGCATATTCTTTGATCAACGGCAACAACATTCCCGCTTCCGATGGAATACCAGGACCAGGAGACAAAATGATCTTATCATACGCTTTCACATCCTCCATCGGTATCTCATCGTTGCGGAAAACATCCACACGACCATGTGTGATCTTCTCTACCAGGTGAACCAGGTTATAGGTGAATGAGTCGTAATTATCGAATACTAAAATTTTCATTTGCTTTTCTTTTTTTTTGCGCCATGAACTACAGACCACAGACTATAGACCACAGACTAAATCTCCCCTGCTACTTCGATCGCTTTCTTCAATGCATTTAATTTATTATTCACTTCCTGCAATTCGCTTTCCGGAACGCTTGCAGCTACTACTCCTGCGCCAGCCTGGTAATACAGGGTATTGTTCCTGCTAAGGAATGTGCGGATCATGATGGCATGGTTGCAGCTGCCGTCAAATCCCATAAAACCGATGGCGCCGCCGTAATAACTACGGGCAGTTGGTTCGTAGTCGTCGATAATTTCCATCGCCATAAATTTGGGGGCGCCGCTTAGTGTTCCTGCAGGGAAGGTTTTTGCGAGCAGGCCAAATGGGTTGTATCCTTCCCGGACTTTTCCCTGCACTTCGCTTACAAGGTGTATTACATGACTGTAATACTGTACCTGGCGGTACTGGCTTACGGTTACCTCATCGCAGGCGCGACTGAGATCATTCCGCGCGAGATCCACCAGCATCACATGCTCCGCATTTTCTTTGGCGTCTGATAACAATTTTTCGGTCATCAGTTTATCTGTGTCTTCATCACCTGTACGTTTGAATGTTCCGGCTATCGGGTGTACGATGGCTTTGCCATTCTGTATAACGAGTTGCGCTTCGGGTGAAGAGCCCATCAGTTTATAATCACCATAATCAAAAAAGAACAGGTAGGGTGATGGATTGATGCTGCGCAGTGCACGGTACACATTAAATTCATCTCCCGTAAAACTTTGCTGGAAACGACGACTGAGCACGATCTGGAACACATCTCCACGTAAACAACGCTCAATTCCTTTTTGTACCATGGCTTTGTATGCGTGATCATTCATATTGGAAGTTTCCTCCCCGGCGGCGCGGAAAGGGAATACCGGTACATCTTTACTACGGATCAATGATTCTACCACATCGGCTTCCGACTCTAATCCAGCCAGTTTGTTTTCGCAGATGAACAATTCATCTTTAAAATGATTAAATGCGATCACATATTGGTAGAGGCGATAGCGCATCAGCGGGATGACAGGCGCTTCACTGTTTGCTGTATCAAGCTGGATGGTATCGAAGAACTGAACAGCATCAAAGCAGGTATACCCAAAGAGCCCCTGCGCAAAACGGCCTTCTTTGATGGCGGGTTGCTGTACATCAAACCGGTTCATGAACTGCCATAACTGGTCAGGTACTTCTGTTGGGTTCCTGATGGCTATTTTCTCAGGCCTTTGCCCGGGCAATTTGAATTCAATGCTTTGGCTGGAACTGATCTCCATACCACCGATGGCATTGATACAGATAAAAGAATAACTGTTCTCCGCAGCGTTGTGATCCGTGCTTTCGAGCAATACGGTATCGCGGAACCTGTCGCGTACCCGCAGGTAAATACTCACCGGCGTGAATACATCCGCCAGCATTTTTTTACAGGTTGTTTCCAGAATCATTTTTTTCATAGCCATCCGCTTTTTTTAATGCCCGCCTACCCTGTCAGCAACAAAAAACCCCGACAGGATGTGTCGGGGCTCTGAATATGATGCACAAAGTACTGGCATGCCATTACATTCCCCGCTCGGAGTTTGTATGCCACCACCAGTTTTGATTTGCGAATTTTTTCATTACCCTACAAAAATGCAGGAGAATTGGTATATAAACAAATTTTTTTTGGCTCCCGGTGTCTTGTGGTAATTTCATGGTAATTGCCCACCATGAAAAAAATGCTCCTGCTGCTTTTACCGCTGTTTGGTATCCTGTCAACAAACGCACAGCAACCTGATACAGCTACAGTATTCTATCCCGACAGGGTATTCGATGGAGAGATCATGCACACCGGATGGGCTGTATGGATAGCCAATGATAAGATCATGGGCGCTGGTCCCGCCGAAACCCTTAAACCGACCGGCAATGTCAAAACGGTTCGTCTGCCCGGCACTACTTTGCTGCCAGGCCTGATCGAAGGGCATTCGCATCTGTTGCTGCATCCGTATAACGAAACCAAATGGGATCAGCAGGTATTGAATGAATCCAATGCTGAAAGAGTGGTAAGGGCTACCGTCAGTGCAAGAAAAACTTTACTCGCAGGCTTTACCACTGTACGCGATCTGGGTACCGAAGGAGCGGGCTATGATGATGTTGGATTGAAAACAGCCATTGAAAAAGGCATCATCCCCGGCCCGCGAATGATCGTAGCCACACGCGCCATTGTAGCCACCGGCAGCTATGGCCCGAAACTGAAAAACGGGGAACATGTATTGGTACATGGCGCAGCAGAAGCAGATGGGATGGATGCGCTGATCAAAGAAGTTCGTACGCAGATAGGCAATGGTGCCGACCTGATAAAAATATATGCAGACTACCGCTGGGGACTGAACAAAACACCGGAACCCACCTTCACACTCGAAGAATTAAAAACAGTTGTTGCCGTAGCAGGCAGCAGCGGTCGCAAAGTAGTGGCGCATGCCAGCACCACGGAGGGCATTCGCAGATCGGTATTGGCTGGTATTTCTACTATTGAACACGGCGACAATGCCGATGAAGCCATATTCGATTTGATGTTGCAGTATAAAACGGCTTATTGCCCCACCCTCAGCGCTGCTGAAGCTACTGCAGCATACAATGATGGCTGGAGAAAAGGGATCGATCCCGATACCAAACGCATTGCTACTAAAAAGAAAAGTTTTGCGCTGGCCATGAAAAAAGGCGTTACGATCTGTTTTGGCGGTGATGTGGGTGTTTACCCGCATGGAGATAATGCGCGTGAAATGGAATTAATGGTAGCATACGGAATGAAACCGATCGATGTACTAAAAAGCGCCACTTCAGTAAATGCAGATGTATTCGGTTATGGCGATACCATCGGAAGAATTAAAAAAGGATTGGCAGCAGATCTCATCGCAGTCGCCGGTGATCCGGGCCAGCAGATCAGTGATATACGCAAAACGGTATTGGTGATCAAGAACGGCGAGGTTTATCTCTCCAAATACTGATAGAGAATATCCCTTCTTGAAAACCTCACCACAGAGGACACGGAGTTACACAGAGGAGCGACTGCACTTTGCGGTTTTTCTTCCTTTGCCCCTTTGCGTGAAACAAAACTTCACAATGTCCCTTTAGTAGACGGCAGATAATTCGAGAATGGATCCCTTTTCACCGCCATCCGTATTGCTTTGGCAAATGCTTTAAAGATCGCTTCAATTTTATGGTGCTCATTCTCACCTTTGCACTCGATATTCAGATTACATTTCGCAGCATCGCTGAATGATTTGAAAAAATGGAAAAACATTTCAGTAGGCATCTCTCCTATTTTCTCGCGTTTGAATTCCGCATCCCAAACGATCCAGTTACGACCGCCAAAATCGATCAGCACTTTGGCTTCCGCCTCATCCATTGGTAAGGCGAATCCATAACGTTCCATTCCGCGTTTGTCTGTCAATGCTTTACCAAATGCCTCGCCTAATGCAATACCGGTATCTTCAATGGTATGATGTTCGTCAATATGCAGATCACCTTTTGATTGAATGGTCAGGTCTATTTTGCCATGACGGGCAACCTGGTCGAGCATATGATCAAAAAAACCAAGCCCGGTACTGATGTCCGACCGGCCGCTTCCATCAAGGTTCAATTCAACATGGATCTGTGTTTCATTGGTGTTTCGGTCGTGTACAACAGTGCGTGAACCAAGCTTTAGAAAGCTATAGATCTCCTGCCAGTTATCTGTTTGCAGAGCAATGGTTGGACGAAGCAGTATCTCCTCATCCTCCGTGAGCTCATGCAAAGGCGATTTAAGATAGATGGCCTTGCATCCCAGGTTCTTTGCCAGCATAATATCACTCCACCTGTCGCCAACCATGTAGGAATTGGCGATATCGAATTCGGGATTGTTCAGCAAATGCTTCAGCATGCCAATACCTGGCTTACGGGTATCGAGATTCTCGTTAGGAAAACTCCGGTCGATATGTATCTCATCAAACACAAACCCTTCGCTTATCAAAGTGCGGAGCATGATGTTCTGTGGAGGATAAAATGTTGATTCGGGGTATACATCGGTACCCAACCCATCCTGGTTGGTGACCATCACTTTATAAAAATCCATCTCCGCAGCAATCCGCGAAAGTGTGCTGATACAATGCGGCAGGAAATTCGTTTCCTCAATCTGGTCTATCTGGAAATCGCCTGGCGGCTCTACCAATACTACGCCGTCTCTGTCGAGGAATAAGATTCTTTTCATGATCGGTTTATTTATGATTTACATGATTTTATTGCGTATACCATTCGTGCATCGCATCTACCAATTGAGTATTTTCATTTTCAGTGCCAATGGTGATACGTAAACAGTCCTCACAAAGCTTTACATTGCTTCTATCCCGGAGAACAATGCCTTTCGTGAGCATGAACTCATATATTTTCCGGGCATCGTTGATCTTTACCAACAGGAAATTGGCATCTGATGGATATACTTCCTCCACAGTTGGCATAGACCGGAATACTTCCGCCATTGCCTCGCGCATATCTACCAGCAAAGTGATCATGTCTTTTACCTGTCCCACTTCTTCCAATGCTTTCAATACCAGCTCCTGTGTCGCCTGGTTGATGTTATAAGGCGG
>Ga0247757_10001359_pt1 | contig 16595 bp, 15 predicted proteins | sample UWRJL126311R4_FD_180929 | JGI IMG/M metagenome (GOLD analysis project Ga0247757, IMG submission 180929) | Plant litter microbial communities from Arlington Agricultural Research Station in Wisconsin, United States - UWRJ-L126-311R-4 | ecosystem: Environmental > Terrestrial > Plant litter >... | reverse complement strand
CGTGCCGCGTCGAGTCGTGTGGGCGGTGTTCGGCGGCGGCGCGGTGCCGTGGGCGATCGGGGTCTCGTTCACGACCCTCGGAGCGCTGTTCGCGATCCTCGGGTCGGGGCCGCTGCGCTCGGCCCGCTCGGTCGTCGTGACCGGCGCCGTCATGGCGGTGCTCGCGTTCACCGAGATCATCGTCGCGTTCGCGGTCCGCTACGCGCGCGAGGACGCCACCCGGGGCGGGCTGCTCTTCCCCGGCGACGACCGCCCGCGATTCTCCAGCTACCTCTATCTCTCGGTGCAGGTGACGGTCACGTTCAGCCCGTCGGACGTCGAGATCCGGTCGGCCCACGCGCGCGGGCTCGTCGCCGTCCACGCGATCGTGGCCTTCGCCTTCAACGCGGTCGTCGTGGCGATGCTGGTGAGCACCATCCTCGCCGTCGGCGGTGCGGGAGGTTAGCCGCGCTCCGGCGACGGGCCCGGGACCTCAGCGGATGCGCAGCACGAGCGAGGCCTCGTCGCCGAGCAGGCGCTCGGCGATCCGGCGCGCGCCCCAGTGCTGGCCGATCCGGTCGACGCCACGACGATCGAGGGCGATGTCGCCATCGCCATCGCCATCGCCGCCGCCGCCGCCGCCGCCGAGCCACGCTCTCAGCTCGGAGAGCTCGTCGCCGCGCACCAGGGCCAGGGTCTCGTCGGAGTCCGTCCTGACCAGCCGCACCAGCGCCTCGTCCCCGCGGAGGTCGGCCGCGGTCCGGTGCTGCTCGCTCACCTCGAGGAGCCCCTTCTGCGCGCCGCGGGTGATCACGAGCGGCGCCGCCGGCCCGGTCAGGAGTTCCTCGAGCACGTCAGGTGCTGCTTGCGGACGGCCGATCGCGGCGGCCCGCTCGCGCATCCTCGCGAGCCGGCCCGGTTCGGAGAGGATGCGGTCGACCTTCCAGCCCAGCGTGGCGGTCGTGGCGCATCGCACCGCCGCGCCCTCCTCGATCAGGTAGTCGCCGTTGCGGACCTCCTGGCCCGGGATCGGATTGACGAGCACCATGGGCAACCCGGCCGCCATGCACTCGGAGGCGGACAGTCCACCCGGCTTGCCGATGAACAGGGCCGCCTCACGCAGGAGCTGCGGGATCCGGTCGGTGAAGCCGAGCACCGTGAAACGGTCGTCGCCCGCGGTCAGGGTCTCCACCTCCCGGCGCAGGTCCTCGTTGCGACCGCACACGATGACGGCGCGCAGCGGCGACCGCATCCGCATGATCTGGTGGACGGCGGCCAGGGCGTAGTCGCCGCCCGCAGCACCGGCGGACACCAGGAGCATCGAGGCCGCGCCCGCATCCGCGGGCGGGGCGTCGGCCGGCTGGGGCCGGACCGGGATCCCCGTGACGCCCAGCCGATCGACGGGCACCCCCCACTCCGCGAGCTGCACGCGCGACTCCTCGCGCGCGAGGAAGAGCCGGTGGAACGCGCTCGCCAGCCACAGCCCTTGGAAGTCGAAGTCCGTGGTGACGATCGCGCACCGGGCGTCCAGCGCTCCGCGCAGGAGCAGCGACGCGATCAGCTGCGCCGGCAGGAAGTGCGTGCAGATCACCGCGGTGGGCCGGAAGGCGCGGAGTCGGCGCAACGACGGCATGGCATTGGCGCGGGTCCAGGGGTCGACGGGGCCGCGCCGCTTGAAGGGCTGGTCGCTGAGGTCGTATCCGAGGCTCACGATCCACGGCGCCCCGTCGACCAGCACGAAGTAGCCCTTGCCGAGCAGATCGCGGTAGAGGGCGCTGCCGACCTCGAGCACGTCGAGCACCTCGACCGCCTCGACGTCCGAGCGATCGGCGCACGCCTCGCGCAGGGCGGCCGCGGCACTGTTGTGACCGGATCCGACGCCGGCGGAGAGGATGAGGATCCGCTCCCGGCGTCCGTCTGCCCGGCGAGGATCGTCCATGCCGGACTGTACCGCGCCGCCCCGTCGGATCGGCAGCCGCGGTCGGATCGGGCGCGCGCCGACCTAGACTGCGGTCGTGCGCGCGACGCTGTCGGGCCCACTCCGGGCGCTGCGGCGGCGCGCGGGGCCGACGATCCTCACGGTGACCGTGATCGCCGTCGTGTGCGCGGCGACGGGCCCGCTCGTCACCGGCGGTCTGTCGGCGGCGATGACGGCGGCGGGGATCCCCGGACTCAGCAGCGCACGACCGCAGCGGATCGCGACCGCGCCGCTCGCTCTGCTCCTGCTCCTGGTCATCGCCCTCGTCGCGGCGGCCCTGGGTCTGGTCGCCAGCATCGCGCTCGCGGCGGCGGTGCGCGGTGGGGCCACCGGGACCCGTGCCCGATGCGCGCGCGGCCTGCGCGCGCTCCGGAGCCGATGGCTGCCCGTCCTGCTGGTCGCGGGAGCGGTCGCGACCCCGTCGACCGCGCTCGTCCTGGTCGCGGTGTCGGGCGCACCGCCCCTCGTCGGCGTCGACGCCGTCGAGACGTTCGGCGTCCCGGCGGTGGTCGGCGCGGCGCTCCTCGGTGCGGTCATCGCGGTGCTGCTGATGCGGGTGCCGTGCCTGCTGGTCGAGGGGGCACGTCTTCCGGACGCGCTGCTCCGCAGCGTCCGGGCCGTCCGACCCCGTGATGTCCTGCTCGTCGTCGGTGCGCTCGCCGCCGCGGGCGGTCTGATCCTCGGGATCGACGGGGCGGCCACGGGACTCGCGGTGCTGCTCGCCGGCGCCGCGTCGGCCGCGCCCGCCGCGTTCGTCGTTCCGGCGGCCGTCGCGGCCGTGCTGCGCTGGCTGGTCATCGGGATGGCCGCGGCCTTCGTCATCGCCGCGGGCGGCACCCTCGAGAAGTCCGGCTCCACGGGATCGGTCCGCCGTGCCGGCCGGCGCCCCACCGGGCCCGTGACCGCCGCCGTGCTCGCCGTCCTCCTCGCGGTCGGCGCCGTGCCGGCCATCGCGCGCGCCGACGCCGGCAGATCGCCGATCACCATCGCCGGCCACCGCGGCGACACCACCTCGGCCGTCGAGGACACCGCGGACGCCGTCTCGGCCGCTCACGCGAAGGGAGCCGACGTCGCGGAGATCGACGTCCAGGAGACCGCCGACGGACGCTTCGTCGTCATCCACGACGCCGGGCTCACCCGCCTGGCCGGCATCGATCGCCCGGTCGGCGGCATGACCCAGGACGAGCTGACGGCGACCACCATCCGCACCCGGGCGGGATCGGCCCGGATCGACACGCTCGACACGGTCCTCCGTCGTGCGGCGCGGGTCGGCATCCCCCTGCTCATCGAGGTGAAGCTGCACGGCGGCGAGAGCCCGGGATTCCTCACCCGCGAGCTCGCGGAGATCTCCCGCCGACTCCCGCCCTCCGCCTACGCGATCGAGTCGCTCGACGCTCCCGTGCTGCGGCGGATCGGGCGAGAACACCCCGAGGTCGCCACCGCCCAGCTCGTCTCCTCGTTCACCGGGCACCTCGGCCCGACCGATGCGGACACCGTCCTCCTGGACCAGACCTCGCTCAACGAACCGATCGTGGCCGAAGCGCACCTCAGCGGCCGGAGCGTCTGGGCGTGGCTGCCCGACACCCCGGCGCAGCTCAGGACCGCGCTGCTCGCGGGCGTCGACGGCGTCATCACCGACGACGTCCCGGCGGCGCGCACGGCGCGTGACGCACTGCAGCGCCGCAGCCTCGCCGCGAGGTCGTGGGACATCGTCACGGGCTGGTAGGGCGGGCGTCGGCGCGGGGACTCAAGCGCCCTGCGACCTGCAGCTCGATCTGCACGGATCGCGCAGCGTCGCCCGTGACGCGACGTGCGGTGACATCCGTGCCCGCATCCGGCGCGGTTCTCCGGCATAGTCGATCCCGATGTCCCGTTTCCCCCGCTGGGTGTACCGCGACGGCTCGGAGCCGGATCCGCGATTCAGTCTCGCGAACGAGCGCACCTTCCTGGCGTGGGTGCGCACGGCTCTCGCGCTGCTCGCCGGGGGAGTCGGTCTGGAGGCGCTGAAGATCCCGGCGCATGACGGGTTGCGGCTCGCGGCCGCGGGGGTGCTTCTCGTGCTGGGGTTGTTGGCGGTCGTGCAGGGCTGGCTGGGGTGGGCGCGGACGGAGCGGTCGCTACGGCTCGCGCGTGCGATCCCCGGGCCGACGGTCGGCGTGGTCATCGCGACGGGTGTGCTGGTGGCGGCGGTGCTGGTCGTGATCGGGTCGCTGCTGTGACCGCGGTCGAGGCGCCGTTCGATCCGGGGTTGCAGCCCGAGCGGACGCTGCTGGCGTGGCGGCGCACCTGTCTGTCGATCGGTGTCGGCGGCCTGCTCTTCATCCGGTTCGCGACGCCCGAGATCGGGCCGGTCGCGGTGGCGCTGGGGCTGCTCGGGCTGATCCTGGCGGCGGTCGCGTACGTGGATGCGGCGCGGCGGTACCGACGGGTGCACGGGCATCTGACGGATGGGCGCGAGCTCCCGTCGGCGGCGGTGCCGGTGACGCTCGTGGCGGCGTCGGTGGCGGTGTTCGCGGTCGCGTGCGGCGTCTGGCTGGGGGTGGCGGCCGCGTGAAGGACGACATGGTGGCGCTGCCCGGCGGCGGCTACCGGATGGGGTCCGACTTCTATCCGGAGGAGGGGCCGGTCCACGAGGAGTGGGTACGACCGTTCGAGCTGGATCGGCACGCGGTGACGAATGCGGACTTCGCGGAGTTCGTGGCGGCGACGGGGTATGTGACGACGGCGGAGCAGCCGCTGGATCCCGCGATGTTCCCCGGCGCCGACCTGGCGAGTCTCGAGCCGGGGTCCCTGGTGTTCACCCCCACGGACGGTCCGGTGGACCTGCGGGACTGGCGGCAGTGGTGGCGGTGGGTTCCGGGAGCGAGCTGGCGTCACCCGTCCGGGCCGGAGTCGTCGATCGGGGGCAAGGGCGACCACCCGGTCGTGCAGGTCGCGTTCGCCGATGCGGCCGCGTTCGCCGAGTGGGCGGGCAAGCGGCTGCCGACCGAGGCGGAGTGGGAGTACGCGGCGCGCGGCGGCCTCGACCAGGCGATGTTCTCGTGGGGGGATGAGCCGAACGACGGGATGCGGGCGAACAGCTGGCAGGGGCGGTTCCCGTACCTGAACACGGGTGCGGGGTCGGGAGCGTGGATCGGGACGGCGCCGGTGGGCAGCTTCCCGCCGAACGGGTTCGGGCTCCACGAGATGACCGGCAACACCTGGGAGTGGACCTCCACCTGGTGGACGGATCGGCTGCAGGATCCCGCGGTCACCTGCATGTGCTCGCCGGACTCGGCGAGATCCGGCAGCATCGCGGCGGGCGAGCTGACCCCGCGCCACGTGACCAAGGGCGGCTCGCACCTGTGCGCGCCGGAGTACTGCCTGCGCTACCGCCCCGCGGCCCGCAGCGCGCAGACCGAGGACTCGTCGACCACGCACCTCGGCTTCCGCTGCGCGCGGTGAGGATCGCACCACGATCACGCCGCTGATCGATCCTCCCGCCGTGAACTACGGTGGTCTATACCTATTTAGCGGAGGGTGAGGCGATGGCGGCGGAGTCGGATGCGACGACGTCGAATGCCCGGGGTCGCACCCCGCGCCCGTCGAAGACCGCGCAGGCGGCCGAGACCATCCGCGCACTGCTCGCCGCCGGTCGCCCCGGTGATCGGCTGCCGACCGAGACGGAACTGGCGAGACTCGCCGGCGTCAGCCGGGTGACCATCCGGGAGGCGCTGGACGCGTTCTGGTACGAGGGCGCGATCGTTCGTCGGTGGGGGTCCGGGACCTTCATCTCGAGCCCCCCGGCCGGCGGCTCCTCGCCGCAGGTGCGCAATCTCTACATCGGCACCCGAGGCGTCCCATCCCTTCCCGAGGAGATCCGGCGCCAGGGCTCGACTCCGCGCGTGTCCGGCTTCGCCGTGGACCGCATCCCGCCGCCCCGATGGGTCGCGGACGAGATGCCCGGCCATGAGGAGGTGTGGCGGGTCCGGCGGCTTCTGCTCATCGACGAGGTGCCGAGCGTGCTGATGACGGACTTCCTGCCGACGACCTCCGTCGGCGCCGCGATCGAACCGTTCGCCCTGTCCCGGCCGGAGGCGGACCTGCCTCGGTTCCTCTCGAGCGTCGGCATCCGCATCGTCAAGCAGGAGGCGACCCTCGAGGCGGTCGCGTTGTCGCCGTTCCAGGCCGAGCAACTCGGTCTGACCGCCGGGACGCCGGTCATGGCGGCGCGCCAACGCGCGTTCGACGACACGGGTGTCGTCGCCGCCTGCGCGGAGATCCAGTACCGCGACGACCGGTTCCGCACCGTCCTCATCCGCGCCTTGCGCGACTGACTCGCTGGAAGCGGGTGTAGGCGAGACGCCATGAATCCGGCAGACTTGCTTTTCTACTCGTGTAGATGGAGGCGAACATGCCCAAGACCGTGATCCTCATGATGGTGGATCAGCTCGGAGCGAAGTGGCTCGAAGCGGCGCGCGACGGAGTCGTCGACCTGCCGAACTTCGACGCGCTGCAGGCGGAGGGGGTGACCTTCGACGCGACCTTCACCACGAATCCGGTGTGCAGCCCCTCGCGGGCGACCGTGTTCACCGGAATGAGCCCGTCGACGCACGGGCTGACGGAGACCGGCTACGACCTCGGCACCGACATCCCGACCTTCCCCCGGGCGCTGCAGCATGCGGGGTGGGCGACAGGGGCGTTCGGGAAGGTGCATCTCGTCGCGCTCCTCGAGGACTGGGCCGCCGACTACCGTCCTTACGGGTTCGACGTGGTCGACGGGACCGAGGACACCCGTGTCGGAGAGTGGCTCGATTGGGTCGAGCTCACGCATCCCGAGCATTACGAGGCGGCCCTGTCGACCGTGTGGATGACCATGGCGCCCGGGCTCGACGCCTACGGTCCCGATCGCATCGATCTCCGGGCCCGGATCGAGGCGGCACGACGGACCCATCCGGGATCCGCCGGCGAGGCGTACGTCCTTCCCTTCCCGCCGGAGGTGTCGCAGACGGCCTGGATCACGGACCGCGCGATCGACTTCCTGAGGTCGGTGGACTCCGACCGGGACCTCTTCGCGCACATCAGCTACGTGCAGCCCCACAACCCCTTCACGCCGCCGGCCGACTACGTCGACTCGGTGGACGTCGCAGCGATCCCGGAGCCGGCTCCGGCCGAATGGCTGGACGGTTCCGTCTCGTACTACCGCCAGGAGCGCTACGCCCGTCCGAGCTACGACGAGCACGACTGGCGACGACACCGCCAGCTCTACTTCGCGGACCTGGCGCACCTGGATCACGAGCTCGGCCGGATCCGCGACGCCCTGCGCGAGGTGGGCCGCACCGAGGACGTCCTGCTGCTGTTCACCTCGGACCACGGCGAGCTGCTCCACGATCACGGCCTGCTCGGCAAGTGGGAGCGGCACTACGACGCCTGCATCCGAGTGCCTCTGATCATCGCAGCGCCGGGGGCGGAGCAGGGACGTCGCGCACAGCTCGCCGAGCTGACCGACATCGCGCCCACCGTCTACGACTGGGCGGGGGTCGCGCCGCCCGAGCTTCCCGTCCGGCGCGTCGACGGCACGGAGGAGACCATGCCCATGGTCCACGGGCTCTCGCTGATCCCGCAGCTGACGGACCCATCGGCTCCCACTCGGACGAGCGTGTTCATCCAGTCCAACAACAGCCACGTCGAGGCGAGCCCGCGGAGCTGGGCGCGGACGGTGCGCACGGAGCGCCATCGGTACACCCGTCATCTCGACGGCGGGGGAGAGCAGCTGTTCGACGTGCGATCCGATCCGGACGAGCAGCACAATCTCGCGGACGATCCCGGCTCGGCCGATGTCCGTCGCCACCTCGCGGATCTTCTGACCGAGCGCACGGCCCTCGACGCGTTCCCGAACAGCCCGCGCCAGCTCTTCCGGATCGGGACGTGGTGAGCCCGGTCGGAGAGGGCCGACGGACCGTCGTCGTCGCCGGGAGTCTCAACCTCGACCTCCGCATCGCGGTCGATCGGCTGCCCCGTCCGGGTGAGACGGTGTCGGCGTTGCGCCCCGCTCGGACGGAGATCGGCGGCAAGGGCGCCAATCTCGCCGTGGCGGCGGGGCGCCTGACCGCAGACGTCGTCCTGCTCTCCACGATCGGGGACGACGCGGGCGGAGAGGCGGCCATCCGCATGCTCCGAGATCAGCCCGTCCACACGCGCTTCGAGATCTCCCGGGGGAGCCCCACCGGCCAGGCCGTGGTCACGGTGGACGCGAAGGGGGAGAACGCCATCGTGGTCGTGCCGGGAGCCAATCGGGAGCCCCTGACGCGGATACCGGACGATCTCCTCGTCCGCGGCAACCTCCTCGTGCAGCAGCTCGAGGAGCCGATCGTGGTCGTCGCCGATCGGGCTGAGGAGGCTCGACGGTCGGGTCTCCTGGTCGTCACGAATGCGTCCCCCGCTCCGGAACCCTCCGCCGACCTGTCGCGGCTCTTGCGGGCGACCGACGTGCTGATCGTCAACGAGATCGAGGCGACCCAGCTCTCCGCCGCCGCCGGGACGCCCTTCGGCGCGCGCGGTCTGCGCGCGCTCGGGCCCGAGGTCGTCGTGGTCACGCGCGGAGGCGCGGGGATCGAGGCCGCGAGCTCGCGCGGTGACGAGTTTGTCGCCGCGTTCCGCGCGGCGCCCATCGACACGACGGGCGCCGGCGATGCGTGCGCGGCCGGCATCGTCACCGGGCTCGCGGAGGGGCTCCCTCTGACCGACTGCCTGATCCTCGGTGCCGCAGCAGGCGCGGCCGCGGTCGGACGAGCCGGCACGATCGCCTCGTTCGGCTCGCGCGATGAGATCGACCAGGTCATCGCCCAGTCGCCACGGTGACGCCGATTCGAGAGGTCACGTTTGCGTGTCGGTCGCACGCGGCTCTGCGTCGCCCCCTTGTGATCTCCGCGCAGGGCGAGTAGGTTCTCCAAAAATCTACTCGTGTAGATAGGTCTATACCAAAGGCAAAGGAGCCCTCATGTCCCCCGCATCACGTCGCTCGACGGGACGCCCCCGCCGAGCCGTCGTCCTCGCGAGCATCGCCATCGCCGCGACGACCCTCACGGCCTGCGCGGCGCCGAAGACCGGCGGCGCCGACTCCGGACCCGTCACGTTGAACGTGATGATCAACGCCGGCCACGACTACAAGGCCTATCAGTCGGTCATCGCCGCGTTCGAGAAGAAGCACCATGTCACCGTCAACGTGCAGAAGTACCAGTGGGGCGACCTGCAGACCAAGCTCGTGGCGGGCTTCCGATCGGGTGACGTGCCGGACCTCGTCGAGGAGGCCGGACCCGGCACCGCCGTGCAGTACGGCGTCCAGGGCAACGTCCTCCCGCTCGACACCTACATCAAGCGCGACGGGGCCGCCATGAAGTACCCGGACGACTTCCAGTCCACCGCCGTCGATGCTCGCACCTACAAGGGCAAGACCTACTCGATCCCGCTGCACCTGAGCGCGGCCGGGATCCTCTACTACAACAAGGGCCTGCTCAAGGAGGCCGGCTACGACAAGCCGCCCGCCACCTGGGACCAGCTCAAGCAGGTCGCCAAGGACACCACCAAGAACGGCGTCTACGGCCTCGCCGTCACGAACGACCCGATCTTCGACACCTTCCTGCTCCAGGGTGGTGCGCGCCTCACCGACGTCGCCTCCGACAAGGTGCTCACCCCGAGCAGCGACGCGACGAAGTCCCTGACCTTCCTCCAGGACCTGGTGTTCACCGACAAGGTCGCGCAACCCCCGGTCGCCTCCTCCGACTACGCGGGTCCGCAGAAGCTGTTCTCGTCGGGCCGCGCGGCGATGTTCATGTCGGGGCCGTGGGATCTCCTGCCCGTCCGCGAAGGCAGCGGCGACATCGACTGGGGCGTCGCGCCCCCGCTGAAGGGCAAGGTCCAGGCGTCGGCGCTGACCGGCTCCGGCCTGATGATCCCCAAGAAGGCGAAGCACCCCGGCCTCGCGTGGGACCTCATCAAGGACCTCACCACCCTCAAGGTCGAGCTCGCCGCGACGAAGGAGTCGGGCATCACGATGCCCCGCAAGTCGTGGGCCGCATCACCCCAGATCGCGGACGACCCGACCATGTCGGTCGTCGCGAAGACCTTGTCGGTCGCGGTCGCGCCCGACTCGGCCCTGGCCGCCGCCGGGAAGAACGACCAGATCAACGACCTCTGGCGGGCCGCGTACCAGAAGATCGTGATCCAGGACGCCCCCGTCAAGCAGACGATGGACCAGTTCCGCACGTCTGCGCTGGGGATCATCAAGTGACGGCCGCCCTGCAGGGATCGGCGCGTGCGCGTCGGTCCCTGCGGGGTGCCGCGTCCCGTCGCACCTCGCTCGCCTGGGGCATGCTGGCCCCTGCCGCCGTCTTCTTCCTGCTCCTCTACTTCGCCCCCATCGCGTTCCAGCTCTTCCAGTCCCTGTTCTCCGGGGCGAACTCGGACCGGTTCGTGGGTGCGGAGAACTTCATCGACGCCGTCACCGACCCCGACGTGCAGGCCGCCTTCATCACGACGGTGCTCTACGCCGTGGGCGCCCTGGTCGTGGGTTCCGTTCTGGGGCTGGTGCTCGCCGTGGTGCTCAACCAGGCTCTGCCGGGGAAGGCGATCTTCCGGGCGATCCTGTTGATCCCCTACCTCACGTCGGTGGCGATCATCGGGCTGCTCTGGCGCAACATCCTGGACCCCTACGTCGGCATCCTCAACCGGATCCTGGAATCGGTCGGGTTGCCCACGCAGAGCTGGCTGACCACCGCCCCCCTGGCCGTCATCGTCGGCATCGCGGTGTGGTCGAGCGTCGGCTACACGATGGTGCTGTTCCTCGCCGGAATGCAGGGCATCCCGGCCGAGTACTACGAAGCGGCCCGGATCGACGGCGCGCGGCCGTTCCGCCAGTTCCTGTCCATCACCCTCCCGCTGCTCGCGCCGACCACGCTCTTCGTGACCGTGATCGGCGTGATCAACGCCCTTCAGCAGTTCGCGCTGCCGTACATCGTGACGGCCGGGGGACCGGGCAACGCCACGACGCTGTACGCGTACAAGATCTTCAACGTCGCGTTCTCGGATTCGCAGTTCGGCTATGCGTCCGCGCTGTCGTTCATGCTGCTGATCGTGATCCTCGTGCTCTCGCTGCTGCAGTTCCGGGCGGCCCGACGGTGGAGTTCCTGAGATGAGCGTCATGAAGCGCGAACGGCTGTTCCCCGGCGATCGCGTCGTCGCCTACGTCCTGCTGGTGCTCGTCTCGATCGTCATGGTCACGCCGCTGCTGTACATGGTGTCCCTGGCGCTGCAGTCGGATCGCGAGATCCTGTCGGCCGTCCCCGTCCTGTGGCCGACCGATCCGCAGTGGGGCAACTTCGTCCGGCTGTTCCAGACGGCGCCGTTCGGCCTGTTCTTCCTGAACAGCATGATCATGGCCGGCGCGATCACGCTCTCCCATCTCGTGTTCGATCCGTTGATCGGATACGTCTTCGCGAAGTTCGAGTTCCCGGGCAAGCGGATCGCGTTCATCGCGCTCCTCTCGACCCTGATGGTGCCGTTCTTCGTCCGGATGCTGCCGATCTACGCGATGTTCGGCGCCCTGGGCTGGCTCAACACCTACCAGGGACTGATCGTCCCCTTCTTGATGGACGCCTACGGGATCTTCCTGCTCCGTCAGTTCATCCAGCCGCTGCCGGACGAGCTGATCGAGGCCGGCCGGATCGACGGCGCCTCGGAGCTGCGGATCTACTTCCAGATCATGCTCCCGCAGATGAAGCCCGCACTGGCGGTCGTCGCGCTCACGAGCTTCGTCTTCCAGTTCAACGAGTTCCTCTGGCCGCTCATCGCGACGTCGACCACCGAGATGCGGACGATGCCGATCGGGCTGACCCTCTTCAACCAGGAGTTCTTCAACCAGTGGAACCTGACCGCCGCGGGCGCGCTCGTGCTGTTCGTGCCGACGATGATCCTGTTCTTCCTGACGCAGCGCTACCTGGTCCGCGGGATCGCGCTCACGGGCCTCAAGTGAGATCAGGCGGGGATCGGGTCCGGGCAGCCGCACGACCCGCGGAGGACGAGCGATCCGGGAAGGGTCGACGAGCGCTCGAGGGGTCCGGCGCCCCCGATCCGGTCGAGCAGGTGGCGCACGGCGAGCCCGCCCATCTCGTCGTACGGCTGCGCGACCGTGGTCAGTCCGGGCGATACATATGCCCCGACGGGAATGCCGTCGAATCCGACCAGGGCGATGTCGCCGGGGCACTCCCACCCGAGATCGCGGATCGCGCGAGCGACGCCGAGCGCCTGCTCGTCGGTGGTGCAGAAGATGGCCTCCGGGCGCGTGGCGGGGATCATCGCCATGGCGACCTGATGGGCCGACCGACGATCGAGGTCGGCATCCCAGATAAGGGATCGATCCGGCGTGACGCCGGCCGACTCGAGCGCGTGGCGCCAGCCCGCCTCACGTTCTCGCGCGAACGGCAGCGCGTTCGTGACGCAGGCGATCGAGCGGTAGCCGTGCTCCAGGAGGTGACCCGCGCCGAGGGCTCCACCGGCGCGGTCGTCGACCGAGATGGTGGGGGAGGCCCCGGGGCTGCGATCACCGTTGTCGATGACGATCCACGGGATCGTCTGGCGCTCGAGCTCGTCGATCCCGCTCGGATCCGGCGTCAGGACCAGGACGCCGTCGAGCCGACGATCGACGAACGACTCCAGGTACCAGCGCTGCTTGGCGCTGTCGTCGGCCGTGTCGGCGATGAGCACCGCATATCCCGCGAGGAAGGCGTGATGCTCGACCGCGCGCGCGAGCTCCGCATAGAACGGGTCGGTCAGACTCGGCATCACGAGCCCGAGCGTCATGCTGCGCCGGGTCCGGAGCGATCTCGCCACCGCGTTCGGCCGGTAGCCGAGCTGCTCCATCGCGGCCAGCACGCGCGCCCGCTTCTCGTCCGAGACGTTCCGCGGACCGCCGTTGACGACGTAGCTGACCACCGCCGTCGAGACGCCGGAGAGGGCGGCCACATCGCTGCGTCGAACCGTCATCGCGCCTCTCCCTCCGAGTCCGCTCACGATCTCACATCCCTGAGAGATTCGCAGAGTCGGTCGGGGACCGCCCCGCGAGACCGCAACGACGTACCCACCACGAGAAGGAAGCCATGACCCTGCCCCTCATCCTCGACGTCGACACCGGCATCGACGACGCGCTCGCCATCATGTTCGCGGTCCGCTACGAGGGCTTCGATCTGCGCGCGGTCTCCTGCGTGTCGGGGAACGTCGACGTCGATCAGGTCGCGCGCAACACGCTCGGCATCCTCGACCTGGTCGACGCCCCCGACATCCCCGTGGCCGCCGGGGCGGATCGTCCTCTGATCGAGCCCCGCCGCGACGCGTCGTGGGTGCACGGCGCCACCGGCCTCGGCGGGCTCGACCTGCCGCCCAGCCGTCGCGGGGTCGATCCCCGGAAGTCCGTGGAGCTGATCCGCGACACGGTCATGGCGTCGCCGGAGCCGGTCACCCTGCTCGCGCTGGCGCCGCTGACCAATGTCGCACTCTTCCTCCGCGCCTACCCCGAAGCGGCCGCGCGCCTGGATCGGATCGTGTTCATGGGGGGATCGGCCTCCGGCGGGAACGCGACCGCAGCGGCCGAATTCAACGTCTGGCACGATCCCGAGGCCGCCCACGTCGTCATCAACAGCGGCGTGCCTCTCGTGATGTACGGCCTCGACGTCTTCGACGAGGTGCGGGTGCCGGCGGATCGCATCGCCGAGATGCGGGCGTCGACGAGCCCGGTCGTCCGCGCGGCCGGGGTGCTCATCGGCCACCAGAACGTCGATCCGGCCACCGGTGAGACGTTCGCCATGGAGATCATCGGCGACGCCGGAGCCGCCTGCGCCATCGCCTATCCCGACCTGTTCATCTTCGAGAACCGGCCGATGCAGGTCGCCCTCGGCGCAGGCATCGCGCGGGGGCAGACGGTCGTGGATCGGCGCGGGCATCTGGGTGAGGAGTTCGCCCACAACCCCTCGATCTCCCCGTGGCCCCGTGTGGAGATCGCCGTGGAGACGCGTCCCGACGAGGTCGTCCGGAGGTACGTCGACGTGATCGCGAGCGGCGCATGAGCGCGTCCTCCCGGGACCGGTGACGGAGTCCATGGCCGGGGAGCCGGCTCGCCGGGGGCATCGATCGGTCAGAGGCCCCTTCCGCACCCTCCGGCAGGTCGTGGGCGCGCCGTTCCTGCTCGTGACCTTCCTGGCCCGGTTGCCCATCGGGTTCGCGACGGTGTCGCTCCTGACCTTCGTCACGGGCACGACGGGTTCGATCGCGCTCGCGGGGATGGCGACCGCCGCGCTGGCGATCGGCGAGCTCGTGTGCGCGCCGTTGATCGGCATGGTGGTCGAGCGGCGAGGACAACGGCGCCTCCTGCTGGCCGGTGCCGTGGCCCACCCGACCTTCCTCGGTCTCATCGTCGCGGGGATCCTGTCGGGTTGGCCGCTGCCCGTGGTGATCGTCATGTGCGCGCTCGCCGGGGCGACGATCCCTCAGGTCGGGCCCATGTCGCGGGTCCGGTGGCTCAACCTCGTCCCCGCAGCCGATGTCCGGGTGCGGGCCAAGGCCTTCTCCTTCGAGAGCACCGCCGACGAGCTCGCGTTCGTCCTGGGGCCGGCCCTGGTCGGCGTCCTCGCGGTGGCCGTGAATCCGATCGCCCCGATCGTGGTCTCCGCGCTGCTGTGCGTCGTCGCGGTCCCGGCGTTCGCGCTCCACAGGACGGTCTCGGCCGTGCCGGTCTCCACCCGCACATTCCGCCCGCCCCCGTCGCCGGACCGGCCCGTTCGTCGGGGGGCGTTCCTGATCCTGGTCCTCGCCAACACCACGATCGGCGTCGTGTTCGGCTCGCTGCAGACCTTCGTGACGGCTTTCGCGAAGGACTCCGGCTATGAGAACACGGGCGGCCTGTTCTACTCGGCGTTCTGCGTCACGTCCGCGCTCTCCGCATTGTTGAGCGGACATCTGCCGGTGAGGGTGAAGATGACGACGCGCTGGTATCTCGGCGGGGCCGGGCTGCTGATCGTGTCCGTCCTCCTCCTCGTACCGGGGGCGGAGGCGTTGGTCATCACCCTGCTGATCCTGGGGATCGCGCTCGGCGTGGTGCTCGTGTCGCTCTTCTCGCTGGCCGGGGATCGGCTGCCGCCGGGCCGCGAGACGAGCGGCTTCACGCTGCTCGGCAGCGGCTCCCTCGGCGGCTACGCGGTCGGTGCGTTCTTCGCCGGGGTCCTCGCGGAGGTCGACGTCGGCATCGTTCCTCTGGTGGTCATCGCCGGGGCCGCCGGAGGGGTTCTCGTGGTGGTGATCGATCGACTCCGCCGAGGTCCGACGGCGGAACGCTGACGCGCGGATCGCCGCGGGACAGAGACAGGCCGCCGGCACCCGCGATTCGAGGCCTCAGTCGCGCCGGGGCGATCCCGTGGAGGACCTCACCACCAGCTCCGGCCCGACGAGCACGCGCGGCTGCCCGCGGCCGTCCGTGACCTCGGACTGCGCCATGGCGAACGCGGCGCGACCGAGGGCGGCGAAGTCGAGTCGAGCGGTGGTCAGCGGCGGAGTGAAGTAGCGGGCCTCGGGCATGTCGTCGATGCCGACGATCGAGAAGTCGGCGGGGGCGGTCAGCCCCTTCTCCCGAGCGGCGGCCATGAACCCCAGGGCGAGCTCGTCGTTGCCGGAGAAGACGGCGGTGAACTGTCCGTGGTCGGCGCGTGTGCCGGCGTTGTACCCGGCGTCCGAGGTCCAGTCGCCCGCGAGGACGGGAGGCAGCGCGGGGAGGCCGGCGGCGGTCATCGCGTGGTGGTAGGCGCGTTCGCGCTCGAGGGACTCGTCGCTGTCCTCGGGACCGGCCAGGTAGACGATCCGCTCGTGTCCCGCGTCGATCAGGTGCGACATCGCGAGCTGGCCGGCCGCGAACGAATCCACCAGGACGGTGTCGGTCTTGGCCCGCGGGCGTCCGGCGACGACGATGACGGGGACCTCGCCCCGCACGATCTCGGCGAGCGTGTCGTCGAGTCCGTCGACGCGGGCGGTGACGATGATCGCGTCGACCTGCATGGAGAGCATCCGCTCGATCGCGCGGCGGCCCTCGGCGCCGAGGAAGCCCTCGCCGCGTTCGAGGTGGGTGGTGATGAGGGTGACGTCGGCGGCGTGGGCGCTCGCGCTCACGCCGGCGAAGGTCAGCGCCGCGCCGTACGTCGGGTCTCCCGCGGTGAGGACGCCGATCATGTCGGTTCTGGTCTGGTGCAGGCTCCGGGCGATGCGGTTGGGGCGGTAGCCCAGGGCGTCGATCGCGTCCTGGATGCGGACGCGCGTCTCACCGCTGATGTAGCCCTTGCCGCCCAGGAAGCGGGAGACCGTCTGCGGGGAGACGCCGGCGATGCGGCCGACATCGCGCAGTCGCGGGCGCACCGGGGCGGGCGTCGTCGGGTTCCCGGATGCTGCGGCCACGCAGCAACACTAACGCCGGTAGGCGAGCGATCTCATGATGGTCCGATAGGCGATCGATCGCTTACCCATAAAAGCTCGAAAAGCTGCCCTGTTTGACAACATAGGCGATCGATCGCACAATGGCATCCATTCGGCAGGTCGCCGATCCAGGACGACGTGGTTCAGGATGTCC
>Ga0247757_10001358_pt1 | contig 16595 bp, 17 predicted proteins | sample UWRJL126311R4_FD_180929 | JGI IMG/M metagenome (GOLD analysis project Ga0247757, IMG submission 180929) | Plant litter microbial communities from Arlington Agricultural Research Station in Wisconsin, United States - UWRJ-L126-311R-4 | ecosystem: Environmental > Terrestrial > Plant litter >... | reverse complement strand
TTAGGTAGAAGGGGAATCAAAAAGGATCTTCTTGAATATATACAGACTTACATATTTCTAACCTACCTGGCCAATTCTTACCTCTCCGAACTTTTTCTTTCCGTTCTACCTGCTCTTAAGCAAAGTACCACAACACAACAACCTAAAATGATAAAAAAGAAACAATACCGCTTTTGTGAATAGAAAATAGTACCTCCAGATTATTCTATCTAGTATTACAGAGAACTAAAGTTCCCTGCTTCGCCCCGCAGCGCTGGCCAATTTGCTTCAGTCTACTGATAAGCTAATGCAACTTGGTTTGCTTTGGTGGCAATTTTACGATTTGGAAATGACATGTAAGCTGAAACTAGAGGAAAGCAGAAGGGTGGAGTTCAGTAAGCATGTGTCATGGGTGCGGGCGGAGATGAGTGAAGGCTTTCACTCTTTTCTTCGCACAAGCTGGACGTTCAATTTATAGGCTATAAAAATGTGCTTTGGCTTCAAATTCCTCGTGTATACTTCCATTTCGTCTTCTTCTCGTCTAGCGGCTTGACATTGCTCTAGGATGGATGGAAGACTGAACTACGACTAAGAAGCGGAGCGCAGTCGACAAAAGACTCACAATACACTAATATTCTCCAAAAGATGTTCAAGTCTCATGACTTTCACGTCCAGACTCAGATGAGGAAGGAATATTAAATACAACTTCAAGTAAATTTATCATGCATATTCATTCCTTGCTTCTCCTTCTTGCGGCCATGACCTTCGCATCCGCAGGTCTATTCGAGGATCCTACCGTCATCGCTCGCTCGCGGACTATGAAGAACCCAGCAACTCCTATTCTCCAATGTCCGGCACAACTTTTCGCCGTTTACATCTGCAACCATAACGACTTTGTGTCAGTATACCCTGTCTCACATTGGTGCCTTTGAACTGAACAATCTTGACATTCTTTCCATTGGACCTGATCGTGTCGGCCACTGAGTTATCTATAGTATGCACGGTTGCAACACCTTAAAGCAGGATATTTCTTGACCCGGACGTATGAGAGGTGCACTTCAGGGATTCGGCAGCTTCAGGTGCTGGACTGCTTCGTGGGGCTTTTAGAGATTTTCCCTATCCCTTGGCCATTATACGGATAGTTAATAGATGAATTTCTTGAGCTTGCTTATGGAAGAAAAATGTAGAAGGGCGTAGTATAGTATGGGTTTATAAAGAATACATAATAAACGGTCTATTTTCGAACAAAAGTGTGCATAGTCTCTGAATTTCTCTTTCAAAATATACGACTACTTGAAGGAATCGCCTGCAGGACCATGACAGTAGGACTGGATGAAAAAAATTCTTGAGAAAGAGTAAGCCCAAGGAGATCTTGTATGCCAGGTACGAATACCGGAAAAGTTCAACCACAAGGTGAATAACACGCAAATATATGTAAAAACGACATACCACCTAGTTTATTAGTGACGAATTGATTGAACATTCTATAAAATGTGCAGAATGCTTTGGTTTTTAATAGAACTCCATTATTATAATGATAGGCGGTAACGGCTGTGTTAGGAGAGAAATGAAGAAAGAATTGCAAAAAAGAATAGAGAACATCAGCCGCCCTCTGCTCTTAACGAAAATCCTGGACCCTCGAATTTCAGATCATTTGAGCCCTTAGGTTATGGTGACGGACAGACCACTGCAAGTGATGGAGCTCCACAACCACCAGTCGCCACTCCAACTTTCCCACCTCCTAGCGGAGTCTTCAGCACAGCCACATTGACCCATATCACCTGATACACACATGCGGCCGGCTTCGGACTGATGGCATCCGCCACCATTGTTGCACGGTTCGGTAAGACGGTCACTGGGCTTCAGGGCATCATTCTAGCGTCCAGCATCCCCGTTGTGAGTGCAATCACAAGCTTGAATGGCAGAATTAACCGGCTTAGCGAAGGCAAAGGAAGCAAGTCCTAGAAAACAAGACTGTTGAAAGCCATTTTTGGGGTTCTGTGGAGCAAAGATGAGTGATAAACCATGATCTTTTGAAGACACTTGCGATTGTATTCTAAGCAATTCTTGCTGGAGATTTTGTTTTGAGAGTAGAGAATGTGTTTTGAAAGGCTTGACTGATGGGATGATGGTTATTGAAGTAGGACCCTGGCCTACTTATAGTAGCTCGTTCGTTCCCAGCTATCGGGCAGCTTGAATCAGGTGGACTTACACCAGCCCAGTTCCTACGACAAAAAAAGTGATAGGCACGAATACGAAATGATTGCCCTCAGAATATTAGTATTCAAACTGGTTCATTCTAGAGCAGGAGGTGATCAACTTCGAGGCATATTTCAAGGAAGATCCCATGATCTATGAATTACGGATATCGAAACTATGTCATGCAATTTTTCAGCCTCATTGGTTGCTATGCCCTATTCAACTGTCGCACAATGGGCAGGAATGTGTAGCGCAGGTTGCCCAAGCACTGCTTACGAGGTAGAATGTGGTCCCAAATAGGTTAGCCAAACCCGACGTAGGATTCCGCATCGTGGACCCCGCGCGTAGCAGTAGTGCAGACGTATGCTTATCTGTGTACTCTGTACTCGTGTGTTACTTAATATAACGCTGCTTCGTAGTGTCACTGAATGCGGTAGTGAACGACAGCCCAGCCATGTGAAGTACTTTTTATGGAAATGATGTTACCTTTTAGGCTCATAAGCAAGTTTCCAATCAGTCTTTGATAATCGGAAAGAACCTCTAAATAGGAAAACGAGGGGTTTCCTCGGCTCATAAGATTTGTTGAAACTAGTCGACATGGGGGGCTGAGAATATCACTGTAGAATCTTGCAAGATTCGTCCAGAGGTGCCCAAAGACGTGGAAAATGCACTGAACTGCGGTCGAAAAATGCCAGTCTACTTCTCTGGCTCTTAAGTAAGTGTAAGTGCTACCAATGTTGTATTCCTCGATTGCTATGTCGGGTTAGGCTCATTTTGATAGTAAATACGAGCAAGTCATGTGAACTATTAGATAATCCAATACGAGCTGAAAAATCATTACCACATTGAATGAAAGAACCATACGATAACACAGTTCAGATCTAAGAATTCCAGGGGACTGTGGCTGTGGGTCTATGATTAGCTATCCTTCCTGGCCACATACGAAACCCACAATCGAGGCTGCACCCTGGATGTAAGACAGTCTCTGTCATTCTAACTGGCAATGCAGTGATAAGTAGACTACATCGCCATGTCTGAAAGAGACTTTTCCAAACTGTTCCTAGGCAGGAGTCCATACGTTGTAAAGCCACGGCGACTGCGCCTTGAGCCCAGGAAGAAACCTTACGCGCAAAGCCGAAAAGAGTGGTCACATCTGAAATATTACTATTTTCATTCAAAATTACCTTCTCAGTCTTCGTTTCGTGTGTTGGAACTCCTGCCTGGAAATGGGACAGAGCTTGTTCGATTCCGGCTCCGGGTCGAGGATTGGAACAATCCTTCATCCTACGAAGCAATCTCGTATACGTGGGGAAATGCAAAGGATCGTCTGATATGCGAGTGTGATGGCAAGGAACTTTCTATAACGAGGAGTTTGTATGAAGCTTTGATGCAGTTCCGATATCCGGATGCTCCGCGTTTGCTGTGGGCTGATGCTGTTTGGTGCGCGACATTCAATTGCTACTCTATTTCACACAATCAAGCTGACACAGCGAAGTATCAACCAACTAGACAAACCCGAACTTGGTCACCAGGTCAATAATATGCGGAAGATCTACCAAAAAGCCACCCAGACGCTGATATGGCTCGGAACAGACCCATTCGATATCGCAAGCACCGCCTTCGCAGCCATCAACGAGTTCACAGAGGACATGCTCTGGATTTTAAAAAGTACCAAAGCCCAAGTCTGCAACACCGCTAATCTAGCCGGTCTTGCCGCTCAGTTCTATCACGACCGAACTACGAACACCCACTGGGACGTCAACCAGTTAAAAGTGGTGGCCATCGGTGAGCTGTTCAAGTGTCCCTGGTTCGAGCGCCTTTGGGTGATGCAAGAGCTAAACATGAGCATGCATGCTACTACATGGTGGGGAACTTCGTGCGAGGACGCACGATTCATTGCGTTCGTCGCGTGCTGTCTGCTGCAGGACCTCGATGCTAAAATTTTTATGGAGAGCATGACGAAAGTTAAGTGCGCGGCTGCAATGGTTCAGCCTGCGCTCAACATGCAACAGCCGTCGCTACTTGATGTGATGCATTCAACATCGTTTTTCAAGGCGACGGATGCGCGAGACCGCGTTTATGCGATGCTGAGTACGGAGATCTTCCAACTACAGAAGGAGAAACTTGTCCCGAACTACGGAATCTCGACTGAGGATTTGTTTCAGAAGTTTGCCGAGATCTCAATTCGATCTGATGCTTGCTTGGACTGCCTTTCGTATGTTGGGCATGAGCACGAAAGACAGGACGCCACAAACATGTGGCGCGCGGCGTTTCGCCAGAAGAAGAACAAGCTAACCGAACATATCTTTACTCCTAGTTGGGCACCCATGTGGGATTCTGAAGTCAGGTCGCGTCACTCTGCACTTCGTGCCTCGTCGCTCAATTTCAAGGCCTGTCCCAAATGGTTGCCTCCCGCGAAACCACGCGTGGTTGGGTCTAGCCTTGTAGTCTCTGGTGTCATAATTGACGATATACATATTGTGAGGGAGCTCGATGGGACAATTATGGCATTGATTGAAGATACTAAGCCATATCACCTCGAAGCCAAGAGAGAACGGTTTTGGATAGACTTCATTAAGCCATGGGCCCGATACCGCGATGAAGAGCTGGTCGATGAAGTTTATGGAAAAACACTGACACTGGGGAATACAATACGGCGTCATTGGTCACAATCGCCCTATCTCTTGTCCAATTTCCTCGAGGACCGATTCGGAAATAAGCCGTCCGTATTAGCGAGCATCCTTAAGACGCACTGTCCCACCGCTTCCACAAAGAACAAAGGCGATTCTAGATCTTACTTCAAGCGAGCCGATGAGATGAGAATGTACATGAAACGTGTGAGGGAGTATATGACATTACGGCGGTTCATTGTGACGAGCCGGGGGTTCCTAGGACAAGGGCCGTGTGTGACGCGTGTAAGAGACAAAGTTGCGCTACTGGAGGGATCGAGAGTCCCAATTATTTTGCGTCCTTCAACGCAAGGGCGCTATCTGGTCATGGGAGATGCGTACATACACGGGCTTATGTATGGAGAAGTTGCATATTTAACAGAGTTCAAAGACATGAAGCCGGAACGGATTGTCTTGCAGTAAGAGTTGGTTTTTGGAACAGAAAATTTAGTCGATTTGCTTCGTTAAGTATATATAGAATATAGCCTTCCGTTTATCTACTTGAGCGCCAAAATTTTATCCGCAGCGTGCTCTGCCGCGATGATGATCGCTGCACTAGGATTACCGGTCGTGATACCTGGGAAAATGGAGGCATCGACGACAAACAAATTGTCCGTGCCATACACCTTCGCGTTGAGATCGACGACAGCTTTACCGCCTGTGCGTCCGTCATCAGTGCCTAGCGTGCAGGAGCCGACCCAGTGGTTCGAGTTGCGAGATGCGGTGATGGCGGGGATCTAATGGTATGTGTCAGCAGTACTCCGAAAATGCCGAGTTTAAGGAAAGAAGACTGAATTTAGAAAGATGTCCGGTAAAGATAGGGGACTTACAGAGTTGACAAAAGATGTTGTGTCTTGACTAGCGGTGGGCTTCACCCATGTGAGGTTCGCAACCGGTGTGAGGGCTTTGCGCATGAAGTCAATGCCCTGGATAACGGCTTCCTTGTCAGTGGCGTTGCGGAGGTAGGGCGCCGTGACGACGCGGGTGTTAAGCTGAGGCGTAATGTCGAGGCGGCCGCGGGAGATAGTACCAGTGCCAAGGTACTGGGTGATGGTCATCGAAGCTGGACTTTGTGAGCAGGACGGATTAGAGGTAGAAATCAACGCAACACACTCTTCTTACTGCCTTCGATACGAGCTTGCCATTGGATGTGTCGCACGATTCCATCGGAAGGGGTGACTTGCTGCCAGACCTGTGATGTGTGAGTCGCATTATTGCAAAATGGATAATCTAACTGACGATTGGTCCAAGGTTGGGAGCAACTTGGGTTAGCATTCCAGTCCTGTTATCTGCGTCGCGTTAGCATATTGCAATTCTGAGCGGGGATCATGTCGTACTGAGATATGCGCTAGAGTCATTGGCGATTGGGTTATTCCATGCGCCATAGAAGTCGTAGAACACAATATCCGGGTGAGAGATTTCAATATCAGTCTGAGTGGGTGTCAGAAGGTCTATTTTTTTCAGTTGTCTCCTAAAGCTCTCTACTCACGCCCACGTGGTCGTTTAGATTGTATCCAACCGGGAGGTTGATCCACTGATCGGATGAGATCATGGTAGGGCCGTCAATCGTGGAGGCGTTAACCACCTTCAACAGGTCGTTTGGGCCGATACCGCCTAAACAAGTCAACGGAGCGCAACATATCAGCTTTCGAAACACTCACTCCTAAACAAGAGCTTCGCCGAACCCATAGTGCCGGCTGAGACAATGACACGACCAGTTCCGGAAGTGACTTTGACAATGCCTGATTTTCCAGGACCAACAGCACCATTCTTAGTGCACTCAAGTTCCACCCCGGTAATATGGCCACCAGTGCGTACCACCCTCCTGGCATTAGTGTTAGTCCAGAGATCGAACTTTGGTCGCGCTGCCGCTGTCTCCAGGTATGTTCTCAGCGGACCATGTCTCTCAGCGTGAGCAAGGAAAAAGGTGGCGTGTCCATATGTCATGTTCTTCTGGTCTGGATGATCATTAGGAACAATTTGCTTGAAGCCCGCCGCGTTAAGACCTTCGGATACCCTGTCAAATCCTTGCTGAAGATAGAGCTTTCCGTCTTGAGAGGGAACCATTGTCTATGGAACATCAGCGCAAGACACGGTAGAACTAAACACAACCTACTCCAGGAATTCTAGTGAAGACACGTTCTGTTGCGCTTTGCATGTCACTGTTTTTCCAGCCTGAGGGAAAGTTGCGATCCCAATCAGAAGGATGAGGCTTCCACCATAAGGCACTGTTGACCGCTACGCCACCACCGAGAACGCTGGTATTCACATTAGCCGTGCTCTTTTCCTATAAGACTACCGGAGACCCACCAGCCAGCCATGACTCCAGTATCATCACATGTGACACCATCTCCATCTGCCCAGATTTGATTGAACAGCCCAGGAACATCGAACCGTGTCAGGTTGGTACCTTGTAGCCACGAAGGCTTCATGGTGCCGTTCCATCGCCCACTTGACGGCGGTCCCTTCTCGACTAGCAGTACTGAATGGCCTGCCTCACTCAAGCGATCCGCAATTGGGATGCCACCAGCACCACTCCCAATGACAATGTAGTCATACGTCTTGCTCGCATCAGCTGCCGAACACTGCGCAGTGGCACCCCAGAATAGCGACGCCGCCGCCGCAACAAGTAAAAGAATTCTCGCCATATCTCTTCGAATTGGAAAGGTAAGGGCAGGTCAGCGCCTCTCAGGAGCAGACAAAATTTGGGGATATTGCTTCCTGCACCCCAGATTTTAAACAAGTCAGCACGCCAGGTACTCGGTGGGGCCCACACAGTGTCTCGGCCAGGCTCTCCCTCCCAAGAGCCGTGGCTGCGATATTGCAATTCGGCATTTATCCACGCGTAGGGGATCGGCGGTCGCCCGGCATGCGCGCGCACGAGGGCATCACATGGCCTAGAACAGCACTATACAGGGCCTCGTTGTACCACCCCAGACAACGTTGCTCCACCACTGAATCTCACGGGCTAAATTCCAGGAGATGAAAGTTACGATGTGTGGCTGACCCCGCAAACCAGGCATCGTGAGGCCCATGAGGTGGGTTAATTTGCGTCTAAAGGCCGGTAGAGTCGGCTGCGGCGTGGGCTAGCGAGCGCGGCAACGGGGATCCCATTTATAGTCGGTCCTTTAGTGTTGGGTTTGCTTGGGAGCTGCCGGATTGGAGGTTACGTAGATGAGGAGGCGGTGATTTGTTGCGCCGGTTAGGAGTGAGGGGTGAAATTGTAGAGGTTACAAGCGCTGTATGCTTGAAGCGGCTAGCGCTGCGTTTCCGACCCCGCGCGGAGAGAGAGCCTGATTGCACGACGCCCGGCAACGGCTTTCTGGCTTGGAATGATCGGAGCTCATTCCATAACTGATGTGCATATGAGGCGTGGATAAATTTAAGCGATCGCTCGCAAGGACTGCAACTAAAAGTTCAAGGAGCAAAAACGAGAAGGAAAGTGTATCTAAGACTACTAATTCAGACAGCCGAAGCTTCGCCATAGAACTTTAAAGTTTGCCATTGATTGTATGTTTCAGTCACGTGATAGATACATATGGGGGTGTTTGTTCATTTCAGCTTATTCAAGTATTTATCATTACCCTAATGAACACCAAAAGCTGATCACGTCAGCTGGGGATCTTATCTGAAACATTAAAGTGTATAAACAACAGTCTATCACCCAGATCTGTCGAGAGGATGACTAATATAAATGGCGATACTTGTTTCCGTTCATTTCTTCCGAAAGAGTGTCAAATTATTGCATGGATACAGGTACCATGTGAAATCCCTCTGCACAAAACTTTGAACGAGGACTTTAGTGATTAGTGGCATGAGAGTTATGGAAGAAAGGTAGTATAGTGGTGGTGTCAAAAAAATCTTAGAACGTTGATTAACCTCTAGTTTCTGGTTTCGTTTAGACTTCATTGTTAAAAGGAGCACGATTAAGCACGTGGATGGAAAACGCGTGATGAGTCCTATATCTTTAGATCTCCCTAGCTAACAGCTCCATAACCGGTCTAATACAATTCTTAAATCCTCACCAGGTGTTCATTTCAGTATTCATTATATTGGAATAGTGCAAGGGAGTGGCAAGTGTGAAGAATTGAATGTGTTGATTGAGTGTGTAGTTCTGTGTAGAAGTCTATGTGTAGAAGACATGTTTGACGCTCTTATATAGCGAGAACCCATCATGGGCCCTAGCTGCTTACAAATAAAGTTTAAAAGTAGCCGGCAACGTCTCTGCGAGGGGAAGCTGAAGTCACGTGATAATTTGAAGCTTTCAATGTTCAATTACTCTAACCTTAGAGACTTCTGAGTGAGAGCCATAAATAAATGGCGCACAGACCACTTGCTCTTCTTACAGTAGCTCAACTCGCCCACTTTGCTCGACTTCCCCTCCAACTGCAGACTGATAGATCAAAAACGGGCCAACATGAAACGAGCACCTACAGACATGAAGCCGGCCAAGTAAGTGGTCCACCATCGAAGCCACATGATGAGAGTGCTGACTCCATATAGTGCAGACGAGACCTCGCAAGACCCGTCTGGTGTTGACGATAACAAAAACAACACCAGCGAGGGACAGCCCGCTTACAAAAAGCTCAAGGTTGATGACGAAGTCGTTGAAGCTGGCCCACTCAAGTGAGTAACATCTTGATAGCGTGCTTATACACCATGATGCTGACTGAATTTGAATCAGCAGAGTGCAAGACCATCCGCTCTTCCAATTTGTAGAAGGATTTAAGCACTTTGCAGCCGCTTATGACAATGATGCTAGCGCTACTACCAACAGCGATGCTGGCACTGCTGATGACAACAATTATGATGCTGCCAAGCACGGGACTGCTCTCACGGCCGCAGCGGCTGTGTTCATGTGAGTAGCTTTACCTTCTGTAGCTATCAATCGAGTACTAACCCGAAATAGAACTCAGCAGAACCAACTCAACTCGCCTCTGCTCCGGCTGCCTGGCGAGATTAGGAACAAGATCTTTAAGTTGGTGCATGCGATGTGTGGCATCATTGTTTGGAAGATATTCTGGCACACCGACGAAATTTACCCAGATGACCCGGAGTTATATGAGCCAGAATACCCGCCAGAAGAATCATTTTACGTCGAGACTTCATCCCGTGGCAATAAATGGGTGTTCAAGCTGCCTCAAGTCTGCCGACAGGTGTACGCCGAAACCAGAGCCCTTCCTTACGCCCTGGGAAGATTCATTTTCGATGACGACGAAACATTGCGGTTTTGGATGGGAGCCATCGATGAGTACCCAACGAAGAAGCTTGTCCAGAAAATCACGTTGAAAACCTGCTGTCCGTATGGCCTTCCAGACATGAAGGTTTTCGACGAACTTACACAGCTTCGTAAGATAGTCGTCCGCAAGATATGCTACGTCCACAAAGAGGAGTTGGACTGCGCTCATCCGGATTACGCCGTTCCTTGGTGCAGCCTTTGTGCCTCCCCTCGCACCCATCCTGAACTAAGTGTCCTCTTCAACTCTGTGGTCAAAGCTTGTGCGCCTCACATTAAAGTCACCTTTGTTCTGAAGTCAGAGAATAACTACTGGGCTTCTATGCAGTATGAGAGAATAGAAAAAGATGCTTGATAGAGACACAGAAGCGTTCCAATGGAAGACTTTTATTGGAAGAGTTCGTAAATGGTGGTGGCGGGTAGTGGTAAGGTCTGTTTATGAGATGAGTGTACTCGATGGTTCAGCTTTATTGTGTCCTTAAACACCTCTCAGAATATGGAGTATACGCTCCAAAGCTTATTCTAAATGATATTTGCGGTATGATGAACTTTGCCCTGCAATAAATACAAGTGAGGAAATGGAGCCCTGCATTTATGCAGAATCTATCATGCTATTCAAGACCCAAGAGGTGAAGATGTGTTTCCAAGATGTAGTCCCATTAGTGTCATGAGCTCTCAGCACACATTCGTCTCTCGTACTTCTTACTTTCTCAAGGAGAACTCCGTATACAATTCTAGATTTGCATATAGTTAAATCAGTCCGCTGGTAGAAGGCCTGCTGTATCTCACATGTTACCATAAGCGCTACATCAATGTGCACTAGTCGGGACAGATTTCAGCAAATAGCAAGATGAGCAGTATTCGTTCTCTCGCCTCTCGCACGAGACCAACATTTTCCCTTCCTCTCCGGGTATAGGCATTCGGAGAACACAGATATGTGCGCATTGGCCGCGCCTTGCATCGATGACTGCGCTCCCTCTTTACGCTGAGGAGAGAAGAATTGTTGTCGGATTTCAATTCCTGCTTTGTCGGACAACCTGGGCTGTTCAATTTGTACACTCTTTCGCTGCAGTATCGCCTATGTCGACTAACCACCAATAACGAAGCCGCCTTTGTCCCGCACAATACAATACATATTCTTAAGGCCGCAGATCCTTCAGAGACACTGCATCGACCTCTCTCGCTCCCAGCACCTTAATCTAATTTGGGTATTCTAGGCTCACACACAATACAGATGAGCACCCCATCCAATCTCTTATCTTACCTTTTTCTGTTACATCTCCCTCAATACTCTTGAATGATAATCACAAAAGTAAAGATGGCCGTCCTCATAGACCTATCTTCCACCGCTACCACATCTTGAGTCGCCTCACCTACCTTCCCTATCTCCTCTTCCCCTCGGTCAGAAACACTACACTGTAACCGCGCTCCTCAACTCTAGCGAAGCTGTTGCCCTCACTGTTTGCTCAGTCTTCACCCGCCCTCCACCGTAAAGACATATGCTCCCCCCGAACCCCTCGCTTCCGATCCAGACATCGACCTCGTCGTCCGCCGCACACGCGTTAACACCCACTCCCTAACAACCTCGTCTAGCCTTCTCGCCGGGAGAGCCATATCCATGGCATGGCCCCTCGCTCCCTCGTTCCAGTCCGCAGAAATCCTTCTCTCTTCTTCCAACGTCTTCGATGCCCGCCGTTCCATAATTGGCCTACAATCCCACGTCTCGCTCCCCTCCCGCACTGCTTCTCCAGAACCTCCTTGCCTCGGGAACCGTTGGCTGCGTGCTTAGCAACCACGTGTCTTCGTATGGCAACCTCCTTCCGCGCGGTGCGCTGCCCGCCCGCCGGGCTGAAGTACTTCGCGAACAGGAAAATAAATGGGAATCCTATGGTTATTGAGAGCAGACACTCGCTGTTCATGGTGCATTCCGCACTCAGCGAGTTCACGCATGCGGAGTGAGAAGCGGATATGCAGATACAGCATCCTAATGTAACTGTCCTGGGCGCTGAAGGAGAAGTAGCGGAAGCTGTGCAGAGCGATATTCCGGATCTATTTTTGTCTACGGGGGCGGCAGAAGGTGCGTGCGGGAGAGTGCGGGGACAGGCAAAGTACAGTCTGGAGCGCTACTGGGGCATGTATTTAGGCATGGGGCGCCGTTCAAGGGAAAGCCAGGGTTTGTGTGGGGTATGTATGGGGAAGAGGGAGAAGTACTTGTTTTTGGCCGGTGGGGCGAGAATTTGGGCACATGATTTCAAAACGGATGAAGTCAGAGAGGTAGAGCAGGATTGGGAGGAGTGGCAGAAGGAGCTTCCAATCAAGGTGAGGTGCGTGGCCGAGGCTTGTATGAGGATTGCGGAGTGGGTAGAGGACGGAAGGGGGAATGCGGCAGAGAGGAGGGAGTGGCCAACGCTGGGGTATGCGAGAGTAAGGATAAGGTAGTTTGATGAGATTTTGGAAGCCATATGGTGCCAAGGGGTGGAGTGGAGATCAAGGTCTGGCAAGGAAGCATAAGCATAAGTACAAGCGTAGATAAGGGACAGCAGTTTTGCTGGTAGCCTAATGTTTTAATTTCGTGGTAGCCAAAATCACTAGTGGAAGTCGCTTTTGGTATCAAATGCAAAATTTTGAAAATCTGGCCACGCTATGCGTCTCGCGTAAATTCTGACCTTTGTCGCCACTTCTCCCCGTATCGATATACCAAATAAGGAATCGGTGCAAGGCACAGACTGAGCAAACCCAGTAATGTGAACGCCCATCCATAGCCGAAGTTGTCCGCCAAGGGTGCGATACTCAACGGGAGGAAGGTGCCCATGAGACACCTTGTCACGATGACACCCGTCAATGCAGAAGCTGAATAAGGGCCGCAAGCATCGACCACGTATGCTGAGAGTGGCACGAAGGAAATTAGTAGTGTGAGGCCCATGAAGACAATCGAAAGCAGAAGAACCCAGACTGGCAGCTCCAAGTGGGCTATCCAGCCGTAGGCAATTACAGTGATGGGGAGAGTGATGCCGCCAATAATGGAGACAGGGAGGCGGTACTCAGGCAGACCATGTGTTTTATTGTTAGCATCGCGCAAGCGGATGTAGATGCGGTCAAGGCTAACGTTGCAGAGCAGCACGCTAGCGAAAGAGCCCACGGCTAAGCATCATCAGCAAATGCAGAGAGGTCAAGCCGGGAAGACTTACTAAAGAGTATAAAAGAAAGGCCAGATTGAGCTGGGGTAAAGCCATAGATCTCCTGCAGGATATTTGGGAGCGTAGTGCTCATGACGTAAAAGTAACTGAACATGACTGATCCGAACAGGGACAGCATGGAGAGAACTGCAGAGCCAAACAAGACCGTGAACGGGCGAGTAATGGAATACCACAGCTTGTTACCGGTGATTTGTTGCTTGTCTTCTGATGGAGTCTTGCCGGCGTCCTGCATGTTCGTGGTCCTGCGTTTTAAGATAACCATCTTGTACGTCTCGCGGAAGCACGTCAGGAAGAGTACCTCGCAAGCAACAGCTATAGCCGCCGCAATGAGCAGCACCTGCCTCCATCCGATTGTCTGTGCGAGGACACCAGCAATGGCAGGACCGATAGCTCCGCCAATAAGTGGGGCCAGCATGATGAGACTAAGAGCGGAGCCTCGCTGGTCGGACTCGAAGATGTCACCAATGATGGCGGGATTGAGCACATTGGACATGACTGCAGCGCCGGTCAACGCCCGGGCAGCAATGAAGAGCGTAGTGCTCTCGCTGCGGGCAGCCAGCAGCGTGGCCAGGATGAAAAGCACGTTGCATCCGTTGACGACAGGGTAGCGGCCGTAGACTTCAGAAAGCGGCGCGATGAGCAGTGGGCCGGCGGCCTCGCCCAGCTCCCAGATGGTCGCAAGCAGCGCACTCGTCGACGGGCTGGCCGTGTTACGGGACAGATCCGCGACGATAGTGGATGCGACGGGGACCACGGAGATGCAGGTAAAAGTGCTGCCGGCATTTATCAGCACGGCTGCGCTGCGAGAAGGTTCGGGGCATGATGTCACCTACACGGTAAAGGCCATGCAGGCCAGCAGCAACGTGATACTCCATTTGAAGGCGGTGGGCCACTCGCGGGGGTTGTCGTCGTCGCCATTGGGGTCGAAGTCGAGGACGGCGGGCGTGTGCTTGATGCCGTCTTCGAGGCGCTCGGGGAGGGGCACGAGCAGCGGCCGCTCTTCGGGCGTCGTCATGGCGGTGAGCGCCGTCCCTTTCTTTGCCTCGCGCAACGCACAGGAGGGGTGGAAATCGAAGCGAAGGACGAGGGATGGAAATCGAAGCGAAGGACGAGGAAGGGGATTCCAGACTGGCCAGGGCGAAGCGGAGCTCCGCAATGACTCTTATACAATAATCTCTGGCAGTGGCGACTCTTGCATGAGGGAAGCCGCGCCCTGCATGTACACGAGTAGTCTATTGCATTGTAGAAGGGACGCAGCACGCAGCTGCACAAGCGGTCCCAACACGGCTAGCCGCGCTGGTTGGTGAGAATTTGCGCAGCCAATCTCTGCAGGTTTTCCCCGCGGATAACCGAGCTCCCCACAGCCTGCCCACTTCTTCTTCTCCCAGAGGCGGAGAGGCGGAGAGGCGGAGAGGCACGTTCAGCCCAGAGGGGTATGCCGCCCCGCAAGTTGGCTGAATACGCTCATAGAGAGATTATAATTACATGTGTTGAGCATATCTTGGCATGCAACACGTGAGGAGACTAGGTCACGTGCATTCACTGTCATAATGGAGTTCCAGTCATGTTGTTTCCTTGTCAGTCAGTACGATCAAGTAACTCTTCTTCTATACTGTATACCCTAAGAAGGCCCATGCTGACAGCATGATGCAAGACTAGTTCTCTCGATCGCGAGCATCCAAGATCATCTTGGCCTGGCTGCCGTTCTTTGTGCGGTCGGATCAACTATCCATCTCTTTATTGTACGTATTCCCAATACTAACCCGAAACGCTTGCGGATAAAGGAAATATACGCGCTAAGCTAATAAGTCGCCACCAAGGTTCACACCCATAAAGAAAGTATAGCACTACGGCGGATCTGCGGAAATTCGTTCAAAGAAACGAAAAAGGCTCAGCGTAATCAATGCCGGCAGGAATAAAGGATGGACTGGTTATCTCGCCATCTGGGACGCAGATGATCGAACATAAATAGGAGCCAAAGTCAACCAGTACGCCCATAACATCCTTGCTTTCAATTGAAGAGGTTAATATATCAACTTAGTCTCAACTTAATTTTTTTTTTAATTTTTTTCCGTAATACCTTCCTCATGCGGTCAAAAGCAGAAATATTCCAGCAACACTTCGGCCTCCAGACATGGGGCGAGGCAAATCAACTGTTCCACGCAAACCCGCCAAGATGGCCTCAACTACCTATGTCGGAGTATACGAAGCTAACACTCCCATACAAAGCGCCAGGTCATCTAGATATACCCTCTCTGGAGGAGATTGACGTAGGCATGCAGCAAAGTTTAATCAGTAGCCCTGTTGGGTTTCGGCCAGTGTGCAGAATCCGCGATACAGTAGTGAAAATAGATTGGAAGATGGAGATTATCCAGGTAAGTAGTTTTGATTTTATCTATTATATGAACAGGCCTAACTTGTATTAGGAGGCGGAGAATTTGCTGTGGCTCCGAAATAACACACAAGTCCGTGTACCTGAACTATATGCAGCCTTTAGTCGAAATGGAGACAATAAACCGCCATACTATCTAGTATTAAAGTACATCGAAGGTCAATCTTTGAACTGGAAGCTCTGGAAAAGTCTAAATGACGATCAACATGAGAAAATCCACTCGAAAATTTCGGAGCAACTACAGCTACTGCGCTCCGTCCCATCAGAAGGTTACTATGGTAGAATCGATAATCAGGGATTTCACCCAGACTTACCCCTCGTAAGGACAGACAGGAAGGGTGTTTGCGGTCCATATAAAACCCACGAAGCATTACTCGCAGTTATGTATAATGCTGCTGAGTTGGCCGCAGCGTTTCAAGGTCACTCTAAATACGGCTTCGAAAACTTTGCACCAGGTCAATGGGATACCCTGTCGAAACTCAAACCTATTCTAGCGAATTGTAATGGAAAGGAACCTACTCTAACACATTGCGATCTTTCAATGGCAAACATAGTTGTCAGTCCCCTGGATGGGACAATGCAGAATGCGTCGGATTTTACAGTCACTTTCATTGATTGGAATATCTTTGGATGGTATCCAGCATATACACAAAGGATAGTTCTTAATACTGGGGGTGTTGATTGGTTCGACAGAACGACCTTGACCTGCGACAATGAGGGAGAAAAAAAGTGGCAAGAAAGGGTGGCAAAGTACTTTTCCCAGTCTTACGAAGAGCAAGTAGCCCTTCATAAACAGACCACAGAGATGTGCAGCTATCGGCTCAAGTAGCCCTTCATAAACAGACCACAGAGATGTGCAGCTATCGGCTCAAGTAGCCCTTCATAAACAGACCACAGAGATGTGCAGCTATCGGCTCCGCTAG
>Ga0247757_10001357_pt1 | contig 16597 bp, 21 predicted proteins | sample UWRJL126311R4_FD_180929 | JGI IMG/M metagenome (GOLD analysis project Ga0247757, IMG submission 180929) | Plant litter microbial communities from Arlington Agricultural Research Station in Wisconsin, United States - UWRJ-L126-311R-4 | ecosystem: Environmental > Terrestrial > Plant litter >... | reverse complement strand
GAGAGGGGGGGGAGCATGAAGGGCTCCTGGCTCCTGGCATGCCTGGCTACATGTTGCCGTGCCTGGCTACATGTTGCGGGCGCGTGAGGCCGCAGGGCCTGCTATCCGTTGGGCTTGGGCGCCCCGAGCGAGACTGGCGGAACCGCTTGGCCCTGGAGCCTTTTTCTGCGGGGAAGCACGTTGGGCGCAGGCTGTGGTGGAGTGCAGAGGCAGGAGACGAGAAACGGGCCTCCCAGCTGGCAATTCACACTAGTCATCGCGGCAGGTTTGAGTTAGTCAAGGAATCGATCGCCAAGCCGCAGATGCATGTCGCGCAGTTTATCCTCCGCTGCCCGTCTGTCGTGCTCAGCTTGCCTCTTGCGTCCGACCACGAGCGTGCCGAAAGACTGCCTGCTATCGGCTTGCCCATGGCCTCTGCCCTCCGGCCGCCTGGGCCGCGTCTGCGTCTGCATCTGCGTCTGCGCCGGCTGCCCGACGCCACCGTGTTGCTGCTGCTGCTGCTGCTGCTGCTGCTGCTGCTGTGCATCACCATCATCATCGTTCTTCGTCTCTCCTGGTCTCGTCTCGTCTCGTCTCGTCTCGTCTCGTTTCGTCCCGTCGGGCTTGCAGCCGTGCCGTGCTGTGCTATTGCTCTGTTGCTGTTGGCTTCCCCGCATCCAGCCCTCCCGCCCGTCCACACACGTCCACACACGCACGCATACACTGCGACACTATATTGTAGCCTGTTGTAGGCTGTATGTAGGCACACACCCGCACCCGCCCCCCAGCAGCCCGGGCGGGCGTGCAACAGACCATGGCTCCACTCGGCGTCCGTGGACGCGCCAGGTGATGCCCGACAGCGTGCAAATTGCTGTCTCTCTGGAGGACTGCTAGGCCTTTCATTCGTCCCAACGCGGCTGCTATTACCTAATTCCTCGCAGCGCCGCCATGACGACGACGAGCGAACGGAGCAGAGCCGTACAGGACGGGGCCTTGCGAACCGTCTTTCTCCTGCTTCTCCGCCGGCTCTGCCGTTTAAGGGCGAGCCCTTTCGCCCTACAAGGGCAAGCCCAAGCTCGACTACGGTGCGCTCCTGTACGCGGATCGTCTACACACGCCCTGCATACACCGCATGCTCTGCATGCTCTGCATACTCTGCATACTCTGCATACCGCCCTCGCCTCACGTGCCGGTTCCTGGCTCCAGGCTATCAAGCACCAGACACTTATCAGGCACTGGGGCCTGGGAAATTTCTGTGCGACCGCCGCACGTGCGATACCTTGTTGGCTCAACCCATCCCTAGACAAACCCCCAGGTCGCACGCACGCACGCACACCACCGCTATCTGCCGCCGTGCTGCTGCTCGCTGTTTCTCTCCACTACTGCCCACTGCCCACTGCCCACTGCCCACTGTCTACTGCCTGCCGTCTACTGCCTGCTGCCTACTGTCTACTGTCTACTGCCTACTGCCCACCACCGTCTACGGCCCTGCTCTGCCCTGCTCTGTTCCGCCCTGCTCTCTCCTGTCCTGCCCTGCCCTCTCCTGTCCGCCGCCGTCCCAGGAGCACGGTTCTGCGCTGCCATTGTATATCAGCCCTCCCGCCGCCCGCCCGTGCGGATGCCGACTCCCAACACCTGCCTCTACCATCTACTGCTCCCATAGCCTCTCGTCCTCCTCTTGTCTCTCTCTCTCCCCCCACGCAGCCCCCTCGTCCCCCCCTCCCCCCTTCCAATGCTCATCGAGCCACGCATGCAGCGGACGGTGGTCACCATCAACAGCAATGGCCGCCAGTCGGCGAGCTTCATCCGGGTTGCCTCTGCCCTGGGCTGGCAAGTACGTGCGCAGATGAAAGAGTTGAATGGAATCGTCGCCGAGGAGTTGTCGCAGCTGCCCAATGTGACCGTTTACATCGGCCGCCTCGAGGACCGTAGATTTCTCGACGACTTGTTCAAGGGCGCCCAGTATGCCTTCATCAATACCACCCATTGGGGGGACGAGGTAGCGATCGGCAGATCGCTTGCCGATGCCGCCCAAAAGGCCGGCATCCAGCACTACATCTACTCGAGCATGCCCGATCATTCCGTTTTCGGCAACAACTGGAGAGCCCTCCCTCTCTGGGCCCCCAAGTTCACCGTCGAGCAGTATGTCCGCCAAATCGGACTGCCCGCCACCTTTGTCTACTGCGGCATTTACCACAACAACTTCACCGGCCTCGACTTTCCCCTCTTCCGCATGGAGCATCAGTACGACGGCAGCTTCGTTTGGCAAGCCCCCTTCCACCCCGACCAGAAACTTCCCTGGCTCGACTCGGAGCACGACATCGGCCCCGCCGTCTTCCAGCTGTTCAAGGAAGGCCCGCGCAAGTGGAATGGCAAACGGTGAGTCTCTCTCCCTCTTTGCACATGGCCGCCCATTTGGCACGCCCCCCTTAGCCACCACCACCGAGCCACATTACGTAATAATTCTAGGCTAATCGGCTCACGTAGTATCCCGTTGGCTTTCGAGGTCTTGACCCCGAGGGAAGTCTGCAAAGCCTTTAGTCGTGGCCTTGGACGGCCCGTACAGTACAGACGAGGCCCTATCGTGATCAACGTACCCACTCCCGTCGGATACCGTGAGCACCTCTCCGCTCTCGAGGCGACGCTAGCAGAAAAGGCCGCACCGTACTTTGGTCCCGACCTGGACAAGGACTGCCCGGCCGTAGCCCTCGAGCTGTGGGAAGGCAACCGCAGCATGGAGGAATATGCGCATGAGGTCTTCCCTGTCGAGGAGGCTGCCAATGGCCTGACGTGGATGGAGGAGGTAGAGACGCCTCGCCGTGAAATCGATCTCGACTTCCAAGTCAATTGCTAACTTGGCTTTCCTTTCCCAGGACGAAAACCTCCAGCATTCCAATGGCGTTGTGCGCTTGGCCGAGCAGCTTAACCAAGCCCGGCTCTAGCGTCTTGTTTTCCACTACCTTCCATTTTCTTACCGGCATCGGCAGCGGCAAGCATTTCTGGGCTCACCAAAGCTCTTGTTCACGGGTCCATCTTAGGGACACTTCATTTCGGTCTCACGTCTCGATTGGGAGCATATTAGGCGAAAAAGCGGTGTGCGCATGGCATGGTTTGGTACAAAGCGACTGATACTCTGGGCGAATTTTTTTTTTTTTTTTTTCCCGCCCGATGGTGCGTCTAAGCGTGGTGTTTGGGCCGTATATCTTAGCATGGATGGAGTGTACAGTGGGCGACCATGGAATCCAAAGAAAAGTTTCGGTTTTTATTCTTCACAAGGTCCTTTCCGCTCTGGCGTCTAGGTGGGGTGCAGGTTTTGCCGAGCTAGTTCATGGTATAAGTGTAGTTTTAAGTATTACGAACATGCACTGTGGTTTGGTTTGTCCAAACGTGTAACCAACTGGTTTTACGGCGACTCCAAGTGGCATATGAATGCTACGGCCCAATCAACGTGCAGGTGCGTGCTTAGTCATTCTATGTCGCTCGACACCATCGATTTTCGGAAGCTTAGCAGAACTTCATTCCAGCATCACCACGCCCATGGCTACCGCACTATCGTCCGTGCGGGCAGGCGCGTCGCGTGTGAGCTCGAGCATCTTGGGTCTCACTGCTACGACATCGTCGCCTGCAGCTGCAGCCGCAGCGGGCAGCCTGAAACCGAGCCATGGACTCCGTGGGAAGAAACTCATCAACGAGATGCACAGGAGGCTATACCCGCAATTGTACAAGGACGATGGAAAACCAAAGTCACCATTGAAAGGCTCGCATCACACCCGTCTTAGGCACAAGGCGGCGGAGAAGTCGCGCGAGGCAATGAAGAAGGGATGGTATCGACAAAAGTTGAGAATGAATAGTACGTCTGTATCCTTTTCCGGTAGATGAACGCCTCTACACCACTACCACCACCATCGCCATCCATCTGATGGTCTAGGGGTTAATTCCCATGCCACCTGCCCGTCGCATTGGATGAGTCTGCTGTCCGGCTTCCCACCCCGCTGACATTGGACCTCCCAGACAAATCCCTCCCGACTCCGCAGCAACGCTACTCCATCAAGAAGGCCTGCCCGGACCCCGTCTCCGCCGTGACAGCATCCCAGATCGCGCTTCTCGACCCCAAGGGCCAGCGCACCCGTCTCTTCTCCAAAGCGAATCCTGAATGTGCTCGCGTCGGCGATGTTCTCCTCGTGCGGCAGCGCACTGGCGAGCCCTTTGCCGGCGTGTGCCTCAACATCCGCCGCCGGGGCATCGATACGGCGATCCTGCTGCGTGGTCAGCTTACCCGCGTGGGTGTCGAGGTCTGGTACAAGGTCTATAGTCCCCTCGTCGAGGGCATCGAGGTGGTGCAGCGAGCACAGAAGAGGGCCAGGCGAGCCAGGTTGACGTATATGCGGAAGCCGAAGCATGACAGGGGCAGTGTGGAGAATATCGTCAGGGTCTATTTGAGGCAGAAGGCGGCATTGGGAACGGCTGACAGCAAGAAGAGCGCTGCGGCTGCCAAGGTTGCAGCTGGGGGTAAAAAGGGTAACAGTAGGAATAAGAGGGGGAAGAAGAGGTAGTTTATGCTTGTTCAAATACTGACGGGTTGCTAGTGTGCGATGGTTCGTTCCCGGTGGAGTATTGCCTCGCCGATATTGTACTATTATGTACTCATATAAGATATTGCATACATGGGCAGTGGACAGACGCACTGTCAGGCTATTAGAGAGTTTCTTGGTCCACCTTTTCATCGATATATACCTGAAAACTTCTGGCCTTTTAGACATGACGTGTCGTACACAACGTGTTTGAATATGTGTGAATGGCAACAGAGAGAGAGCGACTCATCTGTGACCGCTGTAGGTAACTGGTGGAATGGATAGGGCAGTAATGTAACCTCAAGAGGAATGCATTCGATTCCATGCGTTCTTCTATCGAACATTGAAAAAGATAAGGACAATTCGGAACAGACTGGAAGCTTTGCAAGTCACCCAAACTCATATCGATCACGAGGGCAAGAAAGAAGAAGCTTGCAAATGAGCTGAAAGAATTAAGGGCTCTTTCCTGGAAGCTCCATGTTTACACTGGAGCCCTCTGTCCCAGACGTGCAATTCGCGCTCCCTTCTCGAAAAATATCTTCAAAAGCCTCTCTCTCTTCCGAGTGCTCGGACGTTACACTAGCAAGTCTGTGCACCTTGTGCTCAAATTCTTTGTAGTTGCGACGAATCCTGCTCTGCTCCAAATCATTGCCAAAGGCTTGCGGCGTGTTAACAAGCGACCCACTCGTCGGTGGATATAGCGAGAATAGCATGCGCTTGAGACTAGCTCGCTTTCGTGGGGCACGTGGGCTTCTTACGGTCCATCTTTCAGTTGTCAGATCAGTATCACTTTCGATGCCAGGTAGAGCCAACTCTTGGGCCGAATTAGAGCGTTTGAATAGGCTAGGATGAACACGGTTGGTACCGGTCCCTTGGTGTCGGAATTGGACGCAATGGCGGTTAACGCACTCGTATCGAATATTGCCGGGAAAAAGGACCGTACTTTTGAGAGTAAGAATACCCTTTTCCATATGACACGTTGAGGGTATCTTAGACAAGGGACGCTGCCAGCTGATTTTGATAGGCACACTATTCCATGCTGATCGTGTGAAAGTTGCACGGACGAAAGGATTCGGGGAGGCATCCACGAAGCAGTCTCTAGTAAGTACAAAGTTGTATACCATGGCTGGCATATTACCATTGGAGATAAACCATGGTCTCCTGCCCAGCAGACTGGTGTCGCTGGCGTAGTATCGTATCATCATATCGTGCACCAATCTTGTCAGGTCAACCTCAATCAAGCGTGTGAATTCCCGCGGCTGTTCCTCGAGAAGTAACGCGGAGTTCCAAGGAAATGGAATATCACAGGCTGATTCTATGGAGACAGTTAGTGCTATCAGGATAATTTAAGCCTACGAATGGGCCTCTTCCAGAATCGAAAGACTCGGATATGCTATCCTTAAGTGAAGGGGGCTAAAAAGAATGCTGGTAGGAAATAAAGGCGTATAAGGCAATTCTAATAGTGCTGTATTCCGCATCCTTATTTCTGACTTTTCGTCTTCCATGAGGGAAGGCTTACCCATCACACGGGCCTGTAATGTATCACGAAAAATTTTCTCCCAGAAGACCACTTCGGTAGCTTGGCTGAGAGAGAGTCCTTTCCAGCACGAGACGATATCCATGTGGTTGATGGTGACGTTCTTAGTGAAGCGCGGCCGTCGAACTTGAGGGCAGTAAATGTTGGCCGCGCTCGACCTGTTCTCATCTTGAAGGCCCTCGAGTACGAAGTCGACGGCTGTAGGACTATCTAGCAAAGGGCCTTTCGGAGGCAGTGGAGGATGTGAATGTCCCATGGCGTTCCTCTTCGCTGGAAGATGTCGAACAATAGCTTGTTAAAGGATATGCTATAGCAGCGAGGCGTGTTTGGGGAAGAAGAGTACGCAGTCGATCCTAGATGTCATGATGGACAGCAGCGCCTTCCACTAGATTGCATCCATAGTCGCCCGCGTTGTCAGACTAAAGACCATCAGCAGGAAACTACGATCAAAGCCTAAAAACAGCTCACCGTTCGTTCTTGTTGCCTAGCTTAGAAATTTGCAGGAAAGCGTCAACGCCAAAACCTTCGAGATTGTGGATCTCAAGGCTGCCTGCCCAATACTCTGTATAAATATCAGTGTCAAAGATCTCACTGTTGATCAATGTTGCGCGCCAGTTGAAAGGTTATACGAGCAACAACGGGCCCTAAAACCACATCATACTTAGAATTTGGGTCACTTACCAGCATAGACCCTCGACATGGGCAAGCCGATCCCAAGGCGAAGGTCCGGTGGTCGACTGGTGAGGGTCGATAACGAGCCGTTTTGAGTACTAGTAGGACCGTATTTTCTGGTGTTTGAGCTCTGACCATGGCCTTCGGAGGGTGGTTGGCCGGGAACCTGCAACTCCTGGAGAGTGCCCAGCAGCTTTGGAACGCGGGCTAGATTCTGGAGTCTCTTCTCGCGGCGTGGTCCTTTGCTGAAGCTCCACAGATGAGGCAGAACCTCGCTCGGGATCCCCCCGCCCTGGTCGGAGATTCTGATTTGGACGTGCTGGGCGGTCTCGCAAATCAAGACTTCAATAGGAGGCGGCCTGGCACCGTTTGGTTTGCGCTTCTCAATGACGGCCTGAATGGAGTTGCGGAGAAGTTCTCCAATGATGTACTCCAGGTGGCTCTGGATGTAGGGGAAAGTGGCATTGACGTGACCGTTGATGTTGATGTCCGGAACTTGAACATGCCCACCGTAGGCTCGTTTGATCAATTCCTGGGTAGTCTGGCCGCAGCCCTGGACGATTTCCTTTGCATTACATTTGAGGAATATTTCACCGACGGTGTCCATATGCGGGTCATGCGCATGAGGGAAGTGCCATGGTGAATGAAAAGTGTCAGTCAGTGCCAAATGCTGCTCCGCAATGACGCGACGTGAAATACGCTATCACAGTCAGCCGATGACGCAGATGGCAGGCCGAGAACACGGTACCGATCTCAAGAGAGTGTTCATGAACTTGTCTATCTCGTCCGGGCGCATCAGGCCTCGCACCTCCAGCACACCAATTGCGAGCCTCGGGATGACGGTAGCATGCTCCATCAGAGTTTCTTCGAGTAGCTTGCAATACTTGTCATTGTCCTCGAGCGAACGGATCTCAGAGACGCGACGGAAGCGCTCGAAGGCGCGGAGGTACAGCTCGTAGACATGGGTCAGGTGCTCATTGGCGACGACGACGTAGGGTAGAGTTTGAATGTCGCGAAGGCGGTGGGCCAGCCTGCAACGCTTCAGCAGACAGACGAGCAACAAGGCGGATCTATGGGCACCTGGTGGGCAGTTCGAGGCGGCAGTAGTTTGCGCCGTCCAGCAGGCGGGGTTCAGTGAGGGTGCGGCCGAAGAAGGTCAGACGACGCAGGCTAATGGGACGGGATTCGCGCTGTACCCATCTACATGGACAGATGGATCAGACTGGGGTTCACGGGACGGTTATGGGTGGGTGGGAGGCATACTCGTCGAGGGCAGAGGAGGGCCGCCATTTGGGAGCAGCAGGCGTGGTAGCCGAAGCAGCAGCAGGAGACGCGGCAGCACTCTGAGCACGGCCCTGGACAGAGCGGGGGAGCAGACGGCGCGGCGAAGCTGCAGCGGGACGTCTAGGGTAGATAGCACGCATCCAGAGAGCGGCTCCGGGCGTGGTCATGGTGGGCACAGCTGGAACGGAGGAGGGAGGTGGTGCGGAGACGAGGAGCGGAGACTTTTTGGCCAGCAGCTGCAGCCCAACAGAAATGAAAAGACAACGTGACACAGCAACATTAATTATCCCTTGGATGCCTATGGGCCTTGCAGGTAGCTGGACCCAGACCCAGACGCAGATGCAAGACGTGAACGTGAATGCAAACGCCGGCCCGACATCGACGTCGTGTTGTTTGCAGTCGCATCGTCATCGTCATCAGCAGCAGCAGCAGCAGCAACAGCAGCAGCAACAGCAGCAGTTCCATCGCTCGTTATTGCCCTTGTCGCCGCTGCCTGCCGTTTTGTATGTACATGACGTGTGTGCCTGCCCGCCGTCTATCTCTCTCACTCACGCACTCGCTCACACCCTCACACGCACACACACACACACACACACACTCTCTCTCTCTCTATCTCTCTCCCGCGCGCGTGCGCATACACTGCCTTGGCTCTCAACGGACGCACACTTGCGCGAGCACTCTCAGCATCCCGCTGCGTCGATTTGGACCCGGGCGTAGCGCCTCCATTGTTCCTCTGACCATCTATTCGTCTTGCAGCCTTTGCCCCTCCGCTCTCCCCTGCTGCCCGCTTGCCTTTTCTATTCCCTGCTGTTCGCCGCCTACGCCCGGTCTTCTCTTGCAGCGCAAACACACGCCGGCGAATCGTCACCGTCAAACCGCCACATTTAGCGAGGCACGCCCATCCTCACCACCGCCTGCACGCTGCTCTGAAGCTGCACCCTCCCCCCGGCCAACTGGCGCCCACTGCTTCGTAACTAGCTTCCTTGCGCTTCTACCTTGACAAGTCCACCCGTCACGCGCCGCAGCCATGGATCAGGTAAGCTTTCGCCCTCAGCGGCTTCCTTGTCCTCGTCGCCCTGCCTCCACACCATTGCTGATTGCTGATGCTTGTGTGCCATTCAGCTCGGGAGCGACATGCTCGTAGACCCTGAGTTCGACGAAAAACACCAAGTCGCCATTATCACCCCCGACACCGACGATACCATGGACGATGCGGATCCTGAGCCAGAACCCCGCGCCGATGAATATGATGCCTTTATGAAGAAGTACATGCCCGAACTCCCCGACCAGGAGACCGAGGCCGAAGCATATCACACCTGGGAGATCAAAAAATGGCGGTCTTCGTTAAGGCGAGAGCATGGCCCTGTGTTCGAGTGTGCCGGCCATCCCTGGCGCATTCTCTTTTTCCCTTCTGGTAACAACGTCGATTTTGCCTCCTTCTATCTTGAGCAGGGTCACGAGGAGAAGAAAGTGCCCCCGGATTGGTACGCCTGTGTGCAGTTCATGCTTGTGCTCTGGAACCCCAATGATCCTACCATGTACATAACCCACACCGCAACTCACCGCTTTACTGCCGACGAGGGCGATTGGGGCTTCACCCGCTTTGCCGAATTGCGTAGACTGTTCGCGGTCACTGGAGATGAGCCTCGTCCCATGGTCGAAGATGATGCCGCTAACGTCACCGCTTATGTACGCGTGTTGAAAGATCCCACGGGCGTTTTGTGGCATAATTTCATAAATTACGACTCCAAGAAGGAGACGGGCATGGTTGGTCTGAAGAATCAAGGCGCTACCTGCTACCTGAACTCACTCCTGCAATCTCTGTTTTTCACCACCGCCTTCCGAGAGGTAGATCGCACCTATCTAAGGTTCACCGTGCACGCTGACACTGGCAGGCCGTATATCAGATCCCCACCGAAAACGAAGACAGTCGCACAAATAGCGCCTTTGCTCTCCAGCGGCTGTTCTATCTTCTACAGACCTCTAGCAGTGCAGTCGCGACGACAGATCTTACACAGTCATTCGGTTGGGATTCAAAGCAGATATTCGAGCAGCAGGATGTCCAGGAGTTGTCGCGTGTTCTCATGGATAAGCTCGATGAAAAGATGAAGGGTACCGAGGCCGAGGGCGCGCTAGAGAAGATGTTTGTGGGAAAGATGAAGACGTATATTTCTTGCATCAATGTCAACTATGAATCGTCACGGATAGAAGATTTTTGGGATATTCAGCTCAATGTTAGTGGCAACAAGAATCTGGACGACAGCTTTAAAGACTATATTCAGGTTGAGACGATGGAGGGCGAGAACAAGTACCACGCCGAGGGCTTTGGATTGCAGGATGCGCGAAAAGGCGTCATATTCGAGTCCTTTCCACAAGTCCTTCACCTCCAGCTCAAACGTTTTGAATACGACATTCACCGCGATGCTATGATGAAGGTTAACGACCGCTACGAATTCCCCGAAATATGGGATGCTTCGCCCTACTTGTCCGAAAGTGCAGATCGCTCGGAACCATGGATCTATCACTTGCATGGAGTCCTGGTACACAGTGGTGACTTGAACGCCGGCCACTACTATGCTTTTCTGAAGCCCACCAAGGAAGGCCAATTCTACAAGTTCGATGATGACAGAGTTACTCGAGCAACGAATCGGGAGGCTTTGGAGGAGAACTTTGGAGGAGACTATACGCAACCTAATGGCAACATTGGACAGCGAAATCCTTACACGCGGACGTGGTCAGCCAAGCGCTCTATGAGTGCCTACATGCTGGTGTATATTCGGAAAAGTCGGCTGGACTCCATGCTGATGCCCGGAAAGCAGGTGACTGCGCCGCAGCATCTGGCTGAACGTATTGCAGAAGAAAGAGCAGCTCTGGAACGAAGACGCAAGGAGCGTGAAGAAGCTCACCTGTACATGGACATCGCCGTGGCGTCGGATGACAACTTCAAGGTGTATCAAGGTTTCGATATCGTGCCTTGGAAAGGTGATTCTGACACTGCGGCAAATCCCAAGATACACCGTGTGCTTCGTACAACTACCGTGGCTGATTTCTTGAGGATCGTTGCTGAGGACATTGGAACAGAGTGGGATATGCTACGCCCCTGGGCTATGGTGAACCGCCAAAACGGTACCGTTCGCCCAGACATACCCATTGAATTTCCCGATATGACAGTTGAAGAGGCCTCAAGCAAGTTTGGAACAAAGTCTAATAATTTCAGGCTTTGGATTGAGAAGGCCGAAACGCGCGACGAGACCAACAATCCTGTATTCGGGCAACAGTTGGTTGATCACAAGAACTCACCCGGGAATCACTCACTCATGCTATTCCTCAAGCATTTCGATGCAAAGGCCCAGAGCTTACTTGGAGTTGGTAACTTTTACGCGGCATCCCAGGACAAGGCCAGTGACCTGAGCCCCCAGATCTGCAAGCTGATGGGATGGCCAGCGTCAACTCAGTTCAAGCTATCTGAAGAGATAAAACAGAATATGATAGAGAGTGTGAAACCCAAATCCACTCTTGTGCAATCAGAGATACAGGACGGTGACATCATTACGGTGCAAAGAACACTATCGGAAAAAGAAATTAGCCCGATCACTGCTTTAGGTGGCTTCACGGAAGCTAAGGATTTCTATGATTACCTACTAAACCGAGTCAGCGTCGAATTTTCACCCCGATTTGGTGAGACGACACAATTCCCGACGTTTTCACTCACTCTGAGCAAGAAAATGACCTACGACCAGTTCGCTGCCAAGGTGGCCGAATATCTTAGGATCGAGCCCACGCATGTTCGCTTCACCACGGTCAATACCGCAGGGAGGCCAAGAGCGGCTGTTAAATATAGCCAGCAGGGGACGTTGAACAGCATTCTCTTCCCAGGACCATATAATTACTCTGGCAATACTATGCAGAGGTCAGACCAGCTCTTTTATGAAATCCTCGAAATGAGTTTGAAGGAATTGGAACAGAGGAAAGCTTTGCGAATAACATGGTTACCTGAAGGGCTAACCAAAGAGGTTTGTTGAGCCCTCGATTTATAGGCGTGAAGACTAATGTGGATAGGAGGAACATACATTGATGGTCCCACGAAACGCCAATGTGGCCGATGTGCTAGATGCTTTGCAACGAAAAGCCGGCATCAGCGATGAGATTATGAAACGAGTGCGCGTGTACGAAACCCATAGCCATAAATTTTACAAGGCACTCCACCCAGAGTTCCAAACGATGGGCATTCCGGAATATCTTCAGCTGTATGCCGCTCCATTCCCCGAGGACGAGTCATCGAAGAAGGTAGCGGTGTTTCATTTTGACAAGGATCTCGCAAAGCCCCATGGCATACCATTCCAATTTTCGTTAAAAGAGGTAGGTGGAAGTGATGGCACCCAGTTTGCGAAGAAGACTAACATGGCACAGGGCGAAGTCTTTAGTGACACCAAGCAACGACTCTCCGAGCTTACAAAGTATAAAGGAAAGCAATTCGAGAAGATAAAATTCGCCTTGGCCCACAAAACCGCGTATTCCCGGCCAGACTACATTGAAGATGGTGAGTTGAAGCAGAGGAAAAGCAGTCAATGCACTTGCTAATGGAGAACACCAGATGATGTTCTCTGGGATCTGATCGGCGCTCGAGACGATATTTCGATTGGCTTGGACCATCCAAGTAAGACTAAAAGTTTCTGGGGCAAGTCCGATTCCATATTCATTCGGTAACGGGGACGGGAAACGGACCCATGTACGTTTATCAAGAGTTATTGTTCTTATCGAGGTGTCTGCGGCGCTCGGTGGCATCAGTAGAGTGGGCGTTTTGCTTATCGTTGGTCTCTGTGTACTTTTTGTGCATATACAGACGCTTGTCTCAGATGCATTTGCAGACTAGATGCACGGAGCAGTGTCATGGGAGCATGGCTTTCTGGTGGGTGCTCAGCGTGGTATGAAGAAGTAGATGCCGAGTGTGGTCTGCATTGGAAGGTTTCAGCATACTGTACAGGCAACGAAAATGCATCCTGTCGTAATCTGCTTGTCGAAGTGGAGATGCTTTGACAACCGTGAGATCTACCTCATCTGGTCTACTTACTTGGGTACAAACAAGCAAACAAGAGTTCTGATGGCCAGAGCTCGCGCTGGTGCTGCGGCCGTGCTGAATGGCGATTGGCCAATTTTTGCAACGTGGGTGCCTCCTGCTTCGGCGATACTTTTTGCCGAACCGGCCAGCTGTAATGTTGCGTGAGGGCTGTCGTTTGGTTAGGCCTCGCGCGTCCGCTGGAAGCTCGACTACCGACAAGATGCGGACCGTTTTTGCTTTGACAAGCCTTCTGGCTTACTTTGCTATGGCCGTGTATGCCACAGCGCTTACCTACAAACTCGAGGCACATGAGCGCGCGTGCTTCTTTACCAACGTCGAGACCAAGGGAACCAAGGTGGCCTTCTACTTTGCTGTACGTCCGACATGCCGCTGTTGTGGGAACCATCTAGATGCCTCCATAGTCTCCGGAAGAGCCCACGTAATTGTGACGGAAGACTAACAAGGCTACATTTTAGGTGCAATCCGGCGGCTCATTCGACATTGACTATTCGGTGACGGGACCCAATGACCGCGTCATACTCGATGGAACAAAGGAGCGTCAGGGTGATTTTGTCTTTACGGGAAACGATGAAGGCGAATACAGATTCTGCTTCAACAATGAGATGAGCACCTTCGCTGAGAAGACGGTGGACTTTGAAATTGCGGTGCGCTTGCCCTCCCCTTCCACCGTCCCGTCCCCCCTCTTCTTCGAATCCCTTGCTTGGCCCCAGCTTCAACGATGGGTGGCAGCTTATGCATCGGCTGACCATTCTCCCGCACCACAGGTCGAAAATGAGGTCCGCGCCCAGCTTCCATCTAAACAAGGCTCGTCGCCTGAGCAGACATCTGTTCTAGAGGAGTCTATTCTTAAGCTCAGTGCACAACTTTCTACAATTTCAAGAAACCAAAAGTACTTTCGGACAAGGGAAAACCGGAACTTTAGTACAGTCAAGAGCACAGAGAAAAGGATATTCAATTTCAGTCTCATGGAAGTAGGTTTGATGGTTACAATGGCAGGCTTACAAGTCTTTGTTGTCCGCTTCTTCTTCCAGGGTGCGAGAAAGGGTATGTTCGACCCTATTCAGACTTGGTGCACCTTATTGACTTCAATGCCAGGCTATGTGTGAACATGATCCTATTATCTAGGGCGTAACAAGAGGATACTCCGTTGCAATCGAGTAGGAAAAGAATCAACAGTTAAATCTTTTTTAAACTGTTACGGCGCTATGGTGGGGAAGCATTCATCGACTTTTAGGCATGGGGCGGTTTTGGAGTCCAAATATATTTACCAAAATATACAAATTTCAGGAATAAGAGGAACGTTATCCAAGCTACCTACATATGGTTGTCTAAGCTACTATCCTGCGTTGCCAGGTTGAACGAGTTTGTTTGTATACTTTTCTCACTCAACTCTGTCCTCCCCGCCCCAGCGTCACAGCAACGCAAGAGCGTACTCTTGTTCACTTAAGAAATCTGCAAGCTATTGTTTTTAACCTGTCACTACCCCCTCTCCGTTTCTTGCAACCCACACACAGCTTTCGTCCACCTAGTTCTCTTCCGTCTTTACCCACTGCCTCACACAAGCAAACTTACCTGCGTAATCATCATGCGCCAGTCCAAAGACAACAGCAATCCCGCAAGCGCTTCTAGCCGTGCGGAGCCGCTTTCTGCTCTCCCCGTTGTGCCTGGCAATTCTAATGATTCGCCTGGAAACACGCGTGGCCATCAGACAGCATGCACTTCACAACTGGCGAGTCACGCACCTGCTCATGGTATCCCTGGCGGGCACACTACTTCTAAGAGAGGCAATCCAATTTACTTGCATGCTCTCGATCCTCAACGCCGGCAACACTTCTCCACCGAGATGCAACGACAGGCTACTCAGCCAGATGCACCTTCAATCGGTTTCTTTAGACCTCCTCAGTCATTAATCATCGAATCTCAGCGTACGACTGTCGAAACACCAGCACAGCCACGCCTTAGCCTTCAACCAGATGAGTGGAGTATTATTGATGTCGGGTTCAGGCCAAGTCCACCCCAAGGGCAGAGCCGCCTGCCTACGAGTTATAATATCAACATGCAAGCGCAGCACGAGCCACTCCAAAGCAGTGTTCAGTATCCTTTAGAGGTACATCAAAAGGTGCCACGCAGAAGTGCCCAGCACAGTCAACGCGAGATGCCCCGTATGAGCTCTCCGAATCATTCATACATACACTCTCAGATGCTCGCTGATGTGCAACGAGAGTCGGCTCGTGGAGTTGGTCAAGCCTATTCACCTCTGGTTCCTCAGATGTTCGCGTACGCGCAACAACAGTCGTTCCTTGGGAACGCTGAAGTACAAAAGGTACCTCACAGGAGTCCTCAGTACCATTCACCTATGAGCCCCCAAACTTTCACGTACGCGCAACAAGATTTGGCTCGCAGTATTGCGGAGAACCACCCACAAACAAACCTTTCTATGCTCGCGCAAGTACACCAGCAACAGTTGCCACGCGGCAATCCCCAGTATCGCCCACCCACGAGACCTCGCCTACCCATGCAAACGCAGCAAAAGACACTTCACGGGGATGTTCAGGTGCAACAAGGAATGCAAGGTAGAAGCCATCAATTCAATGCGCCAAGGAGCCACCAAATCTTCACACAAGTGCAGCAAGAGCTGCCTACTAGGCAGGCTCAGGTTCATTCGCCCATACGTCACCAATATCATGTGCAAGCACAGCAACAGCCACCACGTAAGGTTGCTCAGACAGACACTACTCTCAAGAAGCCAAGCAACCTTCTTACTACACCTAAGGCCCGGGCGTTGATGGGTCCTCCTGGAAGCGAATTGACGCGTAAAATCATAGAAAAGAACAAGCAGAGAGAGGCGCAAATCAAAGCCAAACCAAATCCGCGCAAGCGGAAAGCAGAAGAAGCTCGGCCTAACAAAGATGCAGCCGGGTCTGTCGTTGGCAAGAAGCCACGACTCTCTGAATATCAGACCCAGGGGGGCGTCAGCCTTCCCGGCGTCAATCTCAATGACAATGCGCTCCTCCACGGAGTCAACGTGGGAGATGTCAAGGTAAATGACACTCTCAAGTGTACCCGCCTCAGCGGCGGAGACGACTTCTCCCTTAGCCCCTTCGGTGGTGCCATCGACCTCCAACCGATTCCTCCGACTGAGGCCGTGTTCGAACCTCTGTTTGAGACCCCCGTCGTCCCGAACAGTGTGGTAGAGGCCGAACACAGGGCTCTGGTCCCGGTGGAGGTCGTCCAGGTGGAGGTCGGTGGGTTTCGCCAAGCTCCCGAACTTTTGTTCCCGACAGAGGAGCATGCCGAACTCCTCTGGCAAATTCATAACACCGAGGGGTGAGGGGAGAAATCGTGTTAGGTGACAACCTCGCAAAGCGAGGCCTGGAAAGTTTCGAGGAAGGAGGATGGGCTGGAGAGGGGAGGAGTGACGGGAGGAGTGACTGGAGGAGTGAGGAGCAGAAGGTGGTTGAGGGGGTTTGGGGT
>Ga0247757_10001356_pt1 | contig 16598 bp, 9 predicted proteins | sample UWRJL126311R4_FD_180929 | JGI IMG/M metagenome (GOLD analysis project Ga0247757, IMG submission 180929) | Plant litter microbial communities from Arlington Agricultural Research Station in Wisconsin, United States - UWRJ-L126-311R-4 | ecosystem: Environmental > Terrestrial > Plant litter >... | reverse complement strand
CCCGCTTTTTTTTTTTTTTGGCTATTCAGCGACTGAGAAGGAGGTTAGTAGCGACAGCGCAGGTACACCATCTACCCTATGCCCTGGGGGTTGCCTGCATCAGCAGGGCTGTGTATTTACTTCCTTATTGCACTTCTCTGGGGTAGTGTCATATGAGAATGGGCCCCTCATGTATTTTCACGAACAATTTGTCAAAGTGAGGAAATCCTGTGGGGGACTATACAAAGGTGTGGATGGCTTTTCTTTCACGGATATAGCGGTACGATTAAACTGGAAATACAAAGCTTCCCAGCAATTATGATCCTGCGTCTTCACTATGATCTATTGCAGGCAAAGGAGTCGGGTAGACGAAAAATCATCGACGGCTCACGAAGGGAAGTCTGAACACACCCAATTAAAATTCAGACCGCTACAAAACCAACAAATACGGTTCTAAGAAGTAAGAGTCGTAAAGGCTCCTGTAGCGATATCCTTTCCGGAATCTAGTGGGAAAGGGAAATCCCATCGTCCTTGCTGTCATTGAGTTTTAAGTCGAGTATATCCATACTACGAGCATTTGAAAACTATTTGAACATCCTTGTGAAGGGAAAAGGGGCCGTAGAGGAGAAGCTAATCTTGTGGCAATCTCAAGATGGATTCTTCTTCAAAGGCCCTACCATAGTAGCAGTATAGTGGTGGCTGGCGATGGTTTGGTTCGACCCTGCCTTTGTGTGACATTACGACCCTGGACCTGAATTGCTCTCATCAGATCAGCTATAGGACTGGCCGAGTGCATTGTCCCGCCTCCGTGAATGCCGCGAAGACCAATTGTTGCCAAGCATTCAGTTGTACTAGACTTGTATGCCACCGTCTTCATTCCGCATAGGAAGGCCTTATATTCACCGGGGCGATCACCACCTCGAATTTCTTCCCATGTATCGTAGAATCGTAGTCCGTATCTTGAGCCCGGACCTCAATCCCCAAAAAGATCCATGCCATCCCCTGCGCCCACAACCCCCAAATTCTTCCCCGCCCCGACAACTCTCCACGACACCCTCACTTTCCCTCTCTCCGTCTCCTCCTTCTCCCCTCCCGGCAAACTTCCCACGTCACAGCTCCCCGCCCACCCGGCCACCGCAGCCCTGACGCTCCTTTCTTCCTCGCTCGGCACCCTGACCCAGGCATCCCTCCCGCTCGCCGCTAGCACATCGACGGGGATCGCGGCACCCGTAAGGCCCAAGTATTGCTGCAGGGGTTGCGTGAGTAGCGCGCGTATGGTAAGGGCGTCGAGGTCGGGCATCGCGGGTGCGGGCAGCGGGACGGGCGCTGAGGGCGTGATGAGGCGCAGGTGGAAATAGGACCACGGCGGGGAGCGTATCGTAGACTGGTGGAGCGTGTGCGCTGAGTCTTTCTTTTTGCGCTTTTTGGAAGGTGGTGGGGGCGGCGCGTCGTGCATTGCTTCGTCTTCGCCAGAGGTAGAACTGTGTTGGTGTGTGGATGCGGATGCGGGGAGTGCGGCTGGTGCCATGTTTCCGGTGGAAAAGAGTATAAGGTATCGGTGGTTATGTGGGAAGGAGTATTGGTAATTGTTCTCGGTAGTTAAACGAGAGTTCTGTGTTGGCTGCGAGGTTGCTTGGCGCTCTGTTTGTATGTTACCTTTCTTGGCAAGATGCGCTTATACTGACCTCATTCTCGCCTCTTAAAGTGTTAGAAACCTCATGATTGTCGAGTTACTAGTTTTCACTTCTCTAATGGCATCCATCCTTGCGACGCGAGCTACCCTATATGATGAGCTAAATAAGGGGCACTACAGAGCAAGTAATGGGTGACCGGTTCTACATGGCTGCTCATAGCCGGAGACATCGCGCATACTCAGCCTTGCACCGCCACGCTGAGTTGCTCGCGCCTTTAGCTCTGCTACCCCACTCTTCGGCTCTTTTCTTTACAGATCAGAAAGAAACTCTTTAACCCATCGCCCCGGACAAGGTCGCACTGATGCGCTGCAATGGCCGAAGCTTTGGCCGTTGTTGGAGTTGTCGCCAGCATTGTTCAGCTAGTTGATTTTAGTACTAGAGTCGTCTCTCGCTTGGACGAGTTCTACTCTGCCGCTAAAGAAACTCCCAAATCATTTCGTGACATCAGGACTGAGCTACCATTACTAGCAACGACGCTCAAACAGTTGAAAGGGGCTATCGATCCAACTTCGGTAGCCGACGGATCCACGAAGGCTCTTGTGTCTGTCATAGCAGGGTGCAATGAACAAGTGGCGCAGCTAGACGCTATCCTAGCGAAGACGTTACCAGAAACCAACGACAGTTGGCGGACAAAAGGCAAGAAGGCAATAGTGAGCCTGCATCATGATGCTAAAGTGGAGAGCATCACGAGGACTCTGCGGAACTATATTGCGATCCTAACGTTCTACTACGCTGCTGCAGCGTCTACTTTGCAGCCACTCACAGGTAGAATCCTTTGAGGAGTTTTTCACGTTCGGTCCTAACGGTCCTATAGATGCGAAATTATGCAAGATCCGTCAGTGGCTATCTGCGCCAGACCCATCTACAAACTACCAGAAAGCACTCGAACTACGGCAAGCCGACACTGGGCTTTGGCTTCTTGAGAGTGATGCATACACTGGATGGAAGACAGCTGATACCTCAACTCTTTGGCTATATGGGATTCCCGGATGCGGTAAGACCATCCTGAGCTCCACCGTTATACAAAACATTCTTCAACATTGCCAAGATGATCTGGGGAAGGTGACTGCCTATTTCTTCTTCGACTTCAACGACGGACAGAAGCAAGATTCAGAGATGATGGTGCGTTCGTTACTGTGTCAACTCTCGCAGCAGTCCATCAAGATTCCTGCGAGCCTTGACGCCCTATTCTTGTCGAGCGAGAACGGGCAGCGGCAGCCCTCGATCCATGCACTTCTAGAGGCATTGAGGTCGATGATACAAGAGTTTCCGCAGGTCTACATAGTGCTCGATGCTCTGGATGAATGCGCTCAGCGCGTAGAGCTGATGGAGAAGCTCAAAGCAATGGCGGGATGGCAACTTCAGAATTTGCGCCTCCTGGTAACGAGCCGAAAAGAGCGAGATATTGAAAGCTATCTATACAGCTTCGTAGATGACGAGAACCGAATCTGTCTCGAAAGTACACTAGTGGACAAAGACATTCAACGATACGTCCAGCAAAGGCTGTCCACAGACGAAAGTTTGTACAAATGGAGGAAGGATTATGCCGTTGAACAGGAGATTGAGGCTAAACTGAAAGAGGGAGCGCGTGGAATGTAAGCCTTGGAATTCATTTGATTCAATCCATATTGATAATAACGACAGGTTTCGATGGGCTGTATGCCAGCTTGATATCTTAGGAAAATGCCGGAATCGCGTGATGCTGCGTAAGACTCTTGCTACACTACCACCAACATTGGACCAGACCTACGACCGCATTCTGTCTGCAATAAGCGAAGAAGATTCAGAGTATGCTCTTCGCATCTTACGGTGGCTGGCTTTCTCCGCTCGTCCCCTGTCGATAGATGAAGTCGCTGAAGTTGTCGCTATCGATGCGGAGCGTGACCCCGCATTCGATCGTGACGAAGTTTTAGAGGATCCGTTAGAAGTGCTGAACATTTGCTCCAGCCTTGTCACTATAACTGTTGAAAACAACTACCAATATGGAGAACCACCCAGACAAGTTGTTGCGTTAGCACATTATTCGGTGAAAGAGTACCTCGTCTCAGACAGAATCTGGCTGGGAAAAGCGAAAACGTACGGAATGCGAGATGATGTCTGCCATGATGCTATAGCAAACGGTTGCATTAGCTACCTGGGTCAGTTCCAACAACCTGAGCTGAAGCCGGACTTCCTTGAGTCATTCAAGCTCGCCCGTTACTCAGCGGAGTTCTGGGCCAGCCATGCTCGGAAGAGAGGAAATCTGATGAAAGAAACGACCCGACTAGCTATTCGCCTATGTACCGGGAAATTTGCGTATATCAACTGGATTCGGTTGTGGGATCCCGACAGACCTTGGAACGACCCAGACATTGGGAAAGGGTCTGAGGAGATACCAGATCCGCTTTATTACGCAGCACTCTTGGGTCTGATAGATGTAGTGAAGCTGCTACTCGATAAGGGCGCCGACGTCAACGCGCAGGGTGGACAGTACGTCAACGCACTCCAAGCAGCTTCATGGGGAGGCCACGGGGTGGTGGTAAAGCTGCTGCTTGACGCGGGTGCCGACCCTAACGTGCAGGGTGGATACTTTGGCAATGCACTCCAAGCCGCTTCATGGGGAGGCCACGAGGCGGTGGTGAAGCTACTGCTCGACGCGGACGCGGGCGCCGACCCCAACGTGCAGGGTGGACGCTTTGGTAACGCACTTCAAGCGGCTTCACAGGGAGGTCATGAAGCGGTAGTAAAGATACTACTCGACGCAGGCGCTAATGTTAACGCGCAGGGTGGATACTTCGGCAACGCACTTCAAGCGGCTTCAGAGGGAGGCTATGGGGCGGTAGTAAAGATACTGCTCGACGCGGGCACCGACGTTAATGCGCAGGGTAGAAAGTACGGCAACGCGCTTCAGGTAGCTTCAGAGGGAGGCCACGAGGCAGTAGTAAAGGCGTTGCTCGATGCGGGTGCCGACCCCAACGCGCAGGGTGGATACTACGTCAACGCGCAGGGTGGAGAGTACGTTAACGCACTCCAGGCGGCTTCATTCAGAGGCCACGGGGTGGTGGTAAAGATGCTGCTCGATGCGGGCGCCGACCCTAACGTGCAGGGTGGCAACGCACTCCAGGCAGCTTCATCTAGAGGCGACGGGACGGTGGTAAAGCTACTTCTCAGCGCGGGTGCCGACCCCAACGTCAAGGGTGGATACTTTGGCAACGCACTCCAGGCGGCTTCACAGGGAGGCTACGAGCAGGTGGTGAGGATGTTGCTCAACGCGGACGCCGACGTCAACGCACGGTGTGGAATATACAGTAACGCACTCCAGGCAGCTTCATATAGAGGCCACGAGGCGGTCGTGAAGCTGCTGCTCGACGTGGGCGCCGACCCCAACACGCAGGATGGAAAGTACGGTAACGCGATCCAGGCGGCTTCACAGAGAGGCTACGGGGTGGTAGTGAAGATGCTGCTCGACGCAGGCGCCGGCGGTAATGCGCAAGGCTCCGGCAAAGCACTCTATGCGGCTTCAGAGGGAGGCTACGAGCAGGTGGTGAGGATGTTGCTCAACGCGGACGCCGACGTCAACGCACGGTGTGGAATATACAGTAATGCACTCCAGGTAGCTTCATATAGAGGCCACGAGGCGGTCGTGAAGCTGCTGCTCGACGCAGGCGCCGACCCTAACGCGCAGGGTCAATACTTCGGTAACGCCCTCTATGCGGCTTCATCTAGAGGCCACGGGACGGTGGTGAAGATACTGCTCGATACAGGCGCCGACCCTAATATGCAGGGTGGGAAGTATGGTAACGCACTCCAAGCGGCCTCACAGGGAGGCTATAGGGTGGTAGTAAAGATGCTGCTTGACGTAGGCACCGACGTTAACACGCAGGGTGGAAAGTACGGTAACGCGCTCCAGGCGGCTTCAGAGGCGGGTTATAAGGCGGTAGTAAAGCTACTGCTCGACGCGAAAGCCGATATAAATGCACAGGGTGGGGAATACGGTAACGCACTACAGGCGGCTTTATCTAGAGGCCATGAGGCGGTCGTGAAGCTACTGCTCAATGCGGGCGCCGACCCCAACGTGCAGGGCGGCAACGCACTCCAGGCAGCTTCATCTGGAGGCGACGGGACGGCGGTAAAGCTACTACTCGATGCGGGCGCCGATGTCAACGCGCAGGGTGGAAAATACGGCAACGCACTCCAGGCAGCTTCATATAGAGGCCACGAGGCGGTCGTAAAACTGCTACTCGACGCGGGCGCCGACCCCAACGCGCAGGGTGAATACTGCATTAACATGCAGGGTCTAAGACCGTACGCCAACGCACTCCAGGCGGCTTCATTTAGAGGCCACGGAGTGGTGGTAAAGATGCTGCTCGACGCGGGCGTTGATATCAGTGTGCAGCAGGGTGGAAAGTACGGTAACGCACTTCAAGCGGCTTCACGGGGAGGCCATGAAGCGGTAGTAAAGATTCTGCTCGATGCAGGCGCCGACGTCAATGCGCAGGGTGGATGCTTCGGTAACGCACTTCAAGCGGCTTCACATGAAGGCTACGGGGCGGTGGTGAACATGCTGCTCGACGCGGGCGCCGACGTCAACGCGCAAGGTGGACTATGCGGCAATGCATTTCATGCTGCCGCATACGGAGGCCACTTACGATTGCTCGAGCTTCTTATATCGAAAGAAACTGCTATGCCTCTCCATGATCGTTGTGGGCGGACATTGCTCTGGTGGGCTGCGGCTGGCGGTGATACTGCTACTGTAGAGGCACTTGTTGCCCAGTACAACTTCAACCCTCGAACGCCCAACAAGTTTGGGCAGACGCCGTTATGGATCGCTTCGAAGAAAGGGCATATTGCAATATCGGAATTCTTAGCTAAAAAGTGTGGAGAAACTGATATTCCCCGACAAATACAGTTTGAAAACGAGGATGTTCCAACGTCTATTATTTGCGACACCTGCACTTTGAATATCAGGGGGGATATATTCCATTTCCACTGTCGATACTGCAATGATGGAGATTGGGATATGTGTGCAGATTGTAAAGAAAGGGGGGCATTTTGCGAAGATGTCACACACCTTTTAGTAAAGCGTACGATGAAAGATGGAGATTGGGTTGAGGTGACGAGCTGAATATCCTCCAACATCATTTCAAAGCTGGAACTCGACGTCGCCAAGTCATTATGAGGAGAAGTTATCTATAGTTGGCTGATCAGTATTTCGAAAGATATTGTTCAGCGATAGTAATCGGCGAATCAAAGTAAACAGAACACTGGCGACCATGTTTATGTGCTTGTAATGAAAGCGGCGTGGGGCAAATTTGCTACTGCGAGCTAATAGATGGCTGACCCGCTCCTACCACAGCCTTGCCATGATCGCCTCGAACAGGTGGTATAGTGAAGATATATAAGGATCGTGTCAGATGGCAAAAGACGACATGTAGCCCTAGATAGAGCGATGCCTTACCAAGCATAGGCTCCACCTTAGCTCTGCTGTGTAGTGTTCAACTCAATCTTGGAAGTCAAACCGAAGCACGTCTCTGCAACACCAGGGATTACAGTGCTCATGTAAGGAGCCACTGGTAATTTGACCGTACGACCGTGTGCCATCAAAATATTCCGAGCCTTCCCACCTATGCATGCGCCTGCCTGTACCACTCAACCCCTTGCCCACCAAATAGGTCGTTAGTAGTTAGTAATTACTAATTACTAGAAGATCGCAACACTGTTATTTGGTTCGCTATATAGGGTGCAGGGTGGCTCGCGTCGCAGGGATGCACGTTACACTTACTACTATAGCTACGTCCATACATACACGGCGAGTTCGCGATCGTGGTCACCACTAACAATTTCCATACTCGCTCCACAGAACCAGAAAATGCAACGTGATCATTAATCTACCGTATTGCCATCCATAAGGTGGAGAACAGAACGGTATGGACATGTACGAAACACGAATAAGAATCCATTCTACCACTCCACATGTGCACCTGGGATATAAAGCCCTTTTCGAATACCTCAGAAACACAATCCCAAATTTTCAATGCAAGAAACCAGCCCATCAATAGTTTACCACCCTGGCTGTGGGGGCTGATGACTACCATGACCTGGCTGGCCATAGTTTGGGGGAGGCGGAGGATATTGAGGCGCTCCACCGTATTGGTTAGGCTGATGCTGGTCGTAAGTTTGGTGTCCTCCATAGGGGGCATTGTGGCCACCATATTGTGGTGGCGATTGATGTGGCTGGGAGGGGTAGCCAGGCCCTCCATATCCTGCTAGTTGGCCATAGCCTGGTCCCCCACCATAAGAACCCTGATGCACAGGCGATGCTCCATATTGGTTCTGACCCCCGTGACCGCTGTATGATGACTGTTGTCCGGGCGAAGGCGAGCTATAGTTCTGAGTAGACGGCGTGTAGGTTTGATGCTGGGTCCCATAGCCGGATTGCTGATGCTGCCCAAAGCCACCTTGCTGGTGTTGATCATGACCGCTGTACTGACCGGGTGCAGGGGATGGATAACTGTTATGACTCGGTGTTGAGCTATGCGAGCCAGCTGCCGCATAGGATGTGGGAGGGGCGCTTCCAGTGTAGGTACCACTTTGTGAGGAGCCGTGACTATAGCCGTAACCACTGTTAGAGGGCTTATTTCCGTGCTGTATTGCGTTAGACGATCTTTGTGTCATTATGTGGGCGAAGAACTTACAGAACTACCACCCAGCACCCCACCGATCAGGCTGCCCAGACCTCCACCCTGACTTGAGCCCCCATGGCCGGAATTTCCGTGCCCACTTGAAGTTCCATGGCCAGAAGAGCTTCCATGATTCTGTTTTCCGCCACCGAGTAGCGAGCCTGCCAGCTGCCCAACGAGATTACTTGAGCCGCCGCTGCTATGGCCTCCGCTGCTATGTGATTGTTTTCCACCTCCCCCGAGTAAAGAACCTGCGAGCTGGCCAACCAGGTTCGAACTTCCACCTCCATGGCCGCTCTGCTTGTTACCACCGGTAAGCGCGTTCAAAGCGAAGCCCTGTTTGTTGTCAGCGTGAACGTCGAGGAGTGCGCGGCATTGCATACTCCAAGTCCGCCCGCGCGGTCGCCAGTAGGTCCATCTACGCCACGTGTTCCTTCGGCGGCTTCTAGGCCATCTACAGGCTTGTTGTAAGGATTTGTATTTTGTGCGGGAGTCGCATTATGTGAGCCAGGGCCGACAGGGGCTTCGCTGGTGGGGAGCTCCCACTGCGACACGCCAGTGCTGATTTGCACGTCTGTCGTCTCAGTTAGCTAGCCGTCTCCAGGTTGCAACACCTTTTATCAAGGCAGCTGCTAGCATGCGTGGGCACGAACAGTAGTATTTCCTCGACCTGCCAGCTTCATTAGACACGGCTCCCATTTGGGCATCGATGGTGGGGCAGCAACCCTCAAAACGTCGACGCTGTGGAATCGAGACACTCACGTATTGTCCCACTGCGCGATCCAGCCCGCAGGAAGCTTTGGCAGGATTGGATCAGTAGGGCCAGAGTCTGGCGACACGGCTGGTCGTGGTGGAGTAGGGATGGACATTGATGCGGCGACAGCGGGGCAGATGCGACCGCAAGAACAAAAGAGAAGAGAGGAGAGTAGGGAAGAGGGGGCGTGACGAGAAACACTGCGAGGCCGCGCCTGGCGCTTATAATCTGCAAGACCCGCTGACAGAGTGGGGATGTCCCAGCGTTGAAGGAGAGCACAAGCACATGGTGGCTGTACCAGACCAGCCTTGAAAGAACCCCGGCATGGTTCGTCACACTCGTCACTGACTTTGCCTGCGCCACTCTTGTGGCGTCACTCTCCAGCACCACCTCAGCTGGCAACGACGCGCCGTGGCCCCGCTGATGCCGACACGACCGCATCCGCGAGGCCAGCTGTCGTCGTTGATGAGTGTAGCAGGTGGTGTGTTGCATAAGGGGTTAAAGCCCGCGTCCTGCAAGATTCCGTTTGCATAATTGACATTATCTAGGTATGTAAGAAGCCAAACGCGAGCCATGCGAACTACGTGAACCATGTCAACAGTGACACAGCCCCCAGAGTACGCAGTCGCAGGAGCTCCTTGAATCAGGCGTCCTATTCCCATCATTTCATCCGTTGAGTATACTGACACATATCCAGGCGCCAGCCCAATGCAACCATCCGAAGATACCGTTGACTATGCATAATCATACATGACCTGCTCTGAAAGCATATTAAAAGGCAATAACTTCACCCTCATCGTCGATATCATTGCCGTCCCAATCCTCGTCGCCACTCCGCTCCTCGTCTAGAAAGTCGGCCTCGTCATAAAGCTCTTCTCGCGGACGAAGGTTGTCAATACGGAACTTGACTACGTGACATCGACCTTGGACAGTTTCAGGCTCCTCGTCATCCACCGAAGTCTCATTCGAATCACGCTCACTGTCCGAGGTTTCGTCGTAGTTAGTAAGGCCTTTGGAACGAGAGCGCAGGCGCTTCGAATCCCATTTCTCGTCATATTTCTCTTTGCGCTTCGGCACTACTGCTGCGTCGCTATCGGTTTCTGGTTCTTGTTTGACCTGATCGCCTTCAACAATGTCGAAAAGAGAGTCGTTCTTTTCAACGGCTTCGCTTTTGCCAGTCTTCCATTCTCTAAAGGCTTTTAATGATGCCAGGTGCCGAGCTGGAGGCGGGCACTGTCTTGCAAAGACTCTCTCGAAACGTGCCGCCCATTTCCTCCTGAAGTCTGCTCTTTGGCGCCAGTCAATGTCAACCATGGCCAGGATATTGATCTCACGCAAGGATGGTAGGTTTCCGGCGGAATCAATCAAGGACGTGAAAAAATTGACAGCGGCAGCTGCGCTCCACTTACGCAGGAATTCAAGGTCGATCACGCGGAGAGACGAAGGCCACGTCGGGATTTCATCCAATCCGAGAAGCCAATCATAAAGTGGCTCATTATCGTTGGACAGAACCAATGAACTGAAATAGTGCATGTCGATCCTCAACTCTTCTAGGCGAGGGCACGAGTTTTTAAGATCGACCAGAAAGGACAAGTCCAAGGACTGATTATGATTCAGCACCAGCACTTCGAGTTGCTGACCATGTCCTGCCAAGAAGACTTGAAGTTCCTCGGAAACAACATTTATACAGTTCGTGATGTTGAGACTGAGAAGGGTAGTCGGCAGCAGTGGAAGAAGCTTCCCATTCATGGCAGTGCATGATTCGAATACCAACGATCGCAGGTTTGGCAACGCTTTAATAGCCGAGCCAAGAAGCTCCTCGGACGACGGCAGAGGCACAGCGTCCTCGACCTGCCTCCGAGGTTTATCGGTATTGAACTTTACAAAGGAAAGCTCACGGAGACTTTGGAAAGCTTGACTAGAGTGTACAGTTTCGAGTATTGAAAATCCTTCTGGACAAAATTCCCTGTTCCATCGCCAAGCGCGAAGCCGCAGCTGGCTTTGTGCTAAGGTGGTAAAGATTGCCTCCGGATACTGCCAGCGGCGGATACGCTTGAGTCGTGGCCGGTATGGTGGTCTATCGAATGGATCAAAGATATCTATCTCCCTCAACGTTGATAAGGTAGCGACCAAGGAAGCAAAGTCTGCCACGCTATTCAAGGGGTCGGTGAATGCGGCCATTTGTGTGGCATCTATTTCCAGGCGCTTGACCATGACTTGATAATCTACATGTGACCCGACTGTTGGCGATAGGAGGCGATACATCAAGTCTTTCCGCCTCTGCCCGAGCGCAAAGATGGGCGGGTTGCGATACAGAGCCGTGAGGGCTGGTTTGGTGAACTCAGAACACATACAGGCCATGTTCACGAGCCATGGCACAGCGGGCGTAGCTGTCATGTTCTCATCATGTAGTGGAACCGATGCGTCGATGAATATCTGTAGCAGGATGTGATAGGGCAGAGCAGATAGGAGAGGTTTACGTCCGTCTGTCGGGATATGGACACAAAGGTCTTCTGATGGTATCCCTATGATACGACTCGTTAGGTGGGATCCAGTATCATGTATTAGCTTGGAGCGCATACCATGCTTCGGCCTCGGAGGTACATTAAGGACGAGTGCCCTCGATCTTGTAGTCTTTTTGACAGGATGAGAGCGGGTACGTGGCGACGCTCTTTTTCTGGCCTGCTGCCTCAGCTGTGTAGCAGTCTCCTCCCATTCATCTTCGGCATTGTTATCATCATCATCAGTGCTGTCGTCCCTGTATGATATATTGCGCCTTGTCCGTCTGCGCAAACTACGCTGGTCCCTGGGTGGCGGCGATGGTGGCGCAGAAATGATGCGCTCGGAGGGCCTTGAGGAGGCTTGGCCCGGACTGGTGGATTGATGTCGTGCAGAACGTCGTACAGGCAATGCACGCTTCTTGGTTGCAGCATGAGTGGAGTCGGAACCGGAGAGATCTTCGTCGGTGCTTGGCTCCCTATAAGAGACGATGCCGCGTTTGCGCTTCGACTGCATGGCGGCCATTCTCTCAAGCACATCAGCTACCGTGAGCTCGACATGGGTGATTGGGGAGGGTCCGGTGACTGGTTCGGATCGTTGGAGCTGGCGCTGGTGCTGGCGCAATGAAAGATGCGGTCAAATGTCTAAGCGCAGCTGTGCACGAAAGAAGATGAAGGCGCGGAAGTTGGCAAAGACGCCCGCAAACCGAAGTTCTTCATACACATGACGACACTCACTGCCCGACTGCCGACCGCGTGCACGGTCCCTCGCGGAAACCAAACGAAATAAGACACCAGACATCACTATCAGAGGGCTCTCAGAGGCCTTTACTTTCTTCTATTAGTCTACTTATGAGGACCATCAAGGGGGCGTTATTATATTTGACTTTTTTTGTAATGTTTCCACAGGAGCGCGTGCACAAAAGTGCCAAGACCGCGCTAGGGTTCCAGACAACGGCCGGTGATAATCACGTGCTCACCCGCGCGCGACTCGACAACATTGCTTCGCATGGTGCTGCGGGCTGGCCGCAAAAAGGCCTACTACGGGCTCGCGCGACTTACTCATCCAACCTTGCCTCTGTTCCCGTCACCTGGTATCACTGGTTTGGCCTCGGCTGCATTGTGCGCGCCAGCGTACAAACTCACTGCTTTCGAGACACTGGCTTTCCTTTTTTCCAATCACCTGCATCAACCTCAACAAACTCCTTCGCCTTCCGTCGTGTCCAGGGCCCTTCCTATTCCAAACCCAACACGCTGCTTCCTTACCCGCAGAACAGAAGCTCGACCCAGGAGTAAGTGATACGCGCCCTCCCAGCCCAACCCCTTGGCTCTCTTGCCAGCCACAACATTCATCCTCTGTATCGGTTTGGTCTTCTGCGCCCAGTCGAATTTTTCGCGTCTGCCCTGGCTGGAAAATCTAGATATAATAAACTCGCAATTCTCACCGTGGACCCCAAAATAATACGGCTTCCTGCAGGTCCAAGCTCCTACATGACGGCTACCTGCCAGTCGCTTGAGTATGATTACAACCAGCAGAACAGCCAAACTAGGATACTGGTTGCAATTCTCCGTAGCCAAGCCTTGATCGTGATTTTGCTACGAGGTCGATTTCCGTGACTGACCTATTGCTAGAGCATGGTGGTGGTTCAAGAGGATATCGTAGGGAATCAGTTATTCTATCAATTCTTGTCAACAAAGCGGAATCCTACTCTGCTCTCCAGAAACCTTGTAAAGGCATTCGCGTTGCAACGTCAGCGTTTTGAAGGGCAGGTCACCCCCGCACCCGAATCTGAACCTGCGTTCGACCGCGGGTCGTGGACTCCTCCCACTCTAGCCAGCCTTGAAACCATGGTTGAGAATGAGAAGATCCAGAAGACTCTTGTTCTGGAGCTCAAGGGCATTGAGGGCATCTCTACATACCAACCATCATGGAAGCAACGGTCTGACAAAAAGGTCCTGCTGTTCCTTCTAGATGTCGATATCCACTTCGACTTTCTCGATGCGAAGTCCCTCTTACAATGCCAAGGAAGCTTAAAGTGCCCTGCTAAACTCCAAGGCATCCGGAATGAAAATGGAACACAGGCCTCTCTGGTCATTTCTAGACAAACTATTTTGTTAGATGATCTTGTCAAACTACGTGCGGCGGATGGACAATCATCCAACAAAAAACATCATCCAAACGGCTGGACGCTTGTGCTCAGCATCAACTTCCAAAATCCTTTGGATGCTGAGACGTTTTACGCCTCTTTGACGCCGACTGGTTCATTGCTTCGTGTCGATAACCCAACCCGACTAAGCCTTAAGTGGTCCGATATACGAGAATGCCCTGGTGAGGCGAACGAAGTACTACCCTTATCAGCAACCGAAGTAGATGAACAGCCTACCTTGGGCCTCAGGTTGAAGATGTATTGGACGACGCCGGCAGATGATTCTTTACTTGCCACCCATAACAGGCAGCTCAAAGGATCTTCCAGTACTTTACGTTCTTCGGTGTCAAGATCACGAGAGTCTTCCACCCATGTCACTAATGATTGGACTGTGTTTGAGGCACTGGACCAGGAATCATCAGCGGTCATCGGTTTTGAGTGTCCCAGTTGTGAGAGAAAATTGTTCAGGAGCACACGTGATCTCCATTCGCATCTGAGATCCCAACACAGGTTACTTGACTATACGTTATCTCTAGAGAAGAAGACAGGCGGCATGGAAATTTGGAGACTTACTTGCACCATTGCCAGCCATTCAGCAGATCACAGAGCCAGCAATTCGGCGCCTGATCCGCGAGAAATTGCTCATATCATGCCTGAAGAGCCTTTCAACGAAGATAAGTACCTGAACGAGGGAGATGAGTCATGGCACGCTTTGGCTCGATCGAAGGCCGAACAGCCATATAGGAGATCTGTGTTTACTACTAGGACTAAGAAACCTAGTGAAGTACAACTCATAAGTAAATGGAAGAAAAAGAAATATCGGGTGCCCACGCCACCACCAAATGTTACCTTCTTCCGGGCTGCCACTAAACGTCCGTTGAAACCAGACGAATATATCAGCGAAAGCGAGGACGATGCAGATACCGAATGGCTGAAGCAAAGAAAGGCTGCTCAGCTCGATGCGGAATGGGATATTCCTGCAACTACAAAACGATTTGTGAAGATCTTCGATGACTTCATTTTCGAGGAGCACCTCCATTCGCAAATACACACCAGCGATTCAGTCGTTCGCTTTGCGAAATTACACGCAAAAACTCTCAGACGGGAGAATCTACTTGACGAATTTGAATCAAAGCTAAATCAACTTCTAAAAGACGACCTTATAACTCGAAAAACTCGTGACACTTGTATGGAAATTGCTAGAAATGAAGGCGAACAAAGCGCCGACTTGGAGCAAACGCGACAAAGGCTATCGCTCGCGCTGGTAGACAGCCTGGAAAGAGTGTCGAGCACCCCACCTATCCAAGACATTCCAACTAGAGATCGTCAAACAAAATCAAGAAAAAGTAAGGGAAAAGGTAGGGCGATGGTCACTGCCACAGGCCAGTGGACTCCGGTGACTGAATCGGATGCTGACGTGGAAATGCGAGATGTGGAATCGCTCACGCTTGCACTCACTGAGACCACTTCCACGACTCCTATACCCAACCAATGTTTGTGCGGGGAGGATGCTATAGCTGGCGACAAATCTTTCGTGGTTTGTATAAATAAGGTTAGTGGCACACGATTGACATTCTGGTCTTCATTCTGACAATCACAGGACTGCGTACGATGTTTTTACCACATCGACTGTATCGTCCGAACTTGGCACCCTGAGAAGCCCCCCACATGCCTTAGCACAAACTGGCTCTGCAACGACTGTAAAAGCAGCAACTAGTAAGGCCCCCTATCACGGCATATTCACAAGGGAGTTAGAAAGCCTAACCTTCTTGAACTCTCCGGTTTCTTCATTTTTTTTCAGCACATTCTGGGTGCCTGCCAGCGGTCTTCAGTTTTGTCAGGCGTTCTCGGGTTACCATCAGCAGCATTAGCATCAACAGCATTACCATCGACTGACCTTGAGCCATGTTTTTATGGAGTTTCGGTGTTTTTCGTCCCCCATAGTGCTGCGTACGGAGGCGGTCTGTAGTCCTTTAATGCTTAGCATTTCCGGTTCATGTTCCGTTTTATGTACTTTAGCGGGGTTTTCAAACCAGTTTCGAAGTCTTGAATATATGAGTCACGGATAGTCTCTTACACTTCTGTGTGACAAGCATGTTATTCCAATTATTTCCAGTATCTTAATACCCTTGCGGTTGAGATTGCTCATCAAAGCTGTGTTCGATTGGGTATACGCATCATTCGAATGGTATTTCAACTTCTATCGAGTTTGAAAAAACATTGTTGCATCTACCTGGTCCCTGCCGCAGCCTAAATTGTATTGCTTTTGAACCACGACGACCACTCACTCAAAACAGTATATCCATCTATGCTACAATATGCAGCCTTTTGTGTCCCCTTGCTGCAAGATAATTCGAAGGCCGTACCAAGGAGGAACCTGGTTTCCTGTACCTAACCCATGTTCGCCCGTAGGAATTTCAGATACCATATGTCGTGTTTTGCGTCGGGATCAAGACGAGAGAGGACTGAGCCGAAAGAAGGAAACCTGAGGACCGTACGAGTGAGGGTACAAGGCATGGAGGCGTAGGGACGAGGAATATAAGTGCTGATACTATATATATATACAACCTCAACCCGTACCGACCTGCAACGATGCAAGAAGCTGGAGCCTCCTACTTCCGGCAAAGTCTCTTCCACTCCACGGGAAACACCTCCCTGGTCTTCGGCCCCCGTTCCGAACAAGGCGGAACCCCCCGTGCATCGCTAGACGTTCCATCACACAGACAATCCCTGGAAGAATCTCACGCATAAACGGAAAATAAACATACCTTCCTAGCGAATCACCTAGCCCGAGCCCGAACTATAGACTCCCGTCTATTGTAGGCTACTTTCCCACGCGACAGGACCCGAAAAGGGGCGCGGAAAAA
>Ga0247757_10001355_pt1 | contig 16604 bp, 4 predicted proteins | sample UWRJL126311R4_FD_180929 | JGI IMG/M metagenome (GOLD analysis project Ga0247757, IMG submission 180929) | Plant litter microbial communities from Arlington Agricultural Research Station in Wisconsin, United States - UWRJ-L126-311R-4 | ecosystem: Environmental > Terrestrial > Plant litter >... | reverse complement strand
ACGCTCGGTCGTCACCGGTGGCGCCGCCGTCGAGCTTCTCGATCGCCACCGCGGCCTGACGCTGCAGCAGCCAGCCGATGACCAGGTCGCCCACGCTCATCAGGAAGCGCACCGAACCCAGGCCCACCTTGTAGATGCTGGCCGTGTCCTCCTGCGCCGCCATCAGGTAACCGGTCAGCGTCGCGGCCATCCCCTGCACGTCCTCCAGGGCGGTGGCCAGCAGCGCACGTTCGGCCTTGAGACGGCCGTTGCCGGTCTCGGACTTGACGAACGACTCGATCTGGCCGGCCACGTGCGCCAGCGCCACACCCTTGTCGCGGACGATCTTGCGGAAGAAGAAGTCCTGCGCCTGGATGGCGGTGGTGCCCTCGTACAACGAGTCGATCTTGGCGTCCCGGATGTACTGCTCGATCGGGTAGTCCTGCAGGAAGCCGGAGCCACCGAAGGTCTGCAGCGATTCGGTCAGCTTGGCGTACGCCTGCTCAGAGCCCACGCCCTTGACGATGGGAAGCATCAGGTCGTTGACCTTGACGGCCAGCTCGGGCTCGATGCCGTGGATCGTCTTGGCGACGTCCGCGTCCTGGTGGGTCGCGGTGAACAGGTACAGCGCGCGCAGCCCCTCGGCGTAGGCCTTCTGGGTCATCAGCGAACGCCGGACGTCCGGATGGTGGGTGATCGACACGCGCGGAGCGGTCTTGTCGGTCATCTGGGTCAGGTCGGCACCCTGCACGCGCGACTTGGCGTACTCCAGCGCGTTGAGGTAACCGGTCGACAGCGTGGCAATTGCCTTGGTGCCCACCATCATTCGGGCCTGCTCGATGACGTCGAACATCTGCGCGATGCCGTCGTGCACCTCACCGACGAGCCAGCCGACGGCGGGAGTGCCGTGCTGGCCGAGGGAGAGCTCACAGGTGGCCGAGACCTTCAGGCCCATCTTGTGCTCGACGTTGGTGACGAACGCGCCGTTGCGCTCACCCGGCTCGCCGGTCTCGGGGTCGAAGTGGAACTTCGGTACGAAGAACAGGGACAGGCCTTTGGTGCCCGGGCCTGCGCCCTCGGGGCGGGCGAGCACCAGATGCATGATGTTCTCGAACAGGTCATCCGAGTCGGCCGAGGTGATGAAACGCTTCACGCCGTCGATGTGCCAGGTGCCGTCGGGTTGCTGGGTGGCCTTGGTGCGGCCGGCGCCCACATCCGAACCCGCGTCGGGCTCGGTGAGCACCATGGTCGATCCCCAACCGCGTTCGGCGGCCAGCGCGGCCCACTTCTTCTGCTCCTCGGTGCCGAGGTGATAGAAGATGTCGGCGAATCCGGCGCCCATCGCGTACATGTACACCGCGGGGTTGGCGCCGAGGATGTGCTCCTGCAGCGCCCAGGTCAGCGCGCTGGGCATCGGCATGCCGCCGAGCTCCTCGCTGACCGACAGCTTGTCCCACCCGCCGTCGGTCACCGCGCGCACCGACTTCTTGAACGCCTCGGGCAGCGTCACGGTGTGCGTCTTCGGGTCGAAGACCGGCGGGTTGCGGTCACCCTCCTCGAAGGAGGCGGCCACGGGTCCCTCGGCGAGCCGAGAGATCTCGCCCAGCATGTCGACGGCGGTCTCCACGTCGAGATCGCTGTACGCACCCTGACCGAGCGCCTGATCCACACCGAGGACCTCGAACAGGTTGAACACCTGGTCGCGAACATTGCTCTTGTAGTGGCTCACGTTTCCTCCTCATCGAGAACGCCACATGCGGTTGGGTACTCACGATAAGTTACCCACCAGTAACTCCGACCCACTATACCGTCCGGTAACTTCAACACAAAGGCGCTGTGAGCAATTTCCACTCACTAACCAACCCAGCAGTTGGCCGGTACGGGAATTGGTCACAAATCGTGCACCTGAGCTGGGGGAACAACCCTTTGTGATGATGATCACGTTTCGTTGTCTAGGGTGTGCACCATGGCTGCCAGCATCGATGTCGCCGTATGGGGAACGGGCAACATGGGAGCGACGTCGATCCGGTCGTTGTCGGCGTTCCCGGGGCTGCGGTTGACGGCCGTCGTCACGTCGTCGCCCGAGAAAGCCGGCCGGGACGCGGCGACGTTCGCCGGGTTACCAGAGCCGACCGGGATCACCGCCACCGTCGACGTCGACGCCGCGCTCGCCGGCTGCGCCGCGGTGGCCTACATGGCCTCCGGTGACATCCGCCCGGAGGAGGCGGTCGCCGACATCGAACGGTGTCTGCGCGCGGGCGCGCACGTCGTCACCCCGGCGCTGTACTCGCTCTACGATCCGCGCTCGGCGCCACCGGAGTGGGTGGCGCGCCTGACCGCGGCCGCCGAGGAGGGCGGATCGTCGCTGCTGGTCAGCGGGGTGGATCCGGGGTGGGCCAACGATGCGCTTGCGGTCACGGCGGCCGGTCTGTGTACCCGGATCCGCAGCATCACCTGCCAGGAGATCTTCGACTACTCCACCTACGACCAGCCCTACGCGGTGCGGGTGTCGTGCGGTTTCGGCGGACCGATGGACGAGACGCCGATGATGCTGCTGCCGTCGATCCCGACGATGGTGTGGGGCGGCAACATCCGGCTGATCGCGCGGGGCCTGGGCCTGGAGATCGACGAGATCACCGAGGAGGTCGAACGGCTGCCGCTCGACGAGACCGTGGACACCGTGATGGGCCGGTTCGACGCGGGCACGCAGGGCGCCTTCTTCCTGCGGGTGGTCGGCTGGGTCGGCGGGGAGCGGCGCGTGATCGTCGAGCACATCACCCGCATCCACCCGTCCTGCGCACCGCAGTGGCCGCAGCCCGACCAGGGGGTGGGCGATCACCGCGTGATCATCGACGGCGACCCGCAGCTGACCGTCGTCACGCGCGCCGACGTGCCGGGTGGCACCCGCGCCGACGGCGGCAACACCACGGCCGCGAACCGGCTGCTCGGCGCGATCGGGTGGCTGGCCGAGCAGAAACCGGGGATCTACGACGGGCTGGACGTCCCGCTGTACCACCGGCTCCCCGCGGAGGTGGCGGCCGCGCGGTGGGACTAGTGCCCGGCGAGGCGCTTGTTGACCAGCCGGGTCAGCCAGGCCGGGGAGAAGCGGGCACCCGCGGCCAGCGCCTTGGCCTGCACCCCGACGGGGAAGTGCACCTGGCGCAACACCTTTCGTGTCAGCGTGGGATCGACGGCGGCGACGATGCCCGCGGCGATGTCCTGCGCGGTCAGCCGGATACCCAGTGACGTCGTGGTGCCCGTGCTGATGCCCTTGGTCATCGCGGTGTTCACGTACAGCGGCCACATGTCGATGACCCGGATGTCGTGGCCGGCCCACTCCAGGTTGAGCGCCTCGGTGATGGCGCGGACGAAGAACTTCGTCGCGCTGTAGTTGGCGAGCTCGGCCTGGCCGTAGATCGCCGACGCCGACGCCAGGTTCACCACCACCGCGCCCGGCGTGGTCTTGAGGAGCGGGAACGCCTGGTACAGCCCGTTGAGCACGCCCTTGACGTTGACGTCGACCTCGCGGTGGTGCACCTCCAGCGGGATCTCCTCGAAGCGGCCGGCGTTGAGCAGCCCGGCGTTGTTGATCAGCACGTCGAGCCGCTGACCGGCGGCCTCGTGGAACTCACCGAGCCGGCGTCCCATCTCCTCGGCGTCGGTGACGTCGAGGTGGCCGACCACCCCGCGACCACCCACGGCGGCGATGTCACGCTCCAGCACGGCCAGGCGCTCGTCGTCGATGTCGTAGGCCCCGACGAAGTAGCCACGCTGGGCGAGCAGCAGCGCGGTGGCACGCCCGATCCCGGTGGCCCCTCCGGTGATGAACACCGACCTGCTCATGGGCGCCTCCTACGGGTTCGGACTACGAAAGCGCCGAGCCTACCGGCGCACGTCCCGCTCGCGGTCACGCGTCGGGCGTCGTCCCGGTTTCGTTCGAATTGGCTGCCTCGGCAGGCGGTTCAGCGTCGGGCAGCTGACCCACCAGGTATTCGGCGAGCCCGCCGATGGAGGGGTAGTCGAACACCGCGGTGGCGTTGATCGTGAACGCGCCGCCGAACTGGCTGTGCAACCGGTTCCGCAGCTCGATCGCCATCAGCGAATCGGTGCCGAGGTCGAGGAACCGGGCCGACGCCGCCGGCGGCTGCGCCAGCCGCAGGAAGTTCTGCACCTCGCGCTGGAGGAACTCGGTGACGAAGGCGGCACGCTGCGGCACCGGGATCTCCTGCAGCTGCCGCAGCAACTCGCTGTCGCCGGTGGCCTCGTCGCCGGCGCGGGGAAGCACCAGGTCCAGGATCGGCGGTCGCGCCGCACCGAGCATCTTGGCGGCCCGCGCCCAGTTGGCCTTGATCACCGTCGCCTGCCCGGTGCCGTTGGCCACGACCTCGGACAGCGCGCCGAGCGCCGCCGACGGTTCCAGCGGGACGAGGCCCTGGGCGGAGATGTTCGCAGTGGCCGCCTCCGACGACGCCATGCCGCCACCGCCCCACGGACCGAAGTTGACGCCCGTGGCGGGCAGACCGCGGGCGCGCCGCCGCGCGACCAATCCGTCGAGGAACGCGTTGGCGGTGGCGTAGTTGGCCTGACCGGGGGAACCGAACAGACTCGACACCGACGACGACACGATGAAGAAGTCGAGATCGTCGTCGGCGGTCCACCGGTCGAGATGGGCGGCGCCCCAGGCTTTGGGTGCCAGCGCGGTGTGGAAGCGCTGCGCGTCCTGCCCGGACAACAGCGCATCGTCGAGCACACCGGCCAGGTGGACCACGCCGCCCAGCGGCGACCACTCGGCACGGATCCGGTCGAGCAACCCGGTGACGTCGCCCTCGTCGGACACGTCGGCGGTGACGACGTGGACGCGGCACTGGTGCCGCTCGACGATCTCGTCGATGCGCTGCTGCGCTTCGGCCGAGGGGGCTCGCCGGCTGGTGAGCACGATGTCGCCGGCGCCGAGCGCGGCCAGGTGTGCGGCGGTGTGCAGCCCGATCGCCCCCAGGCCGCCGGTGACGAGATAGCTCCGATCAGGCTGCGGCTGCAGCGGTTTCGGCATCTGCAGCACGATCTTGCCGATGTGCCTGGCCTGCTGCATCCGCCGGAACGCCGCCCGCGCCTCGGTGAGCGGGTACACCTCGGCGGGCAACGGGGTCCACTCGCGCTTGTCCAACCCGTCGGACACCTCGGTGAGCAGCTCGCGGATGCGGTCGGGGTCGGTGAACATCACGGTGTCCAGCGCGACGATCTCGTAGTCGACATCGGGCCGGGCCGCCGACATCTGATCTGCGGTCCAGATGTCGCGTTTGGCGATCTCGGCGAAGCGGCCGCCCTGCGCGGTGGCGCGCAGGGTCGCCTCGATGAACCCCTCGCTGGTCAGGCTGTTGAGCACGACATCGACGCCGGCACCGTCGGTGTCGGCCAGGATCTGATCGGCGAAGTCGGTGGTGCGCGAGTCGTAGACATGCGTCACGCCCAGCGTGCGCAGCATCGCCCGCTTGAATGTGCTTGCGGTGGCGTACACCTCGGCGCCGCAACGCTGAGCCATCTGCACCGCGGCCAGGCCCACACCACCGCTGGCGGCGTGGATGAGCACCTTGTCTCCCGGCTTCAGCTGCGCCCAGTCGAAGGACAACCGGACCGTGAGTGCGGCCGCGGGAATCGTGGCGGCCTGCACCGCGCTGATGCCGTCGGGTATCGGTGCCAGGAACTGGCTGGGCACGTTGAACCGGCTGGCGAACGCGCCCTGCATCGAACCGTAGACGCGCTGGCCGATCTCGAGTCCGGAGACCCCGTCGCCGAGGGCGGTGACGGTGCCGGCGAAATCGCCACCGATCGGGCCGGGATCACCGGGGTAGAGGCCGAGCACGTTGAGCACGTCGCGGAAGTTCAGGCCGGCGGCCTCGACCCGGACCTGCACGTAGTCGGCCGGCGGGGGTGCGACCTCGACGTCGGTGAGACGCAGGTTGTCGATGGCGCCGCGCTCGGTGGGCGCAAGCGCGTAGTCGCCCGAGCGCGGCACCGTCAGGTGGCCGCTGCGGGCCCAGGGCAGCAACCGGGAGGCCAGCAGCTTGCCTTGGCGCACAGCCAGTTCCGGCTCGTCGACCGGCGAGGACAGCAGGGCGGCCACGGCGCGGACGGCTTCCGGTGAACCGTCGCAGTCCACGAGTCGGGCCCGCAGTGCGGGTTCCTCGGTGATCGCGGTGCGGCCCAGTCCCCACAGCGCGGCCTGGACCGGGTCGACGGGTTCGCCGGATTCGCAGGCCACGGCCCGCTCGGTGACGATCCACAGTCCGCCGGGCAGTTTCGCCTCGCCGCCCGCCACGGTGTGCACGGCGCTGAGCAGGTGGGCGATCTCGTCGTCCAGCCGCTGGCTCTGCCCGGCGCCGGACTCGTCCTCGGCAGCCGCGCGCCACACGACGCCGGAGAACCCGACACCGCGCTGCTGCGCGTCTGCGAGGACCTGGCCCAGCAGCGCCGCATCGGCGGTGCGCGGCAACGGAACACAGCCGGGCACCAGCGCGGCCAGCTCGTCGAAGCCGGCGATCAGCCAGGTGCCGGCGGGCCCGGTGGCAGTGTCGTCGGCCGCCGGCGTCGGCACCTCGTGCCAGCCCACGGTGTACAGCAGCCGGGTGGCGTCGCCACCGAGGCCGCGCAGAAGTGCTTCGCGCGGAGCACGTTTGACGGTGAACTCACTGATCCCGCCCAACCGGTTGCCGTCCCGATCGACGAAGTCGAGGTCGAAGACCTGCGTCTCGCTGTCCAGCGCGGTCGGCCGCCAGGTGGCGCGGCAGTAGAACCGTTTGGGCATGCTGCGGGCCAGCGAGACCTGGCCGTAGCGCAACGGCAGGTACAGGTCCGATACGCCCTGCTCGGCGGCCAGCACCGCGGGGAACGCGGGGAACGCCACCCCGGTGCACAGGTCCATCAGCACCGGGTGCATCGGTTCGGTGCCGAGGTGTTCGGCCAGTTCCTCGCCGACCAGGATGTCGCCGATCGCCACCCCGTCGCCGAGCCACAACGACTTCAACGACCCCGACCAGTTGGGACCCCACGCCAGCTCGAGGTCGGCGAAGGTGTCGAACAGCTCCTGGGGCCGCATGCGCGTCAACCGCTCGATGGCCTCGTCGACCGGACCGGTGTCGCTGTCGGTGGGCACGTCGGGCGATCCGTTGACGACGGTGCCCTCGGCGTTGAGCGACCACTCCGCACCCGGCTCGCCGTACGCGCGGCTGTGCACCTGGAAGGTCTGCTCGCCGTTCTCGGCGGTGGGCCGCAGCGTCAGCTGGACCTCGCGGGAAGCCTTCTCCGGCAAGATGATCGGCTCGTAGAAGAAGACTTCCCTGGCGTACGCCGGGGTGCCGACCGCGGCCAGCGCCATCGCCGCGTACGTCGCACCTGGCACCACGACGGTGCCGTAGATGACGTGGTCGGACAACCACGGCTGCGTCTTGACCGAGATGCGGCTGCTGTAGACGGAATCGCCGGACGCCAGTTCCTTGCCGCTGCCCTCGATGCCCGAGGCGGCGGGGCCGCCGTCGACGGCGAGCGCGGCGGTCTTGGGCCAGAACCGCCTGCGCTGGAACGGGTAGGTGGGCAGTTCGAGCGAGCGTCCCCGCCGGCGCGCGACCGCGGCGAAATCGGGCCGGTGGCCGCTCACGTAACTCGCGGCGAGCGCGTCGGCCATCTGCCTGGCGTCGCCGACACCCTTGCGCAGCGAGGCGATCGCACGTGGGGCGGGCAGGTGTTCGGGCCAGACCTGCACCGCCGCGCCGGTCAGCACCGGCTGCGGCCCGATCTCCATCAGCACCGAGCACCCCAGCCCGGCGACCGTGCGCACGCTCTCGGCGAACTGCACCGGCTGCCGGGAGTGTTTGCGCCAGTACTGCGCGTCGAGCATGGTGTGGCCGGTGAGCACGGCGCCGGTGCGGTTGCAGACCAGCGGCAGGGTCGGCGCGGCGAACGCGAGTTGTGAAGCGTAGGACTCGAATTCGTCGAGGACGGGGTCGAGCAGCTCGGAGTGGAACGCGTGGCTGGTCTCCAGCCAGGTGCAGCGGACGCCGTCTTCACCGAACGCGGCGACGATCTGTTCGAGGTCGGCGCCCGGGCCCGACAGCACCGTGTTGGGCCCGTTGTAGGCGGCCACCGACACGCGGGGATGCTCGCCCACGGCGCTCTCCACCCGGCCCGCGTCGGCGAACACCGCCACCATGCGGCCGCCCTCGGGCAGCTCGCCGAACATCCGGCCGCGCTGGGCCATCAGCCGTGCGCCATCGCGGAGGCTGAACACACCGGCCACGCAGGCCGCCGCGTACTGGCCGACGCTGTGGCCGAGCACGACGTCGGGCTCGATGCCCCACGACTGCCACAGCCGGGCCAGGCCCATCTCCACCGCGAAGAGCGCCGGCTGGGCGAACGACGTGTGCCGCAGCCGCTTTCCGGCCTGACCGCCCGTTTCCCGATCGGTGGCGAACAGCACCTCGAGCAGCGGATCGGGCAGCAGGTCCTCGACGGCCTGCGCACACTCGGTCACGGTTGCGGCGAAAACGGGTTCGCTCGCGAACAATTCGCGCGCCATGCCGGGGTACTGGCTGCCCTGACCGGTGAACAGCCACGCCGTGGTCGGCCGGTGGGTGTGCTCGCCGCGCAGCACACCGGGACGCAACCGGTTCTCGGCCAGGTCGCCCAGCGCGGTGCGGGCATCGGTGACCGACTCGACCACCAGTGCGGCGCGGTGTTCGAAGTGCGACCGCCCGGTGCCCGCGGTGCGGCACACGTCGGCGATGTCGGCGTCGGGGTGGACGTCCAGCCAGGTCTGGTAGCGGTGCGCCAACGCCGTGAGGGCCTCGGGTGAGCGCGCCGACAGCGGGAGCACGCCGACCGGAGCCACACCGTCTGGTTCCGCGCTGTCCGGTTCGGCACCGTCGGCGATCTCGGGGCCGCGGGGCGCCTCCTCGAGCAGCACGTGCGCATTCGTCCCGGTGAAGCCGAAGGAGCTCACGCCGGCGCGGCGCGGCCTGCCGTTGGTGCGCCACGGGGTCGCCTCGTCCACCACCCGCACAGGCAACGCGTCCCACGGGATGTGCGGTGACGGGGTGTCGAAATGCAGGTTCTTGGGCAGCATCTCGTGCTGCAGTGAGAGCACCACCTTGATCAGACCGGCTGCGCCGGAGGCGGATTCGAGGTGCCCGACGTTCGTCTTGACCGAGCCCATCAACAGCGGCCGGTCGGCGGAACGGCCGTCGCCGTAGGCCGCCGCGGCGGCCTGGACCTCGATCGGGTCGCCCAGCGGGGTGCCGGTGCCGTGCGCCTCCAGGTAGTCGACCTCGCCACCGGACAGACCGGCGCGCGCCAGCACGGTGCCGATCAACCGTTGCTGCGCACCGCCGTTGGGCACCGTGAGACCGCTCGACGCACCGTCCTGGTTGACCCCGCTGCCCGCGATCACGGCTAGCACCGGATCGCCGTCGCGCTCGGCGTCGCTGAGCCGCTTGAGCACCAGCACACCGCATCCCTCGCTGCGGACGTACCCGTCGGCCGAGGCGTCGAAGGTCTTGCAGCGGCCCACCGGGGACAGCATCCGCGCACGCGAGGCGGCGACGGTGGTGACGGGGCTGAGCAGGACGTTGACCCCGCCGGCCAGCGCCAGGTCGCAGTCGCCGGCCTGCAGCGCCAGGCACGCCTGGTGCACGGCGACCAGCGCCGAGCTGCAGGCGGTGTCGACGGCCACCGCGGGACCTTCCAGCCCGAGGGCGAACGCGACGCGGCCGGAGATGGCGTTCAAGGCGTTGCCGGTGATGAAGTGCGGTTCGATCTTGTCGATCGATTCCGCTGACAGCAGGTGGGCGTACTCGTTGGCGGCCACACCGGTGAAGACGCCGGTGCGGCTGCCGCGCAGCGCGGCGGCCGAATACCCCGCCCGTTCCAAGCCTTCCCAGACCGTCTCGAGCATGAGTCGCTGCTGGGGTTCGATCCAGACCGCCTCGCGGGGCGAGATGCCGAAGAACTCGGGATCGAAACCGTCGATGCCGTCCAGGAAGCCGCCGAAGCGGGTGTAGGTCTTGCCCGCGGCATCGGGATCGGGGTCGTAGAACTCGTCGATGTCGAACCGGTCCTCGGGGACCTCGCGGATCGCGTCGACACCGTCGGCCAGCACATCCCAGAACGCCTCGGGGTTCGGTGCACCGGGGAAGCGGCAGGACACCGCGACGATCGCGACGGGATCGTCGGTGCGGGCGCCGACGGTCGCGGTGGGGCGCGACGGAGTGCTCTCGGTCAGCCCGAGCACATCGCCGAGCAGGTAGTCGGCGACGTCGGACAGCCGCGGATGGTCCATCGCCAGCGTGGCGGGGATCTCGCGGCCGACGCCGGTCTCGATGCGGCGGCGCAGTTCGACGGCCATCAGGGAATCCATCCCGATGTCGAAGAAGCCGGCGTCCTCGCGGATCTCGGCGGCATCCACGCGGGTCACCTCGGCGACGGCGTCGCGCAGGTAGTGGATCAGCAGGGTGCGGCGCTGCTGCACCGGTGCGTCGGTGAGCCGGTCGACCAGTGCGGTCCGCCCGGTGCCCACCGCGACCGGAACCTGTTGCGGCAGTTCACGGTTGAGCTCAGCGAGCAGACCGCGGCGGCCGGTCTGCTCGTAGAGGGGCAGGAAGCGGGCCCAGTCGATGCGAGCGACCACGGCCTGCACGGCGTCGGTGGCCATCGCGTCGGTCAGCCCGGCCAGCGCGTCGGCCGGCGACAACGTGGAGACACCCCGCTCGGCCAGCCGGGCGCGGGCCTGGGCGTCGGCCATGCCGGCGGACCAGGGACCGAAGTCGACGGCCAGCCCGGCGATGCCGTGGTCGCGCAGTCGCCAGGACAGACCGTCGAGGAAGGCATTCGCCGCGGCGTAGGCCGTCTGTCCGAAACTGCCCCACACCGACGCGATCGACGACGTGCTGACGAAGAAGTCGAGGTCGAGGTCCCGGGCTGCCTCGCTGAGATGCCAGGCACCCCAGACTTTTCCGGCGAAGACGCGGTCGAGGTCGGCGTCATCGGATTCGCTCATCGGGGTGTTGCTGACCGTCCCCGCGGCATGCACGATCCCGGCCAGCGGCGGCATGTCCGCATGCACCCGGGACAGCAGCCGGGCGACGTGGTGTGCGTCGGCGACGTCGGCTTCGACCACCTCGACGTGGCAGCCGAACTTCTCGGCCAGGGCGGCGATGTGCCCCGCGGTGGCGTCGTCGGGGGAGCGGCGGCTGGTCAGCATCAGGTGCCGGGCTCCGCGGGCGGCCAGGTGACCGGCGATCTCGAGCCCGATCGCGCCGAGCCCGCCCGTCACCAGATAGCTGGCGTCGGGTCGGATCTGCGGGCCGGTGGTGTCAGGCCGCTCGGTGCGCCGCCTCAACCGGGGCACATGGATCTGGTTGCCGCGCAGCGCGATCTGGTCCTCGCGCGGGCCGTTCGGTTCGGGGGCGGTGACCTGGTTCACCAGGGCCGACCATTCGTCGGCGCCGCCTGTGCCGAGGTCGATCACACCACCCCACAGCTGGGGCACCTCGAGGGCGGCGGCACGGCCGAAGCCCCACAGCGCACTGTGATCGGGCGCCACCACGTCACCGTCGGCGGCCCGCTGCGCGCCCTGGGTCACCACCCAGACGGGGGTGCGCGCGTCGGCGGCGACGGCCGCGGCGAACAGGCGTCGGGTGCCGGTGAGCACCCGGTGCTGCATCCGCAGCAGTGATCGCATCGACGTCGTCGGCTCGGTGTCCAGCGCCGCCACGTGCAGGATGCGCAGCTCGGGATCCGCGGCGGCGCGCAGGGTCTCGGTGAGTTCGGCCTGCTCGGCGTCGGACGCCGGCAGCCCGACGATGCGGTACCGGTGCCCGCGGGCGGAGAGGAGGTCGATGAGCGGGCGAGTCGCGGCGGTGTCGTCGCCGACCAGCACCCAGGACGGGATCGTGCTGTCGGCCTGGTGCGCGCCGGGCTCGATGCGCTCCCAGGCGATGCGGTAGCGGTCCCCGGCGATGGATTGTGCGCCGCGCTGCTGATTGTGTTGTGCGGCAAGCTCACCGAGGACCTCACGGGTCCTGGTGTCGTCATCACCGGCACCCAGCAGCAGTGCGAGCTCGTCGATGCGGCCCTCTTCGAGGAGTTCCACCGCGGCGGTGCGCGCACCGGAGGGGGCAGGCGCATCGGCGGCGCGCTGCTCCTCGTCGCGGAACCAGTACCTGCGGTGCTCGAACGGGTAGGTGGGCAGGTCGAGCCGGCGGGCCGACCCCGCACCCACGGCACCGAAGTCGGGGACGTGGCCGAGCACATAGGTATCGGCGAGCGCCTCGGCGATCTGGCGGGCATCAGGCACGGTGCGGCGCAACGACGCGATGACGCGGGGGCTGGTGGCCGGGTCCGGCCAGGCCGCCAGCGCGGCGGCGGTCAGTACCGGCCGCGGACCGATTTCCACCAGCAGCTTGCAGTTCAGCTCGGACAGCGTCGCCACGCTCGCGGCGAACTGCACCGGCTGGCGGGCATGCCTGCGCCAGTAGGCGCCGTCGAGGCGCACACTGCGGCCGAGTGCGGCGCCGGTGCGGTTGTCGATCAGGATGCGTTGCGGCGCACGGTAGGTGAACTGCTGGGCGGCCTGCTCGAATTCGTCGAGGATGGGGTCGAGCAGCGCGGAGTGGAAGGCGTGGCTGGTCTCCAGCCAGTCGCACCGGATCCCCGCTGCAATCAGCTCGGCCACCACCGGCTCCAGATCCGTTGCCGGACCGGACAATACGGTGTTGGGACCGTTGTAGGCGGCGACCGACAGCGTCGGGACGTCGTCGACGACGGATTCGACGCGCTCGGCAGGCGCGAACACCGCCACCATGCGGCCCCCGGCAGGCAGGCTGGCGAACAGCCGGCCACGCCCGGCCATCAGCCGGGCCCCGTCGGCGAGGTCGAACACGCCCGCGACGCAGGCGGCGGTGTACTGCCCGACGCTGTGCCCCAGCACCACATCGGGTTCCAGTCCCCAGGACTGCCAGAGCCTGGCCAGTCCCATCTCGACGGCGAACAGGGCAGGCTGCGCGTAGGACGTCAGCCGCAGCGTTTCGTCGGTGTCGGTGTCGGTGTCGGTGTCGGTGTCGGTGTCGAAAATGACGTCTAGCAACGGCTTTTCGAGGAGATCGGCGACCGCGGCGGCGCAGGCGTCGACCGTCTGCGCGAACACCGGCTCGGTGGCGTAGAGCTCGCGGGCCATTCCGGGGTACTGGCTGCCCTGCCCGGTGAACAGCCACGCCGTCTTCGGGGTGTCGTAGGCCTCACCACGCACCAGTCCCGGTGCCGGGCGGTCTTCGGCCAGTGCTCCGAGCAGTTCGACGGCCGATTCCCGCGAATCGACCACCAGCGCGGCGCGGTGCTCGGCGTGGGAGCGCGCCACCCCCGCGGTGTGGCAGACGTCGCGCAGTGCCACCTCGGGGTGCTCGCTCAGCCAGCCGCGATACCGGTCGGCCAGCGACCGCAGCGCCGACGGTGTGCGGGCTGACAGTGGAAGGACCTGCGGCCCAACCGATTCCGTGGGTGACGGCGCCGCCGACGTGGCAGGCGCCTCTTCGAGCACGACGTGGGCGTTGGTGCCGGCGAACCCGAAGGAGCTCACCCCGGCGATGCGCGGGCGTACCCCGCGCTGCCAGGGCTGTGTCTCCTTGACCACCTCGACGGCGAGCCGGTCCCACGGGATGTGCGGCGACGGGTTCTCGAAATTGAGGTGTCTGGGCAGCGTCTCGTGCTCCAGCGCCAGGATCACCTTGATGATGCCGGCGATGCCCGCGGCCGCCTCGAGGTGCCCGATGTTGGTCTTGGCCGAACCGATCAGCAGCGGCCGGTCCTGGTCGCGGCCCGCTCCGAAGGCCGCGCCCGCGGCCTGCGCCTCGATCGGGTCGCCCAGCGAGGTACCGGTGCCGTGCGCCTCCAGGTAGTCGACGTCACCGGGATCGACCCCGGCACGGCGCAACGCCGCGGCGATGACCCGCTGCTGGGCCACCCCGTTGGGCACGGTCAGGCCGCCGGAGGCGCCGTCCTGGTTGATGGCGCTGCCACGGATGACCGCGCGGATGTGGTCGCCGTCGCGCACGGCGTCCTCGAGGCGTTTGACGACGACGACACCGCAGCCCTCGCCGCGCACGTACCCGTCGGCGGCCGCGTCGAACGTCTTGCACCGGCCGTCGGGGGCGAGCATGTGCGCGTTGGAGAACGTGATCATCGTCGCGGGGGTCAGCAGCACGTTCGCGCCGCCGGCCAGCGCCAGATCGCATTCGCCGAGCTGCAGCGCCTGGCAGGCCTGGTGGATGGCCACCAGGGAGGAACTGCACGCGGTGTCGACGGCGACCGCGGGCCCCTGCAGGCCGAGCCGGTAGCTGATCCGGCCCGCCGCGGCGGCGTTGGACGTCCCGATGGCCATGTAGGCCTCGATCTCGGGATAGCTCAGCTCGTCGGACATGATGCCGAGGTAGTCATGGGTGGCCAGGCCGACGAACACCCCGGTGTCGCTGCCGGCCAGGCTCGACGGCGCGATGCCCGCGTGTTCGATGGCGTGCCACGCCGTCTCCAGCAGCAGCCGGTGCTGCGGATCCATCTGCCGGACCTCGCGGGCCGACATGCCGAAGAACGGTGCGTCGAAACCGGTGACGTCGTCGACGAAGCCCGCCCGCCGCGTCACCACCTTGCCGGGAGCACCGGGTTCGGCGTCTATGAACGCGTCGGCGTCCCATCGGTCGCGGGGAACGTCGGAGATCCCGTCGCGGCCCTCGCGCAGCAGGTCCCAGAACTCCGCGGCATCCCGGGCGCCGGGCACGCGGGCGGCGTATCCGACCACAGCGAAACGCGGGCCCTGGCCGGCGGCGACACGCGCGTCCTGCGGGGTCGGAGGGTCGATGGACACCATCTGGTCACCTCCCCCCGCCAAGATCGAACGTCGACGGATACTATTGCACGTCGGTTGGGTCTTCGTGCGCCGTCGCGATGCGGACCGCTGTGCCGTCTCCAGCAACGGCCCCGACGGGTTCGGTATGTTGATCGCGCGTCGATCGGCGCCGCCGATCAAGATCGGCGCCACAGCCAGCACCGGGGAGGACCGCGCAGTGCGCATCGGCAAGATTACGGTTGGCGCACTTGAGGAATGGTCGATGACGGCCGGGTCGGTGACCTCCTGGCATCCGACCGCAGCCTCGGTCGAGAAGGCCCGAAGCGCACCGGTCAGCCCGGTTCCCGTCAGCTACATGCAGGGCCAGCATCTGCGCAACTATCACGAGCGCGCGGCCGAGGGGCTCAACTTCTCCCGCCAGATCATCGCCAGCTGCGATGTGGCGGGCCACTGCGACATCGCCGCGATGGACCACGCCGTCAATGCCTACCTGCGCAGGCACGACACGTTCCGCAGCTGGTTCGAACGCACCGGGGACGGGCAGTTCATCCGGCACGCCCTCACCGACCCCGACGACATCGAGTTCGTCCCCGTCGAGCACGGCCACATGACGCTGGAACAGATCCACGAGCACGTCATCGACATCCCGAGCCCGCTGGAGTGGGGCTGCTTCACGTTCGGCGTCATCCAGGCCGAGGATCACTTCAGCTTCTTCGCCGCCATGGACCACGTGCACGGCGACGCGACGCTGATCGGCACCACGATGATGGAAGCCAACGGCATGTACTCGGCGCTGAGCACGAGCGGTCAGGCGCTGACACTGCCCGACGCCGGCAGCTTCGACGACTTCTGTGTGCGCGAACGGGAGTACACCGCGGCGCTGACCGCCGAGTCGCCCGGCGTCACGGCGTGGCTCGATTTCGCCGAGAACAACGCCGACGGTTTCCCGGAGTTCCCGCTGCCACTCGGCGATCCGCAGCAGTCCACCCACAGCACCATGACCTCGCTGGTGCTGATGGACAACGCACAGACCGAACGCTTCGACGCCGCGTGCGCAGGAGCGGGCGCCCGGTTCGTCGGCGGTCTGTTCGCGTGCCTGGCCCAGGTGGAGCACGAGATGACGGGTGCGCTCACCTACTACGGGTTGACGCCACGCGACTCGCGCAGTGCGTCGGACAACTTCATGACCCAGGGCTGGTTCACCGGCCTGATCCCGATCGTCGTGCCGATCGGTGCCGCGTCGTTCAGCGACGCCGCCTGGGCGGCGCAGTCGTCGTTCGACTCGGGCCTCGACATGGCCAAGGTGCCGTACTACCGGGTGCTGGAGCTGGCGCCGTGGCTGCGGTGGCCGCAGCCGAACTTCCCGGTCACCAACTTCCTGCACGGCGGCGCCGCCCCGCTGAACGCGATCCTGGCCGCCGGAGAAATGGGGCTGGCCGACAACATCGGGATCTATCCCGACGGCCGCTACTCCTACCAGCTGACGATCTACATTTTTCGCTACGGCCAGGGCACTGTCATGGCGATCATGCATCCTGACAATGCGGTCGCGAAGAAATCTGTCGACCGTTACATGGCGGCGATGCAGTCGGTGGCGGTGTTGGTCGCCGACAGTGGACAGTGGGGACGCGTCGCTTGACGTGCGGTACGGCGAGGGCTCGGGGGTGACGGCGACATGCGGCGCTTAGCCAGCCTCGTGGTGCGGTTCCCGTGGGTGGTGATCGCGGTGTGGGTCGCGCTC
>Ga0247757_10001354_pt1 | contig 16609 bp, 11 predicted proteins | sample UWRJL126311R4_FD_180929 | JGI IMG/M metagenome (GOLD analysis project Ga0247757, IMG submission 180929) | Plant litter microbial communities from Arlington Agricultural Research Station in Wisconsin, United States - UWRJ-L126-311R-4 | ecosystem: Environmental > Terrestrial > Plant litter >... | reverse complement strand
CTGTGGGAATATGGCTAACAAGGGATAACAGATCGAAAAGTTCAAGCATATGCTCACACAGCAGTGATGAAAGCGTTCCGAGCGGATTGAGCCTTTTTCGTCTTTTATTCACAGCCAAATCTCGGGAAATGGCCTTATTTGATCTTTCATCTTTTTCGACTTTTGAAGAGCTACGGTTCACTTGCATACCCGGCATTTTTCTTCTTCTGCACCGCGACTGTTTCTTTCCCGCCTATTTGTTTTATCCATGGATCTTAGTTCCATGGGTCCTTCTTAGACAAAGACTTTTGAGCAAACTTGACCACTGCAAGAAAGAATGCAGTACGTACAAGAAGCATTGGGGAGGAGGGGAGGTTCTTTCTTTCAAAAATTCCAGACAAGTGGTTACGCGGAAAAGAGGCGGGTGGCTGTCTTCTTCCGGACTAGGAAGGGAGCTGGCGTGGGAGTTTTTACGATAGAATGGTTGGTAGGATAGAGCTTACTTGCGGGATGGCCTTGGCTTCCTTGGGAGCCGCAGATGTTAGGATAAGGATGCTGTGTTACAGCGATCGATTATGATCATTTTTTCGCGAGAAGTGGGTTGGAGGGTAGATAAGGCGGCGTGTATACTGACAGCAGGATCCGGAGGTCAGCATTGGGATTGTAGTAGATATTCGCTACTGCAATCCCGATGCTGACCTCCGGATCCTGCTGTTGACTATATTCAGCCTGAATAAATAGGAAAGCAGTATTCGATGTGAATGTCGGGAATTGGCTTGGTTGTGTGAGTAGGATTTATATTTTACGATTATGCTCGTATATGGTTGGTGTGGTGAGCTGAGTACTTTCTTTCAACCCCTTTTGCCACTTTTTTTATGGTTCTCCTCCGAGCGTTTTGTGGAGGGGGAAATGCGAATGAATATGTACAGCGAAATGCATACCATCAAAATGCAGCCGAAAAAAAATCCATGTCTCATCCCTTCATGCACAGTCGTTCAACAACGGAGGAAAACCCCCCTTCCCCGTACCCTTCAAATATACAACGCCCCTAAATTCGCCTTCAAATACTCGGCCGTGTCCGCCCTGAAATCATCCTTGCCCAACGAATTACTGTTCGCCCCAAATATCTTCAGCTGCTTCCCCTTGCTCCACTGCGGCCAGTCGTCCTGCCCGCTCCCCTTGTTCGGATCCAGATTGTACACGAAACTGAGATAATACGCGCGGATACTCTTCGCAGCGTTGTTGGGCAGGATGCCGTAGAAGACCTGGATCAAGTCGGAGCCGTGGAAGGTGCCTAGGATGGGGGTGCCGTAGTCGTACGTGGCGAGGTAGGACCACGAGGGCACGTCCGGGAAGACGGACGACGCGGACTCGAGGAAGACGCGGCGCGTCAGGGTGAAGGTGATGTCGCCGATCAGCGCGCTGATGCGCTTGAACTGCGGGTACCAGTTGTTCAGCAGGCCCGTGCCGAAGGGCGAGCCGTCGGTCGTGATCGTTTGGTACGTGGCCACCAGGCCTGCGAGCGTGGCTTTCGGCGCCGTCGGGAAGAATACGCTGGATAGGTACTGCGTTATGTCGGCCGTGGTCGTCAGGTTCGGCGTGAAGAGGCCGAAGAGCGTGCCCTCGTCTTCCTGGTCGCCGACGATGAAGGGCACTTTGGCGTACTTGCCGGAGGCGACGAGCACGTCGGGGGAGGCGGTCAGAGCGGTGCCGTCCGGACGGGGGAGGTAGCTGAGCGAGACGGAGCTGTAGGATAGCAGGCCTGGGACCGAGTTCGCGGCGTTGAGGAAGGTGGTGTAGTCTTTGGAGCGCAGGCAGGCGAGGGTGTCGGATGCGGAGGAGCAGCCTGCTTTCGAGACGACCGTGTTGTAGACGATCTGGCCTTTGGCCGAGTCGACGGGTTCGGCGGGGATGACGGAGCCTGAGTTCATGATGCCGGCGCGGAAAAGGGGTTTGCCTTTGTATGTGTTGTCGCCGTCGTAGAGGAGCATCTGGTCGGCGACGGAGATGGCGCCTGCAGATTCACCCCAGATAGTCACCTTGCTGGGGTCGCCGCCAAAGGCTGCGATGTTGTCGGCTACCCATTGCAGGCCGAGGCGCTGGTCGAGCAGGCCTAGGTTGGCGGATCCGTCTTTCTTGATCTCCTTGCCGGGTAAGAAACCGAAGCCGCCGACGCGGTAGTTCACGGCGACGAAGATGATGGGCTTGCCTTCGGAAACGGAGCTCGCGATGAGTGACGTGCCGTCATACATTTGCGTGGAGCCGAGTTCGAAGCCACCGCCGAAGATCCAGAAGAGTACGGGGAGCTTGGAGGAGCTGGTTGTGCCGACAGGGCGCTGGACGTTGATAGTGAGGCAGTCCTCGCCGGCGTTTGTGACCTTCTGGAGGAAGGGAATGTTGAGGATCTCTCCAAGGACGTTGGTGGGGAAGTTGTTCGCATCGAGACTGAAGAAGAATTGCGGACACGACTTGGGGATCTGCGTACCGTCGACTTTTCCCACGGCGGAAGTTAGGGGTTGTGGGGGCTTCAGACGGAGCTGGCCCACGGGCGGCTGAGCGAAGGGGATGCCATTGAAGGTCTCTACATCTAAGAGAGATCGCCCAACGACTGTGGCTCCTGCTGCCGGTGCAACGACGGTCGGTGAAGCTCTCTTGTCGAACTGTGCCGGGGCAGCATAGGCGAGAGGTAGGACCGAGAGGAGAATTGAGGCCTTCATGGTGGGCGAAACGATTGAATGAACGAGCGCTCTCAATTAACAGCCAACCTACACCGCAACGATCTCACATACTCGTGGGACATGTTGTCTTTAAAACTTGCTCAGAGACATTCACGAGCTCGAACAAAACCGGGAAAATTATGTCCCTCTACAGAGGCCTCGGTCAAGTCGGGTAAGCCAAGACGGATTGGTGTTGCATGAACACGGATGTTAGTTCATGCCCGACAGCTCCGTGCCTGCATATATGGCTTGTTACTTCCGATTAAGGTAGAGGGGAACCGTAGCGAAGTGCTAAAGAGCCACATTCTATGGCACAGCACAAGCTTCGATTGGTTAGATGATGGTGCCCATGGTCCGTAGGAGCCTATCACGCATGATTGATCACCAGGAGAAGCCAGGTCCGCGAGTTGAAGCCATGATAGCGGCGGGAACGACGACAAGGCGACATCGGGTGTAGTCTTGGGGTGCATGGTCATGAGGATACTCGCGCAGGTCCCGGACGAATAGAAAAATAGAGTTCATACAACACCGATGCATCTGGTTGGTACTTTGCTGATCGCGGTTAGCAGCCCAATCCTGTGCCTTGTAGCCACGCTATTGATGTGCTTCTATTCCGAAGAGTGTGGAGGGGAAATTGCATGACAAGTACAATGACCGCATTGCGCGGCTGGGCAATCAATGCAGGCTCCCGGTATACGAGGTAGCTACACTCGGGTCGTCGACCGTAGTCACGGTACCGTCCTTCGGCCAATAGGTGTTGAGCTGGGCGGCCCTTCTCTTGGGGCACGGACGTTTACCCCAAAGCGTACTCCGGGGTAGCTAAACGCGGGGTATGGCTGTAGCATTGATCGGGCCTGCCAACGCAACGCAGGATGGAGCTGGGCTGTGAGATACAATAAGACCGCTCGGTATGCCTCGGTATTTTTCGTATGTCCTAGGTACATGTACATGTCGTCTAGGGTTCACATGAAAGAGCGCGAAAAACAGAAAGCGCATAATGAAATGAATTGGAGAGCCATATAACTAAGGAATAGTAATGAACGGATTATTGAAAAGCTCTAGCATTCAAGATCGAACCGGAAGATACCAAAAGGACCGATCTTTAGAAAGAATCGAGCCTTGGGTGCTGCCGCGTAACGCGAGGCCACGCAACTCTACGTCCGGGAACAAGAGCGGAGCCAAACACTTGGACCCGGGACTATTTGCGCATTGTAAGCAGAGGCATGGACAGGATGTTGAGGACCAAGTCGGCCGTGTAGCGGCACGTGTACTAAGTGTTGCTATAAGATAGGCCGGATGTGGCAAACACTCCGACGAAGTAGCTAGTAAGCGCTTGGTAGGTGCCGCTGCGTGCCGGGCGGTGAATCCTGGGGAAAACGTGGAGAAGTTTAGAGAACGGTCCTACTCCGGAAGATCATACACGCGCCAGATTTATGCGCTACTGTTAGAGGTCATCGAGGGGTCTTAAGATGATTCGATGGAGTACGGATTGACTTCACATTCAAAAATTATAACTCTGTGAACAGTTAATGCATGAAAACCCAAAAACAATCGGTACTTGAGTGTTGAGATGACAACTTGCGTATTTGAGTAACTAGGCATACGGAGTATTATGAGCCTGTTCAGAGGTAGAGGTGAGAAGGAGAAAAGAATGGAGTGCTTGAACTATGGATAGTAAGAGGCCGAAGAATTAACTACTCCAAGTCATTGCTAGTTAACCACAATCACTTGGTCTGGTGCTTACCATATGGTATATATCGAGCGCTAACCATACTCAGCAATATAATCCCGCTTGGAAACTAGCCCAAAGTTGATGTAAGTACGGCGTCTTGGGACCCACTTGAAGGGTTGCCCTTTTGCCTTATCCACCGGCCATTTCATGGATGAAGTTGCCTTGTTTCAGGCAACCTTGCCAAGGTTTGCACCCGCAGGACAGTCTGGGTTATGATTGGTTGCTAAAAATGCCCCAGCCAATAGAAAGTATGACAATTGCAGAGTCTTAGCTTTGTGATTATGAAACCCAAGTTCACATCATGCGCTGTTTGCCTTCTTAGCTGACTTATGTCTTCTGGTCAACGATCTGTTTATCTTCTTTAGCTGACCTATGTCTTCTGGTTAATGAGCTGTTCGCCTGTCTGTACAACCACATGTTTTGGGTTGGCCTTGTTGGCCCCCTTAAGAGGCTTCAATGAAGCTATTTTTCACACCGGCCTACTCTTTCCTTGTCCCTTCACTCATATTTTACATGTTTGAGTCTGAGTATTCGACCCATAAGTAATCTTATATTACATTATATGTGCTAAAAAGACCACTAGCCATTCACATATCTGTGCAAACCTGACTCCCAGGCTGTAGAAGTTCATGGTTCCCTTATTCTAATGGAAGCTCCTCGGCCCAGTCCAGCCTTTCTTGTTCGACATGAGCATCTATCTCTTCCCGGAATACAGGATCAACGTTGGCTACCCTCGACTCGACCCTCGATCTCGAAGCAGCTCTTGCTACACCGTTTAAGTGTATCGATGTCTGCGTTTTAGCCCCATTATCACCTCGCAGATAGCTAAGACGGCGCGACGGCCACGAACGAGCGGTACGAGCGGGATACAGTAGATCAGTCTGGTTGGTACCATCGAGCCAAGATACCAACCTATCCGGTCTATCTTCTGTCGCACTCTGAGCCTGCATATTGCCTATGCGTCGAGTTAGCAACAACCTATCGTGATAACAATTTCTTCCGCTTTTCATACCACTTATCTGGTCTAGGATATTCACCGCCATACGGTGCTGGTTTCTTTCGGTGTCGTTTGCTACTACCTCCGGGTAAGCAGTTGCTATCTCAACGCTGATGGTTGTAGTAACCGAAGACTTTGTTACAAGGTGATGGCTTGGATCATCGGTTCTACTTCCACTGCTATGCAAACTACGAAACTCTTACCAGTCGTACGCCTTCGAACTCTCCTAACATAAGATACTAACATGATAAACGCTCCTAAGCCAGCTGGAACCGCTAGTAGCATGGCTACAAACTCGACAATGTCTCCTTTAGTCCACTTGCCCTTGGATTGTTCCGTATCGGTAGCTTGAGCTACCCAGCTGTAGTAGAACACTACGAAAGAATGTGAGACAAAAGGCCATATGGAACGACCGTAACAGAGATCAAACGGGACCTACCACATATGCAGTATGTACTAATATAAGGTGTACCCTGAGCCATGTTTTCGCATAAGACTACTGTCTGGGTTTCCAGTCCAAAGGACCCCTCGGTATGGGTTGGAAAAACTAAACTTCCTTAAGTGTAACTCAGTGTTGCTGACTGCCAGGGTGATGGCAGATACTTGTCGCTCTATCACAGAGCTATACAAGAGATGGCTTGCTGTGGGTACGATGTATGGTGAGATGGAACTCTGAGGGTTACGGCAGAGACTTGGTGTATCGATATCTTCCAGTGTTTGGAATTGGAGGCTTTGGAAGTGGGAGGGTGAACTCACCCCGCATAGCGCACTGCTAGGCGACAGCCGGAGCAGTCGTTCTTACCATAAGCACAGCAAAGCGAAGAAGACAGGGGGTAGGGACACCGAGGCACTGTGCTTTTTCTCCGGTTTGACAAAGTTCCCCCTTTTGTTCTATCAGAGACCCTGCAACGTAATCCTCTTCATTGTCTCTATCTTCAAATGCACGGCACAACATTTGCTCTCAAAACAGCACCAGCATTTTCATGGGATAGTTTTCCTACTTCCAACATGGATGGCCATCATGACCGCCGCTACACACAGCAAAACCATACATCCTTCGTCGATCTAGTTCGTCCTTCGCCAAGGGGTTGCACCTGAATGAAGAAGGTGAAGTCGAAAACGAGGCCAAGACAGATTCCCATACGTTAACGGTTTCTTCTCGAACAGAATATCGTATAATATCGACAGAGACACAGCGTATGCATCTCCTAACCTAAAAGGCGATGGTAATAACATTTGGCTCTGCTGGTTGGCCGTGACATCGACGCCCACGGAAGGCCGCCTTCCGGTGAAGCCTCCTGGAAGTAAACTTCTGTCTCCAGTTCACGTTATTGGGTATAACATTCCGGTGAAGTTGCACATTAGACAGATGCTGGTTGAGGTTTCATCTTGCTGAACTCCATTTTCCGGTGAAGCCGTCTGCAGGCGGACAAGGCTGATATTGTCTTTGAGCCGCGGAGCGTCATATTCCGGTGAAGGTAATTTTCGGCAAACCACCGTTGCGACGATCATCCCCCCGATCTTTAGAAACGATGTTCTGGCATTTTTTTACGGGAAGAGGCTTTGATCGTGGTTTAATTTTGATTTAATTTTAGCAGTGCTGACTTGGGGAGGAGCTGAACAGCCAACCGAGAAAAATTTGGATTGATTTAGCTCAAAACCAGCTAACATGCTGCAGGGGCATTATTCGTGCTCACATTGAAGAGTAACGAACAGGTGAGGGTGCTTCTTCATGTTAGAAACTCTTGTGGCGGCATAATCTCTAAATTTCCACCTTTCAATCTTCAACGAAATATTTAGGTAGAATCTAACAGGTTTGTCTCATGCTTAATGTGCGTTGTGATATGATGAATTAAAGTAGTAGGATCATGCTTTGAAATTTGACGGAGGACGCCAGATGATCAATTTGGTGTCAGGCATAGTCATGTGACCTATTCAAGGTACATGGAACACATCTCTTCGTTACGAATAACTTCAAAGTTTTGGATAAGGATTCGAAATACTGATCAATGTGCTCTAGTTAACCTAGTCCCAGAGGAGGGTATTATTAGCTAACTAATGCTACGAGTATGTTTGTGCTGTTTGCATGCATGTAGCTGACGTAGCCGAAGAACGACATCTGGTCATTTCCTCGCGTCACGTGTACCAAGTGTTGCTATAAGATAGGCTGGATATGGCAAATACCCCGACGAAGTAGCTAGTAAGCGCTTAGTAGGTGCCGCTGCGTGCCGGGCGGTGAATCCTAGGGAAAACATGGAGAAATCAAGAGAACGGTCCTATTCCGAAACCTCATGGGCGCACCAGACATGCGCAATTTTTAGGGGCTATTGATGGGCTTGATGATCAGGCGAGTAGAATCTAAGTATTGCGAAGAGCTGACTCAGAGCATGAGTTGAAAAATCAATGGAAAAGGCTGAATGGCAATAGGCTCAAATATCAGTCAAAAGGCTGTAGCAGATCTAAGTGAGAATTGAGGTCTTGCTTTAACAAAATGAGTACGAGGGGACAACTTTGACTTAGTAGCAGACGGGTTGTTAGAAAACCGAAAAGTCGTGTGTTCAAGCAGCCAAGACACGGCAACAGGTTTATTGCAATACTGATGATCATCGACTATGCGCAATATGTGATCAAGAAGATAGCTGATTAAGAACCAAGCTGAGATAAGGATGAGAGAGGGAAAAGTGTCCTCGTCACGAGGTGTGCGAACTTTAAATACAAGCCAAGCAGCCAGGCTGCCTAATGATTACTCATTGCTAGATCGTTTGATCACGTGCCCTGCAGCTTAATGTGAGATTATCGAATGTACAAAGTTTGGACACCAATCAATCCTCATCGGTAACTGCCATGCCAATGATATGAAATAGCGATGAAGTCCTGCTTTGCTCTTGGTATGCCAGAGCTGGTATGCCTTGTGCATTCAGTTGTATGCATAGTCTATTCACATGCAGGAAGCGGTCTGTCGTTCTCCACTCTTCGGGCTTCGGTTCGAAAAAATGATGAAAATGCACACGTGTACCAAATTGAGGAAGATAGAATGTTGACGGTTCTCATATCATTGCATTTCTTCGCGTCAGCTTGCAGCTCAGGACCATATTGAATGGCTTCCTAGGATGCGGGGGAGAGCAGCCATACCAGCACGGCTTCAGCAACAGTAAGACGGAAGAGCTGGGTTGCTGATGTTTGCTGCACGACAGAAGCCAGACCTACCCATGGTGGTGTGCAGGCGTTATCTGCTTTAAGTGGACTGGCGGAGGCAGCGAGTAAGATTGGGTGGACACAGAGCCATGATTGGCTACTTGAAGCGCGCCAGCATGCACGCTCTTCAAAGGCCGACCGACTGGTGAGGGCATTAAGAAGAATATGTGGGGATTAGCGCCTTGGCTTGCGGGTAGAGCAGATTAGCCCAACCACCATATTATCCGCTGTTTCCTCCTACTTTCGTACTGAATTTGTCTTCCCTTAAGGGGCTTCAAAGAAGCCAACCTAAATCCACTTCTCTGATATTTCTTCTGTCCCTTCACTCATACTACGTATCGTCCAGGCCAAACATTCGTCGAAGTTCATGATTCATCGTTTCTCTACACATAATAAGACCATCAGTCCCTCACACATCCAGCTGGATATGGACGTTCTTCAGCCCAGTCCAGCCTTTCTTTCTCAACGTGAGCGTCTATTTCTTCATGCCACGTTGCATTGACGCTGACTATCCTCAACTCAGTCCTTGATACTGGGACGGTTCCCGACAGCCGCATCGACGTCTCTGCTGTCATCCCATTATCACCTCGCAGGTAGCCGGGACGAAATGAAGGCCATGAACGAGCAGCACGGTGGGGATACAGTAGACCCGCCTGACTCGCACCATTGGGCCCGGAGGCAAACCCATCTGGCCTACTTGCTGTTGTATCCTGGGTATCTATTCGCAGAATTAGCAACACTCTGGAGCCATAACAGCTCGTCTTCCTTTTCGTACCATCTATCTGGTCTGGGATATTCGCCGACATTTCGTGCTGGTTTCTTTCCGCATCGTTTGCTATAACATCCATGTAAGTCATTGCTATTTGAACATTCATAGTTGAGATTGCTAGAAAACCCATCACATGCTGAAGCTTCGGATCACAGTTCACAAACACTAGCATGAAAACGTCACAAAACGCTTACCATTGCTTCGCTCTCGAATTCTCTTTACATAAGATGCCAACATAGCGAGGGCCACCAACCCCGCTGGAACAGCTAAGAGCATGCCTACAAGTTCCACAATGTCTTCTTTAGACCACTTGCTCTCCGATGACTCCGCATCGGCAGCTTGAGCAACCCAGCTGTAGAAAAATACTAATAGTTGTGAGAAACAAAGCTGTCGGGTACAGCCTAAAGAAAGATGACAGAGCGCACAACTTACCATAAATGTAGTACATCCTAGCATGCGGCATGCTTTGACCCATGGCTTATAACAAGCTTATTGCCTAGGGTTCCAGCTTAGAAAATCCGTTGGTGTCAATAGAAGAAGATATATCCGTCCAGAGGGTGATCGATGCTGTCGACTGCCAGAGCGCCTGGTCAACTCATCACACATATAAAACTATACGACGGAGAGCTTTATTGTTTATAAGATATATGGTGGTGTAGAGGAATGATGTTCTCGATGAGGGCTCGGCGGACCGGTACCTTGTATAGTCTGAGGACGAAGGCCTTGGGTATGAAAAATCGAGCTCACCCTGCATATCGTACTGCTTGGCGATAGCCGCAGCAGTCCTCACCAGCACAAGGTTAGCAAATAGTTCAAGTAGACTGACTTCTAGGAGATTCTTGTCCAGGACTACAATGCAACTCGCTATTCTCCTAGCGAATACCTCGCGATGTTATCGTCTTCACTGCGGATTCCCTTCAACATATGGCGGAATCTTTCTAAGAACAGTATCAATCTTTTCCCTGAAGACTCGGGCTTGTTCCGATTCAGACTAGGACTCGGAACCACCGTCACTACAGACCATTTCGGAAGCCGTTTTTAATCAATCGCTATCTTTCTTTGCTAGGGGCCTGTGGCACGTGAGGGAAGCAGGTAATTGTCCAATAGGAGGGGCTGATGAACGAATTCGATACGTTCATAGACGTTCCTTAGATGGCGTGCAGTGCGGTGCCTGCTGAGGGACAGTATGTGCACCTACCACGCCAAAGTGCAAGGGCGATGACGTTCAGCTATGTTGGTTGGGTATAGGGCTGCCAACTCATACCGCCCATAGAACCCCGCCTTCCGGTGAAGCCCCCGCAGGTGAGAAAATTCGGGTTCGAGTCCACACGACTGGATGCCGTCTTCCGGTCAAGTTGTGGTCGTATGACTTTATTCAGCCTTGCTGATGAATGTTTTTTCCGGTGAATTTGACTGCAGACGAAAAGGCAAATACCCTACATGTCACGCCATTCTTCAAAGAAAATATAGTACAAGGGGAACTTATTACGATATTCGGTGCTAGTCCTGAGGAAAGCGGCGCTAGGGTTTTGCCTCGTGATGAGGTTTACCGGGTGTCTTTATTTTTGTACCCCAGCACAAACAGCCCCCCTTTCTCCTATTATGAAGCACTGTATATGTGGCGTCTGTCCTGTGACACCACTGCAGCTGACTTCTTGAAATGCTTTTCCAAGACCTGAGATCGGTTGCTCCTGTATTTGACCTTGGTTGCTACTCGTAAAGCAGGGAACAGTGGATGTTCTGCTACCTGAGGCCGTAGACAGTACGACCGGTCTGGGCTCTAGAACACTTGGAGTACACTGTCAATCCTTGTAAAGTGAAAACCCAGGGGAACTGTAAGTGATTTTCAAGCTTGGAATTCATCTTGGTATCAATCATAATAATCTGCCAATATGGACACATCATCCTAGTAGGAGGGTTTCCCCTTGAAACAAATCGATGGTGAGGACATTGGTTGTAGTGAGAATCAAGATTCCACTGAAAGGCTCTTGTGCTGGGAGGACAACTAAGTCTCTCTAAATTGGATCTCTTTCCTACCGGTAGACAAGACTGCCGTTTGAATCATCCGTAGGCTCATAAAAGGAACATACCTGTATCGACTCACATTTGATCTCAGTGAACGGTATAATTATTTTAACTAAAAATTTGATTGCTAGAAGAAAATTAAATAGTGAATAGGAAGAAGCGCAGACGATGATGCTGCATTTAGTAAGAAGCGCTTTCTCGCGTCCCGTTTGCATCGCGGAATTTTCATGAGGTATTCAACGAATATATTTTATGAACAGGCGGTGTCTTGTGATCGATATACGTTTTGGCACTGGAGGTAGTAGAGCGTTGACTCAGTCGCATGCTGAGGCTTATATTATGTGACTTACTTCAAATCCTCAATCACAGCCGACATCTTAACTTGAAAACTCTTGAGTAAACGCGCTCCTAGATAAGCTATTCTAAACTGGGAGAAATATAATCAAAGGAGCCGGTCTGAGCAAAGAATGTGTGTGTTGTGCTGTTTACATGCATGTGGCTGACGTAGCCGAAGAACGACGTCATTTCCTCGCGTGCTCGAATCCTCTAGCCTTCAAGCTCCCACCACGCTCAGGTCAGGACACGTCTCGTATCCTGGTTTGCTTTCCAAGATTCCGGACAGATCTCCAGGCACACATGCAGAAGATAGGCTCCCGGCTCCGCCAATGGGTTCTCCATGACGCGTCCTTTGATTGGAAGCAGCGCATACCTAGTGATGTGCAGCTAGAGGGTGCACAAAGCGGCACGCGGAGTTGCCGCAGTGACGTTCGTGTCCGCATTTCAGGGACAGCCCATGCTGGAAATCAAGCCCAGTCGCGTGTACGTCATCGCATGAAGCCCTACCTCTAGCTACGAGCTTCTTAAACTTCAACTTCACACGCTTCTGTTCGCACCCCACTCACCACGAACGAGTATCTCAATCATATTCAGCTTTTCCATAATCAAAAACTCATCGTGTGTTTGACTCGCCATGGAGACTATCGCCAACGTCGTCAACACAGCTACCAAAGCTATCTGGGGCGAGCAACCGAACCCCACCACAACCAACGAAACAGCCGGCAGCGAACCAGTGTCCGGCATGCAGGGCAAGGGCACCGTTACTGACCCTTATGACCAGGGCAATGCAGGTATGGGGTATCCACTCATTACGATGGCCTCTTGTACTATTGCCCAGTCCTGATAATACGTGCTAATAAATGCCTTAAGAGGACCCAGCTGAACCAAAGGGCAAGACCGATCTGACTAGCACTACTACTTCGACCGCCACCTCTGCACCTGTCTCCTCTGAGACCGAATCCTTGACCCAGAAGACTTCTTCTTTAGCACTGGATGACACTCCTTCAAAGTATCAAATCCCTACAAACATCCATAATGCTGCCGCTGGCGGTGAGCCCAAGCCGCTCGAGTCCACTACAGGAACTGGTGTGACTGGCGCCAGTGCCCATAGCTACAAGCCCATGGGAAGCGATGTTATTCCTTCAGAGTCGTCTAGCAACCCTGGTGTTGCTCCTTCTTCCGGCGCTGTGCCAACTTTCAAGCAGCAAGGCGCAGACAAGCCCCAAGATATCCCCGAGGATGACGCAGTGGGAGCTCTGAAGGCAAAGAAGGACGATGCTGAAGCCACGCTTGCAAAGAGGGATCCTAACGATCATTCTGGAGAGCCTATGCACATGCACAATGGCACGAGTGGTGGCATTCCCAAGACCCAGGAGGAACGCCGTGATTCTAAAGCCGGTATGCCCGGTGGCCAGGAGCATGGCAAGGAGCCCAGGGGCACGGGTGAGCAGTGGGTGAAGACCACCGGCTTTGCTGCCGATGGAGGCGATTTCGATGTTACGAAGCCCGGCGCCGGCAAGGAAGCTGATCGTATGTTGAACACAGTACGCTCTGTACTCAGCCGCGCTGACATGGCCACAGGTATCTTAGAAGGGAAGGGTATTCACAAGGACGACAAGGGTGCTGTGGAGCACTCTCCTGATTCCCATAAGGAGAAGGTGTCTAAGTTGGAGAAAATTAAGGAGAAGCTTCACATTGGCCACAAGCACTAAGGTAGATAAGGGGAACGGGACTTGGCTCACGACTTACGGTATCACGGCAGTAATTTATCTGCACAAAGGATTGAGGTGGCGTTAGATATCCCTAATTTCTTTAGTTCTTGTATGAATTGACTCATCAACTTCACCACGTGCACTTTTCTAGCTGTCCACACTCGCTTTATACCTTTTCTACTGCTTGGTCATCTCCTCGATACTCTTTTTGACATGCCAAATGACTATTGTACATGATAAAAAGTCTCCAGAGCAAATAATGTTGCATTGTTTTATACGATGTCGCAGGCTTCGGGTCGCAAATTTAGGGTGTACAGTACACAATCGTACAATACAAGTCGAAGTGCCTGACGTGACGTGACGTGCCATGTGCTAAGCTTTCCTTTCTAGCACATAACCAGTTAATAATTCTTGTGGTGTGTAGCCACTTTAAATTACTACATGAGTCCTGCAGCCATTCCAAAACAGAAATTGGCTTTGTAGGTCGGTAAGTACACTGAGCTAGACGTTGCAAATGAAATTTTTCATCATGCTTTCAGTAATATCCGCCGGTTGCCTTCCGCAGATACGACGATCCTGCGGCTAGATGCCACCGCAGTGCTCTTATTTCAATACTGTGCGTGATCTCATTGATACTCTCCTCACTCCGCAATTTAACGATCAATCTATTCATTGCGTCATCACTCAATACAAGTAGAGAAAAAATGTCGAGGTCGAACACGAAGACTGGAAGAAAGCTCGGCATAGCACGCGTCAGAAATTGGTGCCGGCGTTGATTTGAAAAGCACCATGATGTTTTGGAACTGAGAGACCCCAAAAGGATCGAAATTGCAATGCTTCGAGTCTCTGTGTCTCTCATATGAACGGTCAAGAAGTCAAGATAGTAACCGTTACCCATGTCTCCAATCAAAAATCCGAAGTCATCGTTCGTTTTAGGCAGCGCGGTGTCCATTTACAAAATGAACTGAAATAAATCCAGCTTGAAGTCCTGAGCAGTCTCTTGAATCGCTCTTTTGAGTCGAGCCAGGGCATAAAAACACCACATGTCCGGAGTAGAGAGTATGTAGCATCTTCTCGCTTTGTTGCACGTTACTCCGCCAATAACAATCGCTCATCTATGCCGAACTGTGATAGTTCGGTTCCTTTAAGAGGTTCGATCGTAATCTCTATAATCCAGTGAGTATTTAGCATGACCAAAATTGAAAGGGTCGGCGATAGATACCTGTAATTTCATGAACTTCTTGCTTAGGTGAGACTTTCTCTCCAAGTAATCTGCCATTATTGGAAAAGAATTCAACTACTTTTGGAGCTAGTAGTTCTTAGAGTATACAGCCTCGAGTAAACCATCGGCTACTTCAGAAAGCTACTTCCCAGTCTTCCGAGAGGAAAGAAGGCCGTCGGTTTAAGCTATGCTATTTACAGAAATGTCATGTAGATATGCATAACATTTATCTGCCCTTCTATACCATCTAAACATAGAGATAATAGCTTCCGACAGTTTCGCATTACTTGACTCGTTAATGGAGGATGTATCTACCCAGAAGAAAGATAAGCCATTTTGCGCTGCTTGCTTTGCACAAAACTTAAGTTTCTGGTAGCCTATCTTAATTTTACCTTCTCCTTCAATCGAATCCCTAAAGCTAACTTCTTCGTATTCCAGTCCCTATGTATGGGAGAGAATGGCATATAAGAGGATATCGTTTGTTGTCAAGGTATTCCGCTAAGCCAAATTCACCATTGAGTTCAAGATGCAAATGGCGCGTACTGAGTAAAACATCAGCTGGCAGGGCATGTTTTGATTATGTTGAGCTGCGAAGTTGTCGATCATCGCCTATTAAAGTGCCTCGGACCAATTCATTGTACTTAGATGCGGGGTAACTGCTCATCAACAGTCAGCGCGCGTTCGACACCAGGGATACTGAGATATATTGGCCATGGATGAAATTATTAGAAAAGCAATCCAGGACTCGAAGCTACTTAGGAAGACAGAGGTCCCATGGAAGCTAGATAAGCCTTTTTCTCAACCATACGCCGTTTTCGATGCCACAAGTTCATCATGGACCTCGAATACTCCTGGAATCCGGCCGTTACAGCCTACAGGAATCACTAACATTGCGCTTTACAGCTGGAACATTGATTTCATGCTGCCATTTGGTGAAACCCGGATGAAGGCTGCCCTTGACCACCTTGGTAGGCTCGTGACAGACTTAGCCCTAACGCTTTCGGTTGCTCCAGTCATCTTCCTTCAAGAATGTACCCCCGAAGACCTTGTCACGATTGCTTCTAGCCCCTGGGTTCAAGAGCGGTTTGCAATTACTGATTTGGATGCGACATACTGGGCCACGAATCACTATGGTACCACCATGCTCCTCGACATGCGCCTCCCAATTACCTCAGTCTTTCGTGTCCACTATTCTCAAACTCGTATGGACCGTGATGCATTCTTCGTTGATGTCGCCATAGGATCCGATAATGGTAGTAAAGTCGTCCGCCTTTGTAACACCCACCTTGAGTCCCTCGCTCTGGATCCTCCCTTGCGCCCGGCTCAAGTGCGCGTGGTCGCTCACTACCTGCACGCCGAAGAAGTATACGCTTCATTAGCTGCCGGAGATTTCAACGCCATTCAGCCTTTTGATCGCATGCTGCACAAGGACAATGACCTCAAAGACGCCTTCCTCGAGCAGAACGGCAAGGAGGACAGCGACGAAGGGTATACTTGGGGTCAACAAGCTGCGACGAAGCTCAGGGAGCAGTTTGGCTGCTCTCGCATGGATAAGGTCTACTTCTGTGGCTCTTTCAAATTGCTCGAGTTTACGAGGTTTGGCCAGGACATTCAGCTGTCAGAGGGAACAGATGGCGACTCAGCGGCCAAGCAAAGAAACGAGCTCATAGCTCTTGGCTTTGACAAACCTTGGATAACAGACCATCTCGGAATACTGGCCAAGTTTGAGGTTTCACCACAACAGGACAAGAAGGAAGCCCATCTTTGAGTAACCGAAGATCCATTTGGTAGTATCGCATATGTACATGAAATTCACTGTCCCCAATTATGGGCTAGGTAGAAATTGGGAACAAAAATTCGAACATGAATCAGTCTGTACGCGTACTTGATATAGGCCCAAAAAAAAAAAAAAAAATTTTCTTTTA
>Ga0247757_10001353_pt1 | contig 16619 bp, 16 predicted proteins | sample UWRJL126311R4_FD_180929 | JGI IMG/M metagenome (GOLD analysis project Ga0247757, IMG submission 180929) | Plant litter microbial communities from Arlington Agricultural Research Station in Wisconsin, United States - UWRJ-L126-311R-4 | ecosystem: Environmental > Terrestrial > Plant litter >... | reverse complement strand
GCGGATCATCGGCATCGCCGTCATCGCGATCTCGGCCCCGGTGCTGTGGTGGCGGTTCCGGCGCACCGATCGCGACGCGCTGACCGGGATCGGTCTGCTGATGATCGTGGTCGTGCTGTTCGTGCCGGCGGCGCTGCCCTGGTACTACACCTGGCCGCTGGCCGTGATGGCGGCGCTGGCGCAGTCACCGCGCGCGATCGCCTTGATCGCGGGCTTTTCCACCTGGATCTCGGTGATCTGGCGGCCCGACGGCGCGCACGGCATGTACTCGTGGTTCCACGTGCTGCTGGCCAGCGCCTGCGCCGGGGGCGCCTGGTACTGGCTGCACCGCACGCCCGAAGCGGTCAGTACGCCATCGCCTGCGCCCGGCGAACCACCTCTCGAGCCTGATGCGAGTGCAGCGCATCCACCGGGCGGGCATTAGACCGCCGCTCGGTGGACCCGTCACGGCTGATGGTCAGCGACGGGTCCGGGGTGAAAAGCCACCGCATGATCTCGGTCTCGTGGTACCCGCCGTCGTGCAGGACGACCAGCAGACCGGCCAGCACCTTGACCACGTGGCCGGTGTCGTCGAAGAAGATCTTCGGCACCACCACCTGGCCCCCGCGGCGTACCGCCACGAGATGACCTTCGCGCAGGTGCTGGTGCACCTTGCTCACGGGGATGCCGAGCATTCGGGCGACGGTGCCGAGATCGAGGACGTCCTCGCCGGGATCCAACACATCGTCGGCAGTGGGGATGCTGCTCACCGCGCCAAGTCTAAGACCACCGCGGCACTTGTGACGCCGCTTGGCCTGTCCGTGGCCGCCCGGCTCGTACCATGAGTCCGATGGAGACCTACCAGTCGACCGATGCGCTGACCGGCGCGGTGCTGGACGGTCGCTATCAGGTCGACACGGCGATCGCCACGGGCGGGATGTCGACGGTCTACCGCGGGGTGGACATGCGGCTCGACCGCCCGGTGGCGCTGAAGGTGATGGACGCCCGCTACGCCGGTGACGAGCACTTCCTCACTCGGTTCCAGCGTGAGGCCCGCGCGGTGGCGCGGCTGAGCGACCCCGGGCTCGTCGCGGTCTACGACCAGGGCGGCGGGACGCGCGGCGGCCCGCCGCCGTACCTGGTGATGGAACTGGTCGAGGGCGGCACGCTGCGCGAGCTGTTGCGCGAGCGGGGGCCGATGCCCCCGCACGCGGTGGCCGCGGTGCTGCGGCCCGTGCTGTCCGGGCTGGCCGCCGCCCACCGGGCCGGCCTGGTGCACCGCGACGTCAAACCGGAGAACATCCTGATCAGCGACGCCGGTGACGTCAAGATCGCCGACTTCGGTCTGGTCCGGGCGCTGGCCGAGGCCAAGATCACCTCCACCAGCGTGATCTTGGGGACCGCGGCCTACCTGTCACCCGAGCAGGTCGCCACCGGCGACGCCGATGCCCGCAGCGACGTCTACGCCGTCGGCGTGTTGGTCTTCGAATTGCTCACCGGCGACACACCTTTCGTCGGCGACAGCCCGCTGGCGGTGGCGTACCGGCGGATGGACCAGGACGTCCCCCCGCCGAGCACCCGAATCGCCGGCGTACCACGGCAATTCGACGAACTCGTCGCCACCGCCACCGCTCGCGACCCGGCCGAGCGGTTCGCCGACGCGGCCGAGATGGGCGACGACGTCGACGCCGTCGCCACCGAATTGGGCCTGCCCCGGTTCACCGTGCCCGCGCCCCGCAGTTCGGCGATGCACCGGACGGGCGTCGAGGCGACCACCACCGGGCTGGTCCCGCATCGGGACACCCGGGTGTTCACCCGCGACGAAATCCCCGAGCAGGATCCGGACCAGGACGAATCTTGGCCGCTCTCAGGGCATTTCGCCGGCATCGAACTCGAGGAGTTCTACTGGGCGCGGCAGCGGTCCCGGCGCGTGCTGTTCTTCTGGGTCGTCGCGGTGCTCACCCTGGCCGCACTGGCCGGCGCAGGCGCGTGGACACTGGGCGCCAACCTGCCCAACCTGATCTAATCGCGGAGCATCTCCGCCACCAAGAACGCGAGTTCCAGCGACTGCTGCGTGTTCAACCGCGGATCACACGCCGTCTCGTAGCGGCCCGCCAGGTCCGTGTCGGAGATGTCCTGCGCCCCACCGAGACACTCGGTGACGTTCTCCCCGGTGATCTCGACGTGGATACCGCCCGGGTGCGTGCCCAGCGAATGGTGCACCTCGAAGAAGCCCTGCACCTCGTCGACGATCCGGTCGAAGTGCCGCGTCTTGTACCCGGTGGACGACTCGTGGGTGTTGCCGTGCATCGGATCGCACTGCCAGATCACCTGATGACCCGACGCCTGCACCTTCTCGATGATCGGTGGCAGCGCATCCCGCACCTTGTGGTTGCCCATCCGACTGACCAGCGTGAGCCGGCCCGGCTCGTTGTTGGGGTCGAGCCGCTCGACGTACTCCACGGCCAGCTCGGGCGACGTCGACGGCCCGATCTTGATGCCGATGGGGTTGGCGATCACCTCGGCGAACGCGATGTGCGCACCGTCGAGCTGACGGGTGCGCTCCCCGATCCACACGTAGTGCGCCGACAGGTCGTAGAGCTTGGGGCTGACGCCCTCGACAGGCGATGCGTCGAGATCCATCCGCAGCATCGCCCGCTCGTAGTCGAGCACCAGCGCCTCATGGCTGGCGTAGATCTCGGCGGTGTCGAGGTTGCGGTCGTCGACCCCGCAGGCGCTCATGAACCGCAGCCCGCGGTCGATCTCACCGGCCAGCGCCTCGTACCTCGCCCCGGCGGGCGAGGTACGGACGAACTCCCGGTTCCAGTCGTGCACCTGGTGCAGCGACGCCATCCCCGACGACGTCAGCGCCCGCACCAGGTTCATCGCCGCGCTGGCGTTGGCGTAGGCGCGGACCAGCCGGGACGCGTCGTGCTCGCGGCCCGCCGCGTCGGGGGCGAATCCGTTGATCATGTCGCCGCGGTAGGACCTCAGGCCCAGCGCATCGGTGTCCGAGGAACGCGGCTTGGCGTACTGACCCGCGATGCGGGCCACCTTCACCACCGGCATGCTGGCGCCGTAGGTCAGCACCACCGCCATCTGCAGCAGCGTGCGGATGTTGGCCCGGATGTGCGGCTCGGTGTTGTCGACGAACGTCTCCGCGCAGTCGCCGCCCTGCAGTAGGAACGCCTTGCCGCGCGCCACCTCGGCCAGCTGCACCTTGAGCTTCTCCACCTCCGACGGCACGGTGACCGGCGGCACGCTCTCGAGCACGGTGCGCATCGCGGCGGCCTGCCCGGCATCCCAGCTGGGCTGCTGCAACGCCGGCCGGGCCAGCGCCGCGTCGAGGCGCGCGCGCAGCTCGTCGGGCAGCGGCGGAAGAGCCGGCAGCTGGTCGATGGGTACGTCGACGGTCCAATTCACCCACCCATGGTAACGACGGGTCAAAACCACTTTTCGCCGGTGATCAGCTGGTAGCGCACCAGGTTGTGCTTGGCGTCGACCAGAGCGTCGTGTGTGTCACGCGGCCGGGGCGGCATCCTCGGGCAGCCGTGGTCCTCCCAGTACTGCCGCAGTTCCCGGGTGAATCGCGGCATCGCAGGCGGCAGATCGGTCATCGGTCCCCACAGCTGGCACAGCACCACATGGTCGTAGGCGCCCACCCAGGCCCACAGTTCGATCGGTTCGTCACCGTCGACGGCGAAGAAATCCTCCAGTTCGGAGCGGATCTGGCGCCGGGACCGCCACAGCTTCGACGCCGGCGACGGCAGCTTGGGCAGCACGTTCTTGCGTACCCACCGGCCGGCCCGCTCGGGGTCGAACTCGGTGGAGATCGCGTAGTACTCCCTGCCGTCCTCGGCGGCGACGCCGATGGAGATCAGCTCGATGGTGTGCCCGTTGTCGATGAACTCGGTGTCGTAGAAGTAGCGCACGCTAGGCGACTTCCTGAGGCACGGCGCGGCGGGAGCGCGCCGGGGCGGGCGCGGCGTGGATCTCGCGGTCGAGCTCTTTGTCGACCAACGCATCGTCGGGGAAGCGGGGCATCCCCGAGATGGCGTCCTGCAGCCAGAGCTTGGCCTGCACGACGGGCCGCCGCTGCCAGCGTTCACGTTCCAGTGCGCGGTGCATCTTGCGCGGCCGGTCGATGTAGCGCCACCGTGCCCAGGGGGCGTGGGGGCGGGAGAGCCGGATGGCGCCGACGACCAGCAGCGGCGTGATGAACATGCCGACCAATCCTGTCCACACCTTGCCCTTCAACAGCACGATCACCGCCAGCAGCAAGGTCAGCAGCGCCGAAGCCACCACGACAGCGCGGACGACCAACGAGTGGTCGTTCCGCCAGATGCTGACGTCGATGAAGGCCATCGGGTTGTAGCCCAGGATCAGCAGGCCGGCCACCGCGACGGCGACGAACACCGCGTCGATCGAGGCGCGGCCGTCCTCGGACCAGTAGACATCGGACAGATGCAGGATCAGCGCGAACTCGTCGAGCACCAGTGCCGCCCCGATGCCGAAGACGATCGAGGCCGCGGTGTACTCGGGCACCCCGCCGTCGACGGCCAGCGTCACCATCGCCAGACCGGACACCATCACCAAGATCACACCGATGACGACGTGATGGATGTGCACCCCGCCGCTGCCGGAGATGTTGCGCGGCTGCCACCACTTGCGAGGGGCCTTGCTGTCGGCGTGGCTGCGGATGTACCGCACGATCGTGCGGGTCACGAAGAACGTCAGGATGAACGCGACCAGGCAGCACACCAGCGGCAGCCGGGAGTACGGAATGCCCTCAGGCAATCCCAAGTCGAAGTCCAGGGTCGGGCGCACCAGGAGAACCTACGCCAAAACTCGCGCCGACCAGCGCGTGTCGGAAGGCGTCAGCCGCGGGCGCGCCCGCAGGCACCGATAGTCTGGTCGGCGACATGAGGACGTTGTGGGCGCCCGACGGGGCGGGGTGGGCACCGACGCTGGTCTGGCGGCTGTTCCAGCTGCTGACGGCGGCGGCGCTGGTCGCCGTGGCCTGGCGGTTGATCGGCCCGGCGCCCTACCGCATCGACATCGACGTGTACCGGATGGGCGGCCAGGCCTGGCTGGACGGCAGCCCGCTGTACGCGGGCGGTGCGATGTTCCACACCCGCGGCGGCCTGGACCTGCCGTTCACCTATCCCCCGCTGGCCGCCGTCGTCTTCGCCCCGTTCGCGATGCTGTCGCTGGGGGCGGCCAGCGTCGCCATCACCGTGACCACGCTCGTCCTGCTCGTGGTGTCGACGACGATCCTGCTGACGCGACTGCAGGTCTGGCCCAGCACCCGGGTCACCGGGGAGCCGGCCTGGCTTCGCCGGGCCTGGCTGGCCGGCGCGATCGTCGCCCCCGCGGTGATCTACCTGGAACCGATCCGCGCCAACTTCGACTTCGGCCAGATCAACGTGGTGCTGATGACGTTGGTGATCGCCGACTGCGTGCCGCGGCGCACCCCGTGGCCGCGGGGCATGCTGCTGGGCCTGGCGATCGCCCTCAAGCTCACCCCGGCGGTGTTCCTGCTGTACTTCCTGCTGCGCCGCGACACCCGCGCGCTGCTCGGCACGCTCGCCTCGGCGGCCGGCGCCACGCTGGTCGGCTTCGCGCTGGCCTGGCGCGATTCGTGGGAGTACTGGACCGAGACGGTGCGCAACACCGACCGCATCGGCACCGCCACTTTGAACACCAACCAGAACATCGCCGGCGCCCTAGCGCGGCTGGGCCTCGGCGACAACGTGCGGTTCCTGGTCTGGACGGCGGCGTGCCTGGCGGTCCTGGCGCTGACGGTGTGGGCGGTGCGCCGGGTGCTGCGGGCGGGTCAACCGGTGCTCGCTCTGCTGTGCGTGGCGATGTTCGGGCTGGCGGTGTCGCCGGTGTCGTGGTCGCACCACTGGGTGTGGACGCTGCCGGTGATGGTGACCACGGCGGTACTGGCGGTGCGGCTGCGCCATCCCGGCCTGGCCGCGGTGTTCGCCGTCGGACTCCCGCTGATGGTGTGGACGCCGATCACACTTCTGCCCGAGCACCGGGAGACCACGGCGTCGCTATGGCGCCAGCTCGCCGGTTCGTCCTATCTGTGGTGGGCGCTCGCGGCGATCGTCATCGCGGGCACGGTCACTGCGCACGGTCCCCGCCGGGAGTCCACGGCGGCCGCACCGACCGTCGGCGCCGTACAGGCCGGCTGACTACCCGGCGGCCGATTCGGGCAGGCGGGTCGGCGACTCGGCGGCCGCCTGCGCCTTGGCTTGTTCGACGCCCTCTTTGACGTCGGCGGCGTACAGGTCGACGTACTCCTGGCCCGACAGCCCCATCAGCTCGTACATCACCTCGTCGATGACGGCGCGCTCGATGAACCGGTTGCCGGCCAGCCCTTCGAACCGGCTGAAGTCCATCGGCGCCCCGAATCGGACCGTGACCCGGCCGAAGCGCCACATCTTGCTGCCGGGCGGGTTGACGACGTCGGTGCCGATCATCGCGACGGGAATCACCGGCACCTGGGTCTCCAGCGCCAGCCTGGCGAGACCGGTCTTGCCCTTGTAGAGACGGCCGTCAGGCGAGCGGGTGCCCTCGGGATACATCCCGAGCAGCTTGCCTTCCCCGAGGATGCGTTGGGCGGTGGTGAGCGCGCTCTGCGCACTGTCGGCGTCGGTGCGGTCGATCGGCACCTGGCCCGCCGCGGTGTAGAACCAGCGGGTGAACCAGCCCTTGAGCCCGGTGCCGGTGAAGTACTCCGCCTTGGCCAGGAAGGTGATCCGCCTGCTGACCACCAGCGGCAGGTAGAAACTATCGGCGACCGCCAGATGGTTACTGGCCAGGATCACCGCACCGGAGCTCGGAACATGCTCCAGCCCTTCGAATTTCGGCCTGCCGAACAGGATCAGCAACGGTCCCATGAAGACGAACTTGAACAGCCAGTACCACATGGATCCTCCGGATCATCCCACCATCTCGCGCCAACTTTACCCACGCCCGGGTCTGGCGACCACAGGTGATCCGTTCTGCCCGGCTATTCCTCGATGGTGACCGGAATGTGCTGGTAGCGCCCCGGCTGCGCGGACGCCTGCGGTGCGTCGTCGGGCCCTGCCCGCGGGCCGTCCTCGTCGGGCCCGGCCGCTCCGGTCTTCCCGGCCGCCCCGGTCTTCCCGGCCGCCCCGGCCGCCCCGGCCTCTACGTCGCTGACGATCGCCTTGACCACGGCGAGCAGCGCGACACTGTGGTCGGCGACGATCGACAGCAGCGGGTGCTGTTCGCCGTTGACCAGCGCGGCGAGCGCACACACCGGACACCAGACCTGCTGGCACCGCGCGGGACCGGACGCCGCCGCCGCTCGGGCCGCGGCCAATCGGACCGCGGGCTCGAGCCGGTTGAGGATCGACTGCGCGAGCGCGCGCAACTCCGGGCCGACGTCAGTGTGAGCGCCGCTCATGCTGGCCACACCTCCGGATTCGGACGGAATCGCACCGTCAGCTCACTGCCACGGAGCTGGGCATCGACGACGATGCACCGCCGCAACACCGATGCCAGGCGCAGCCGACGCCGCATTCCTCCGACGCCGATGATCAGGTCCTCTTCGACCCTACCCAACGACAGGGCGGTCGAATCCACTTGCGGCAATTCGACCCGCAGGCGGTACACGGCATCCAGCCCGGTTCCGGACTCCCGGTCGACGACGGGCCGCAACGGTCCCGGCGGCGCCGCGCCGTCGCGCCGCCGGGCGTTGTCGAGCAGCTCACCGAGCGCCTTGGCGCCGATGGGCTCGCCGGCCAGGTGCGGCACCATCACGAGCGCGACGTCCCCGATGACACGGTCCAGCTCGTCGAGCACTGCACGCTGTCCGCCGATCCGCTCGGCGTACCAGTCGAACGCGGGGTGGGCGGGCAGGTTCCGGTACTCGTACGAATCATCTTGTACCAGAACCTGATTCACGATGAGCTCGGCCACCCGGACACCCATCAGGGCCAGCGAACCCAGGGTGCGGGCCGCTTCGGCGGCCACCACTCGCTCGGGTGTCATCACCAGGTGCGCGCTGACCCGCGTCTCGTCGGTCAGCAGGTCGCCGAGCCGCTCGGTGCCCGCCGCGATGCGTTCGAACAGTGCCACCACCGCCGCCGACGGTGCGTCGTCGAACGACGACAACCGCCGATGCCGGGGCCAGGCGCGTTCCAGGTACAGCCCGAAGGTGGCGGGCAGGGTCAGCATGCGCATCGCGTCCGCCGTCGACGCGCAGTCGACGACCACCAGATCCCAGCGGTGCGACGCGGCCAGTTCGGCCACCTCGTGCAGCCCCAGCACCTCCTGCACTCCGGGCAGCGCCGAGAGTTCTTCCGGCGCAAGGTCGGTCACATCGGATTCGGGGAACTTGTCGGCGAGCACGGCGACCGTGTCGCGCCAGTACGCAGCCAGCAGGGCCAGCGTGTCGAGCGCCAGGGCGTCCAGAGTGCCGCCACCGGCGTCACCGAGGTCGAGGTCGGCCAGCACCCGGGTCGGGGCGCGCTCGCCCGTCGGCACCACGGGCACGCCGAGCACGTCACCGGTCGAATGCGCCTGGTCGGTGGACACGATCAGCACCCGCAGGCCGGCGCGCGCCGACCGCACCGCCGTCGCGGTCGCCAGCGTCGACTTCCCCACGCCGCCCTTGCCGACGAACAGAGAGATCCGGGTCTGTCCGGCTGCGTCGCTGGCGTCTGCCCTGTCAGTCAGCCTCGACTCGTTTCTTCAGATCCTTCAACGCGGTGTCGGTCAACCGCCGTTCGGCTTTGCGTTTGAGCAGGCCGATCATCGGGATGATCAGATCCACCGACAGTTCGTACGTCACATCGGTGCCAGATCCCTTGGGCACCAACCGATATGCCCCCTGCAACGATTTGAGCAGGGCGCTCGACACCAGCGACCAGCTCACCGAGGCATGGTCGGCCGGCCACTCGTAGGCCAGCACCATGCTGTCCTTGAGGACGGCGGTGTCGAGCACCAGACGGGCGACCGTCGGGTACCCCTGCTCGTCGGCCTCGATGACTTCGGTCTCCTTGTATTCGGCGACCCAGTCGGGGTAGGAGCCGATGTCGGCGATGACGTCCATCACCGTGGCGGGATCCGCGTCGATGTGAATGGTCTGTGCCGTCTTGTCCGCCACTGAAGTGTTCCCCAGTCCTTCCGGTGCCTGCCACCTTCGGCCCCCGCCGCTGGCGGCGAATCTACCCCTCCCCGGCGCGGCGTGGCCCCTATCGACGCTCGCTGTCTACGCCGACCGCGACACGCCCACCGGGCGTCCCGCTTCGAGCCTGTGTTTGATCTCGAACGCCATCCGCTTGCCTGCGACCCTGCGGCGGTGGTTCTGCTGTGCCAGATTCATCTTGGCCAACTGCCAGGCCGCCACGCCTGCCGGCTCGGCGTGCATGAAGTAGTGCAGAACCACTCCGTCGAGGACCTTCTCCAACCAGACCTCCATGCTGCCGGTCAGCGCACCCGTCACCGACCAGCGCTGGCCGAGTTCCTTGCGATCCTCCACCACACTCACGTGCAGATCGGGCCACCAGCGCACCCAGCTCGCGGGATCGGCGACCGCGGCTCCGACCGCCACCGGGTCGGCCGCGACGAACGTCTCGTCGGCGATCTGGATGCTGTACACGTCTGCAAGCTTCACACACGGCCGAACCGGCGCGCAGCACGGCCGACTACGCTGTACATGGCATTGCGGCCTGTAAAGCGGGAGGTTCCACCGTGCGCGAGTACACCGTTCCGGCAGACTTCACGATCGGCGAGCACGACAACGTCGCCGCGGTCGTCTACGCCCACGAGCGCGACAACCCCGACCACGTGATCTTCCAGCGCCTCGTCGGCGGGGCGTGGGCGGATGTGACCTGCCGTCAGGCTGCTGAACAGATCCGTTCCGCCGCACGGGGTTTGATCGCCGAGGGGGTACAGCCCGGGGACCGGGTGGCCCTGCTGTCGGCCACCCGGTACGAGTGGGCGATCCTCGACTACGCGATCCTGTCCGTCGGCGCGGTGACCGTGCCCATCTACGAGACCTCCTCTGCCGAGCAGGTCCGCTGGGTGCTCGAGGACTCGGCGGCGGTGCTGGCCCTCGTCGAGACGCAGGCCCACGCGGCGATGGTGCAGGAGATGATCGACCAGCTGCCCGCCTTGCGCCGGGTCGCCTCCATCGACGCGACGGATGCCGCCGGGCCCGCCGTCCTCGATGCGCTGGCCGACGCGGGCGCGTCGACCGACGCGGCCGAGGTGGACCGCCGCCTGGCGGCCATCCGGTCCACCGACCCGGCCACGCTGATCTACACCTCGGGCACCACCGGCCGGCCCAAGGGCTGTCAGCTCAGCCACTCCAATCTGCTGCACGAGACGCGCGGGGCGACGGCCTCGTTCCCGAGCCTGCTGCGTCAGGGCGAACGGCTGCTGGTGTTCCTGCCAATGGCCCATGTGCTGGCCCGGGCGCTGTCGATGACCGCCTTCGCCAACGGTGTGACGATCGGTTACACCAGCGACATCAAGAACCTCGTGCCGATGTTCGGGCTGTTCCAGCCGACGCTGATCGTCTCTGTTCCCCGGGTGTTCGAAAAGGTCTACAACACAGCCGAACTCAACGCCCGCGAGAGCGGCAAGGGTGCGATCTTCGCCCGCGCGGTGCAGACCGCGATCGACTGGAGCAGGGCCAAGGACACCGGTGGGCCCGGCCTGCTGCTGCGCGTCAAGCACGCGGTGTTCGACCGGTTGGTGTACACCAAGCTGCGGGCGGCCACCGGCGGCCACTGCCGGGCGTCGATCTCCGGTGGCGCACCGCTGGGCGCGCGGCTGGGCCACTTCTACCGCGGCATCGGGCTGACCATCTACGAGGGCTACGGCCTGACCGAGACCAGTGCCGCGATCACGGTCAACCGGATCGGCGCACTCAAGGTCGGCTCCGTCGGAAAGCTGGTGCCGGGCAACAGCATGACGATCGCCGACGACGGTGAGCTGTTGGTGCGCGGTGGCGTGGTGTTCGACGGGTACTGGCGCAACGAGACCGACACCGACGAGGCGATCACCGATGGCTGGTTCCACACCGGTGATCTGGGCAGCGTCGACGGGGACGGTTTCCTGTCGATCGTCGGCCGCAAGAAGGAGATCATCGTGACCGCGGGCGGCAAGAACGTCGCCCCGGCGGTCCTGGAGGACCAGCTGCGTGCGCATCCGCTGATCAGCCAGGCGATGGCCGTCGGTGACGCCAAACCCTTCATCGGGGCGCTGATCGCCATCGATCCCGAGGCGTTCGAGGGCTGGAAACAGCAGCACGGCAAGGCAACTCAGGCGTCGGTGGGTGAGCTCGCCGATGACCCCGATCTGGTCGCCGAGATCGACGAGGCGGTCAAGACCGCCAACCAGGCGGTGTCCAAGGCGGAGGCGATCCGCAAGTTCCGCATCCTTCCGGTGGACTTCACCGAGGCCACCGGCGAGCTGACGCCCACGCTGAAGGTCAAGCGCAAGGTCGTCGCCGACAAGTTCGCCGCGGAGATCGAGGCGCTCTACGCGAAGGGCTAGCTAGAGCAGCCGCGCCAGCCGCTCGGCCTGGTTGCGCCACTGCCAGTGTTCGACGGCCCACTGCCTGCCCGCGGCGCCCATGGCGGCCGCGCGCGCCGGGTCGGCCAGCAGGTCGCCGACCGCGGCCGCGATCGCGCCGACGTCCGTGCCGTCCACGATCAGACCGGTGCGCCCGTCGAGCACCGTCTCGGGCGCCCCGCCGCTGCGTCCGGCCACCACCGGCACCCCCGTCGCCGACGCCTCCAGGTAGACGATGCCGAGCCCTTCCACGTCCAGGCCCGCACCCCGGGTGCGGCACGGCATCGCGAACACGTCGGCCATCGCGTGGTGGTCGGGCAGTTCCTCGGTCGGCACACCGTCGGTGAACACCACGTGCTCGGCCACCCCGACGCTGTGGACCAGCCGGTGCAGGGCCGTCCGGTGCGGCCCGCCGCCGACGATCACCAGGGCCGTCCCCGGCGCCCGCTGACGGATCGCCGGCAGGGCGCGGATCAGCATGTCCTGGCCCTTGCGCGGCACCAACCGCGACACGCACACCACCACCGGCCGCTCGCCCAGACGGTAGCGGGCGCGCAGGTCGGCGCGAGCCACCTCGTTCGGCGCGAAGCGCTCGACGTCCACCCCGGGCGGGACATGCTCGAGCGCGGCGCCGGGTCCGAACGCCGACGCGAAGCGGCGCCGGGTGTAGGCGCTGATGTAGGTGATGACGTCGGTGTGATTGCCGATGTGCCGCAACGCCGTTCGGGCCAGCGGCAGCATCGACCAGCCGACCTCGTGACCGTGGGTGCTGGCGATCACCCGCTGCGCCCCGGCCGTGCGCGCCAGCGGCGCCATCACGGCCAGCGGAGCAGCGGCGCCGAACCACACGGTGTCGACGTTGCGCTGCTCGATCAGCCGCCGCATCCGGGTCGCGACGGCGGGCTCCGGCAGCATCAGAGTGGTGGGGTGGCGCACCACGTCGTAGCCGGCAGCGGCGGCCGCCGCGTCGTAGTCCTCGGCGCCCTTCCACTTCGGTGCGTAGACGGTCAGCGCGTCCACCCCGCTGCTGGTGTCGCCAATCAGGTGGTCGACCAGCGCCTCCAGATAGGACTGGATGCCCCCGCGGCGCGGTGGGTAGTCGTTGGTGACCAGCAGGACGCGGCTCACCGGGGCAGCTCGATGCCGAGCACGTCGCGGACCGCGGTGGCGGCGTCGGGGTGGCCGGGTCCGCAGGCGGCGATGTAAAGCTCCCTCAGGCGGTCGGGGCCGTAGGTGTGGGCGACGAACACGGCGAAGGCGAACGCGCGGTCGTAGGCCGCCGACCGTTGCGTACCGGGTGTGCTCAACTCGGCATCGGTGGGCAGCCGGTCCGGCTCGGCGACCGGGCCGGCCGGGCTGGGCCGCCCGACGAAGTCGGCCACCCCTTCGGTCAGCCACACGGGGGCGTCGGCGGCGGTGTCGGCGCGGGCCGCGAAGTGGAACAGCTCGTGGCGCAGCACGACGCGCAGGTCGTCCTGATTCATCGCGGCAGCCGCCGGGGAGAACGTGATGCGCTCGGCGGTGGTGGTGGCCGCGACGTCGGCGCCCGCGCCGGCCAGTGTGGCGAACTGTTCGGGTGAGCCGGCGACGACGATCGTCAGGGTGCGCGGCCACCGCGGGCCCCAGAACGCGGTGACGGCCTGATCGGCTCCCGGCAGTTCGGCGGCCACCCGGTCGAGCAGGTCACCGCCTGCCCCGCCGAGGTCGATGAGCTCCACCGTGCGGCCATCGGGGGTGGCCACCGTGCGCAGCACGGCACTGGAGAGGGCAGGCGCGGCCAGGGACTGCGGCGGGGACACAGGCGGGATCGGGGTCGGGGACGCGGTCGGAGATCCGGCCTGCGGCAGACCTGCCTGCGGCCCGGCGGACACCCCGATCACGATTGCGGCGCACACCAGTTCGGCACCCAGCGTCGCGATCAGGCGGCGTCGGGACCGGGCCCGATCAGTAGCGACGGACGTTGTAGATGGGCGCATTGTCCACCGGCGCGACTCGCACGGGCGTGCCGTAGGTGGATGCGTGCACCATCATGCCGTCCCCGATGTAGATGCCGACATGCGACGCATCGGAGTAGTAGGTGACCAGGTCACCGGGTTGCATCTGGTCACGCGAGACGGGCTGGCCGCCGGCCGCCAGCGCCTGGCTGGAGTGCGGCAGGGAGATGCCGGCCTGCTGGAACGACCACATGACCAGACCCGAGCAGTCGAAGGCGCCGGGACCGGCGGCGCCCCACGAGTACGGAGACCCGATGCGGCTCAACGCGGCCTGGATGACGGTGCTGGCGACCGGCGACCCGGGCGGGGCGACGTCACCGGGCGGGATGGCGCCGGGCAGCGGCGGAGCGGGCGGGGCGGCGAGCACCGCGGGATCCTGACCGGGCGCAGGCGGGGCGGGCGCGGCGGCCGGCGGGGGCGGCACCGGCGCGGGCGGCATAGCGGCGAGCGCCTCGCGCTGGGGCGGGGTCAGCGCGTCATAGCGGGACTTGACGATCGCGATCTGGACCTGCAGCTTGCTCTGCTTGGACTGCAGGTCGGCGCGCACGGCAGCGGCTTGTTCGGCGGCGGTCTTGGCCTCCGACGCCGACGCGGCCGACGCCTGCTCGGCGGCTTGCGCCTGCTTGTTGACCTCGACGAACCGCGTCATCTGCGCCGACATCTCGTGGGCGATCACCCGCTGGATCGACATCTGGTCGATCAGCCCCTGCGGCGAGGTCGCGGTCAGCATCGCCTGGAAGCCCGACGGCTGCCCACCCATGTACTGCGCGGCGGCGACGTTGTCGACCTTCTTCTGGAAGTCGGCGAGCTGCGCCTTGGCCGAGTCGACGGCCGCGACATCGTTGGTGTGCTTGACCTCCGCGGCCTGCTGGATCTCCAGCTTCTTGTTCAGGTCGAGCTGGGCCGAGTGCATCGCCTCGGTCGTCTGCTCCGCCTGGCGGGACAGTTCGTTGAGGTTGGCCAGCGCATCGTCGGCGGGGTCGGAGTGCCCCGGACTGGCGAAGACAGCGCCGAGAATGGCCAGACAGGCCATCGCGCTGATTACGGGTCGCCGAATGCGGGTACTCCGGTGCGCGCGGTGGAGCGTCAAGGTTTTTGCGTCCTTCAACTGCCGTAACGAGCCGTCTCGGCCTCTCTTAGGTCTCGAATAGGTTACGAAACGGCATCGGCCTTGTCCAACAGAAGACGCAAACCTAACAGCTGATGCTGTCCACCACGAGGGGCCGGTGGCGCCGCGTGTCGTCAGGCAACGCCCGGCCTGCCGTGCCGGTGGATCGGCACCAGGCGCAACCGTGGGGCCAGCCCCACTTCCGCCAGAGCCTCCAGCGCGCGGCGTTCGTCCAGCAGCAAATTCTCGGGAATTCCGAGAATCACGCTGACGACGCAGTCCTGGCAGCCAGGCCCTCGCACCGCGCAGTCGTCACAGTCGATCGTCACAGTGCCGGAATCCTCGCCCGGCGGTTGATCCTGTGTCATCGCACCCGTCCTTTCGGTGTCGGTCGAGCGCACGGTATCGACACCATCCGACAAGTCCGGTCGAGTCCGGTCCGCGACCGAAGGGCCCGGGGCCGCCTGCCGGGATTTGTCGGCCCCGCCCCCTACGGTCGGCGCATGGGTCAGCTCAGCTTCGCCGACGTTGATCCCGCCGCCGACCTCACGTTGCGGGAGACGACGTTCGTCGTCGTCGACCTCGAGACCACCGGCGGCCGCGCGAGCGGGGAGCGGCACGACCAGATCACCGAGATCGGCGCGGTGAAGGTGCGCGCGGGCGAGGTGCTCGGCGAGTTCGCCACCCTGGTCGACCCCGGGCGCAGCATCCCACCGCAGATCGTCGCGCTCACCGGCATCACCTCGGCGATGGTGTACGACGCTCCGACCATCGCCGCCGTGCTGCCCGCGTTCCTCGAATTCGCCCGCGGCGCAGTGCTCGTCGCGCACAACGCCGGATTCGACGTCGGGTTCCTGCGGGCAGCGGCCGAACGCCACCACGTGCCCTGGCCCAAGCCGCCGGTGCTGTGCACCGTGCGGCTGGCGCGGCGCGTGCTCACCCGCGACGAGGCACCCAGCGTGCGGCTCTCCGCGCTGGCCCAGTTGTTCGGCGCGGCCACCACCCCCAACCACCGCGCCCTGGCCGACGCGCGCGCCACGGTCGACGTGCTGCACGGACTGATCGAGCGGGTCGGCAACCAGGGGGTCCACACCTACACCGACCTGCGGTCCTACCTGCCCGACGTCAGCCCCGCCCAGCGCCGCAACCGCCACCTGGCCCGGTCGCTGCCCCGGGTCCCCGGGGTGTACCTCTTCCGGGGCCCGTCCGACGAGGTGCTCTACGTCGGCACCGCCGTCGACCTGCGCCGGCGGGTCGGGCAGTACTTCACCGGCGCCGATCCGCGCACCCGGATGAAGGAGATGGCGTCGCTGGCGACCCGCGTCGACCACGTCGAGTGCGCCCACGAGCTGGAGGCAGGTGTCCGCGAACTCCGCCTGCTGGCCGCCCACGCCCCGCCGTACAACCGCCGCTCGAAGTTCCCGCACCGGTGGTGGTGGGTGACCCTCACCGACGAGGTGTTCCCGCGGTTCTCCGCGGTCCGGACGCCGCGCACCGACATCGCGATCGGGCCGTTCCGGGCCCGCGCGGACGCCCTCGACTCGGCGGATCTGATCGCGCGCTTCACCGGTGTCCGGACCTGTACGAAACGGCTCTCCCGGAGCGCACTGCACGGCCCCGCGTGCCCCGACCTCGAGGTGTCCCCGTGTCCGGCGGTGCGCGATGCCGGGCCCGACGAGTACGCCGCAGCCGTCCAGCAGGCGCGCGCGCTGATCGCCGGGCACAGCGGCGAGCCGCTGACCGCGATGCTCGCCCACATCGGCGACCTGGCCGCCCGCAACCGCTACGAGACCGCGGCCCGGATGCGGGACCGGGCGGCGGCGACCATCGAGGTGCTCTGGCGCGGCCAGCGGCTGCGATCGCTGTCGACCATCGGGGAGATGGTCGCGGCACGCCCGGACGGCCGACGCGGCTGGCACCTCGCGGTCATCCGGCACGGCCAGCTCGCCGCCGCGGGCAATGCGCCGCGCGGG
>Ga0247757_10001352_pt1 | contig 16620 bp, 10 predicted proteins | sample UWRJL126311R4_FD_180929 | JGI IMG/M metagenome (GOLD analysis project Ga0247757, IMG submission 180929) | Plant litter microbial communities from Arlington Agricultural Research Station in Wisconsin, United States - UWRJ-L126-311R-4 | ecosystem: Environmental > Terrestrial > Plant litter >... | reverse complement strand
AAATTTGTAAAAAAAAATAATTTTTTTTTTTTTTAAATTTTTTTTTTTTTAAAAAAAAAAAAAAAAAAAAAAAACCACCGGAATATTTCTGTTCATGACCCGGGAGGTCCGGTCCTTAGGCTATTGACACACCCTGTATCTCCCATCTCATACACAGGCTTTTCCCGATGTGGAGGTTCGCGCCGCACCTGAGTGTCCGCCATCTCTGGGAACTGACTCTGCCTGCCATCTATCTCTGATACCTCCGGGTGTTTTACAAGAGCATTCTGCTCATATGGCGCCAGGCCATACAACTAGCCCTGTGGTCTATGTTTGGCAGTATCTGGAGCGTCCATCTCCTACATAGGATATGTTTGAGAGACTTCTCCTGAGCTATGAACTCCCGAGCTGTGGATCTCACGGTTCTTGATCTAAGAATCGCCCTCAGAAACCTCCTTGAAAGCTTTGTTTTCACGACTTCGCCGCCGAAGAAGGAACAGAGCGATGAATACAATGAGTCCGACACCTGCAGCGCTTCCAAATACGATACCGCCAATGACACTACCACCAAGACCGTTCTTTGGAGGTGGTGGAGGGGATGCTGTAGTGGTTCCTTTGGAAGTAGTATTCGAAATAGGGTCTATAGCTCCGATTCTTCTAATAGCTGTGATTTGCTGCGGCTCATTCGTGTTGGGAAACAGTGCTTGATGGAAAGAAAACTGGCCGCGTTCGTAGTCTGTGATGATGTATATCTCCTGCAGAACGGCTCTATCCAAGGTATACTGCGTCTCGTTGTTACCGCGTCGGATCGGGAAGTAGTTCGTTGCGTTTTTATAGTACGGCCAGGATGCTTAAACATCAAATGCTCCATAGGGAAGGGTGATGTCGATGCGCTTTCCGAGATCAGAGCTTCCTCCCAGACTAATTGTAACACTCGGATCTTGCTGAATCATTTTTGCGTGCATGGCGTCATTGATGACGTATAGTTCGGTCTGGGGATCGAAAGTAAAACCGAAGGCGGATGCAAATCCATCACATACGTCCTCTAGAAGCCAGAGGTACGGGACAGTGAAGTCATTTCTGAAGTAAGTTTTGTCTTTGAGCAAAGTGACTGTGCGATCTAGTGGGTTTTTTGCGGTGATGCTTTGTACTGTCAACGAAGTTGGGCGGTCGTCATCGACATCGAAAGGAAATGTGACGTTGTTTAGAGTGAAGCGTGCAGCATCGTAGCCGCCCAGTGTCAGGCTTCCATGAACCTTAGGAGATTCTATTGTCAGTTAGAATGAAGGCTTTGGGCAAAAAAAGAAACATACTGCAATAGGCGCCCACTACGTATCCATATGAGATACTAGGTAATATGCCGTTTTCCTCCAATATGGTCATGGAAAAGTTTGCCGGGTTTGGTTCTAAACCAAATTGGCCAACATAAAAGATTGGTCTAGCGGTAAGTGCCACGACCATATTATGTTAAGAAAGTCCCCCGCTATTTGCGACCATGAGACCAACATTATCAAGTCCATACAGAGCCGTTGCATCGAACCCAATTTCGGGTCGTATTCCCATGTTGTACATATTGATTTGATGCTATGATGTGCTTTCGTTTTTCAAAAAGCCATTGCTGGACTTGCCGTTGAAAGAATATGCACCACGTAAGTCTCCACAATTTGGTGGGTCGATTGGCCGGCACCCATCGACTATGGGAATGATGGTTTCTCTGTGACTATTCGCAGGAAAGACGCGAAAACTCTGTTCGGGCGTGCCGACACGGACAATAAAAGATGTCCATTTTTCATCGTTACCGTCCCATATTTATAAATTCGAGAAGGAAATTGGAGGCGCGGAATCGTTTGTCGCAAAGCGAAAGCAAATATAATAAAAGAATACGGAAGAGCAAGATTACAGTAAACTCCCATCATAATGCAACAGAGCGAATGTTAGTGACGCTGGAATGAAGATGAAAGAGAACTCCTCTCATGGAGTACGCGGGGCGAGTGCAGGAAAACTGCCGTTCCCCTAGTGAAAGTAGATATGACTAGAAGTATATTATTGTTGAAAGCCAAAAACATTCGGCGCACATAGCAAAGATTGAAAAGCTGCACCAAAGATCTTAACGCACTTACCAACAATTAAAACCTTCCATGCTGAAATTAGATTTCTAACAGGAAGCAGTATGACAGCCCATGACAAAATAGTACCGTTCCCTCGTTTCTAACACTAGCTCAGTCACGTGATATCACCCTTTCCTTCTTCAATTTTGATAGCTGCACCGGACCATCGACCGAAGTCCAAAGTGGGCAATTTTGATGCTGTCCCCTTCAAAGAGGCGAAATTATAGAAGAATGGCTCTAAATGATCTCGCCATGAGCTTAGGTTAGGCAATAGTCGAGCGTTTATATATGTACTTCAATCATCTCATCAACCCCAAGCCAGACTTTCTCTCTCTTTTCAATATTGATCATTACTCCACATTCGTTAAGCTGTAACTACGTTGTGCAATGTTACTATTAGGGAAAACAGCCGGCGTGCTTTTGCTCTCTGCATCAATAGCCTCCTCCGCTCCCACCGCATGTTGATTCTCATGGCCGCCTTGCCAAAATTGAAAGCGCTGACTTGGCGTATAGACTACGATGCTCTGCGCCGCCGAGAGGAAGCAGGTGAATCCCTAGGCATCACAATAATTCCACCCGACACCCAGACTCCAAGTGCGCATGCTAAGACCACTACATAGAACTTATGGGACGCAATTCTATCATGGTGGGGCTAGGCATTTTGGAAGAGCCTTGGATACACATCGGATGCCGAATCTCCTTTTCACGTGAGCTGTTTCAAGGTGATACAACAACGCTATGTATACTTTGTGGCATTACCATTGTTTCTTGGCGGCGCAGACGTATAATACGAATCAAAGTGAAGTCGTGAGAAGAGAGACCAGAGTAACGAGGTCTTAAATTGGGCCGAGAAATAAAGGGTCAAGAGATCCCATTGGCTGATATTCCACCGTTTGCGATTATAGAAATCCTACATAAGAAAATTTCGCCTTCGCCAATGTGTGAATAGACAATCTCGAATCCCGCAAATAAATCCAGCCCCGAAGTCGAAGGAGCCCTTGGCCTTATAGATCCTCCTTCAGCGGACATATACACTTGGCAGCCTTATAGAGGGACCAACACACATGCATTTTTAGGTCCAGTGTCAGTCGCGAGGCGAAGCAATGGGTTGATAGTCTTATGCACTTTTGCTATCTCACACAGAGGTAAGTTAGCGGCGATGCCTCGTATAAATGTAATTGCGACTCACTAACGTTGTTTTCCCAACCCATTTCTTGTTCCACTGAACCACCACTATCATCTTTCCATTCGCTTTCCTAAAATTCATCATGCCGGTCATTATTCGTGTGTTTGCAGCACTTATGCTACTCTGCATTGTGACTGCTTCCTCCATCAAAGGTTTGTATATTCACTCTTTCAGTGGCTTAAGCTAACTGTGTTTACAGTTGCTTCCAGTATTCATGCGGAGACTCGTGGTACTATCACCTCTATTCAAGCAGACCCTCCATCATCGCTTCAGGGAGAAGCTCTCGTCACCAAACTAGACAGGAGGCCGAAGAAGGTCCAGTCATTGAGACAGAGCCAACAGAGCTTGACCCAGGCATTTTTTCTCACCTCAATGTTGGCGCCGCACATGCGAAGACATCTTTTTACTCACTCTGGGTCTCATTCCTCGATTTGTGGGGGTGATTGGTCGATTGAAATTCTAACTGTAGGTGCAGTGTACTCCTTACCCAGATAGTACATTTTCACTGACAAGACTGCTAGTACGTCACCCTCATAGAATCCTAAGTTTTACGGTTATCAAAAACCTCAAAACGACATGCTCTAATCTTTCACCATTGACTTGCTATATGAATATCTTGGATTACAACATGTGCTATTTATGTACATATGGTGTAAATCATGGACGAAAGGAAAAGCAACGAATTTAAATAATTAGTTTCTATTGTTAAAACCCCTAAATTCGATAGTTCAATGTTTATTAGTCTCCAGTTGCTGCGGTTCAGCCACCTATGATGCTTACCTTTGTTAATTGTTTGCAGCAATTGGAATTGACACTTCGTCGGCATAAGTGCTTCAGCTTTTCTTCAATCCGAAGGCTATATTAAAGAGTAGAAATAAGGGTAACGTCCCTCCCTGTGTCGCGAACCACCCCCACGAGGCGAGCCGCATTCCCAGTTTACGCACTGGGGAAAAATTCCCGTAAGCTAAGAACGATATCGTCTATCTCTTTCTATTCTGCAGCTTTTTCCTTACTAGGATACTAACGCGTGAAGAAAATTTTTGAAGCCTCAGCTGCACTATTTGATCTTTTTATCCACGCTGTTAATCACTGTTTTACTTAACTACCCCATCTAAATTATAGATACTAAGGCGTCTTCTAAAATCGGAGCGCTAGGGAAGAGAAAGTGTTAGAGTAGGATAGAGCTTCGGGCCTAGAAGGCTATTCTAGCCTAGTAATGTAGATTCTAGAAGTTTCTCCGGATAGATTAACGAGCGGGTTTAAAGTTTTGCAACGTGATATAATCCTTGGCACGCTACGTGAGTTGTGAGTTACCGTGTTCCCCGAGCAAGCCGTGGCGCATGGTTGCAGAGTTCTGAAAGTCTCTGTGATATTTTGGCTATATGTCCCACGGTTGCCTTCTTGTAGTGGTCCGCAAGCTGGCGCTCAACGTATGATATAAATACCATACGTACTTTAACATTGCAGCAGGAACAAGACTGCGCAAGCTCTAGTTTTTAATACATCGCCCTTGCGTGGCTTGCTAAGGTGACTCCCGAACCCCTAGAGCTGACGTCCGTCCCTGTCTAACGAGCCACCTTTTTCAGCACTCGTAAAACGTCTCCCACCTTAAATCACGTTGGCGTCGCCACTATATCACCGGCCTAATAAGAGACATAAACAATATCGTCTACACCGCCTGACTGCAACTGCACACTACTCGAAGTGCGCCGTCCTCATTCTACGCAGGCCCGCCGCTCCTCTATAGCAACCTGTCCTGGCCGTCTTGTCCTTGCAAGAGTGGCGATGGCAATCGTCAACTAGAATCAAATTCCGCAGTTGAGGCTTATAACTTTATCGACTCCCTCTCATCCGACATAAAAGCTTTAGATAGTTTTGCTGTACCGGCCTATCCTGTGTCCAGCCGCCTCCTCAATTTGCGGAACATATGCTTCAGAGACTCTCTCGCTCCAATTTCTTTAGGCTTAGCTTGGCCTTCTTTCGGCTCAGCAGACTTAACTTGCAGCGCTTGGAGTCGATCTTTAAGCGACTGGCACCATTTTGAAGAAGGCCCTTGAACAGCTGTGTATCCAGCTAGTGCTCGAGTATACATTATCTTCGCCGTATCTTTACGACCCATCCGTGAGAGTAGGTCACCGAAGGAAAGCATTGTATTCAACGCTAGTAAATACGACGGTAGAAGTTTAGGCCCGAGTGCCTCTTCATAGCCTTGCAGCGCTCGAATGTACATAGCCTCTGCCTCTGCGAGCTTGCCTTGGTCAGCATAGAGGGCGCCCAGGTTGTTGACCGTATTGAGTGTTGATATATGCTTTGGTCCGAGTGCCTCCTCTTTACCTTGTAGCGCGCGAATGTATATAGCCTCTGCCTCTACGAGCTTGCCTTGGTCGGCATAGAGGATGCCCAGGTTGTTGACCGTATAGAGTGTCGATATATGTTTCCGCCCGAGTGCCTCCTCTTTACCTTGTAGCGCGCGAATACACATAGCCTCTGCCTCTACGAGCTTGCCTTGGTTAGTATAGAGGATACCCAGGTTGTTAACCGTATAGAGTGTCGATATATGCTTTGGTCCGAGTGTCTCTTCACAGCCTTGTAGCGCGCGAATGTATATAGCCTCTGCCTCTACGAGCTTGCCTTGATTGGCGTAGAGGTTGCCCAGGTTGTTGACTGTTTCGAGTGTCAATATATGCTTTGGTCCGAGTGCCTCCTCAAAGCCTTGTAGCGCTCGAATGTACATAGCCTCTGCCTCTGCGAGCTTGCCTTGGTCGGCATAGAGGATGCCCAGGTTATTGACCGTATGGAGTGTCGATATATGTTTTAGTCCGAGTGCCTCCTCAAAGCCTTGTAGCGCGCGAATATACATGGCCTCTGCTTTTACGAGCTTACCTTGGTCGGCGTAGAGGTTGCCCAGGTTGTTGACCGTATCGAGTGTTGATATATGCTTTGGTCCGAGTGCCTCCTCTTTACCTTGTAGCGCGCGAATGTACATAGCCTCTGCCTCTACGAGCTTGCCTTGGTCGGCATTGAGGATGCCCAGGTTGTTGACCGTATAGAGTGTCGATATATGTTTTGGTCCGAGTGCCTCCTCAAAGCCTTGTAGCGCGCGAATATACATGGCCTCTGCCTCTACGAGCTTGCCTTGATCACTATAGAGGTTACCTAGGTTGTTGACTGTTTCGAGTGTCGATATATGCTTCCGTCCGAGTACCTCCTCTTCACCTTGTAGCGCGCGAATGTACATAGCCTCTGCCTCTGCGAACTTACCTTGGCAGGCGTAGAGGTTGCCCAGGTTGTACAGGGCCCACTCCATTTGTGTAGTATCTACTGTGCCATTTGCGATGGAATGTTCATGTCTTGCAGCATGTTGAAGAAGCCGCCGCTGAAGGAGCCACCACTTGTCTACATCCGTGCTAGGAACTTCAGACGCCACACAAGTCAGAGCTACTCTTGCCAGGCCATCGTCCCACCGATCGTTTAACACAGATACCGCCCATGAATGCACACAGCTATGCACACTGTACCCGGCGGACCCAAATCGCTGTCCAAGGGAAGGTTCTGGATGAGCCAAACCGTATTCGCATAGCAGCCGGACTGCCTCATTAAAGTTCAGTTGGTCCTCAGTAAGCTTCTGTATCCGCTCGTCGTCTGTATCGTATGCGTGTCGAAGAAGTCCAAACCATACGTCTTGCTTATCAAAATATGCCCACAGCGTGAGCAATTGGGCCGATGCCGTATTTTGTTCTCGTATCCGATCAAAGGTGACCTGCCAAGTTGTATATAGTGAGCGGTCTTCGTATGAATTCAATCCCGGACTCGTCCGCTGGAGCTTCAACCAAGATGCCTCGTATAGCTGAAGATACTCTGCGAAGCTAGTTGTCACGTGCTCTAGATACGCCCCAGCCGTGGAGAGGGCAAGTGGCAGGCCGTCTAGCTTTATCACAAGCGCTTTTGCATCAAAATCTGTCTCATTAGCTCCGTTCGACTCATCTAATACCTAATTAAACATACCGCCTTCGATATCTCCTCGTCTAGACATGTTCGATAAGATCTTGAGCCCGTCCTCAAGGCTTGTCAGCTTCTGAATAGGGAGACGCCGCCCTTCAGTAACATTCGCTGACCGCGTCGTGATGATTACTGAGCCCTGGTCGCTCTCTGGCAGATACCGACGCACATCCACTGCTAAGCGGTCGGAATGATTAGGGGTTCGGGGATTATCATAATTGTCGTAAACCATCAGCCAACGTGTATTGTTCCGGAGATCGAGCCAGACTTTAACTGCACTGACTATTCGACCGAGGTCTCCTTCCAAGTCCACGTTCCTAAGTTCTCCAGTCGAAGGGTGGTGCGTGAGAATTTGTCGAGCGATGGTACGAAAGCTGAGCCGAAGAGAGTCTTCATCATTCGCATTCAGCCAGAATATCGCCGTATATTTCTCCTTGTGCTGTCTGATGTATTGGATTGCCAGCTGAGTCTTTCCAATCCCTCCAAGCCCGTGCAGGACTACTGCTGATCGGCTATTGTGGCTATAAAGCAGCTCATGCATCGCTAACAGTTCCTTCTCTCTAGCAACAAATTGCGCTGCCTCGGGGATTGACGCAAGGCTAAGTCTGACGGTATATTGTTCGAAGTCAACACCTATGCCGGTCAATTCATTGCTTCAATCAGTACATCTAGGCAGAAGTCTACCTTTGTATAACTTGTGGATCTCTTCCTCCAGCCGCCGGAATGCTTTGTCACTTCTCTCTCCATAGAGCAGTGCCATAGAAACATCAAAAATCCCGAGTAAACAGTAGGCTGCATCCTCTTCGATCGTGGTAGTGCGGCCCTCTGCCCAGGACCTCCGCTCTTTGATGCTAAAATTCGACAGTGCATCGCCTCGAAGCGCATTCATCGCAATGCCAGTGATCTCGTGTATTTCGGACTCGAGCAACAATTTACTCCCAAGTCGCTGACCCTCAGAGCTAAAGAAGTCAAGCAGCCTTGGTGCGATGAGCTCTTGAAGCGTCCAGCCTCGAGTGAACCACCGACTTGTCTTCAAGACATCTTTCCACCCCTGTTCACCATCCGCCCCAGCAGGTTTAGAGACATCTGAAAGGTAGACGTAGCAGCGTGCAGCATTCTGATACCACCGAAACATGGAGTTGATCGCCGCGCTAAGCTCGACCGCATTCTTCTTATCGATACAGCAGGTGTCTATCCAGAAATACTGTAGTCCATCAGCTGCGGCCTGCTTCGCGCAGAACTGTATCTTCTCCCACCCGGCCTTATTGCCAGTTTTTCTCATGTCCGCGCCAGCTTCCATGTCCTGGAAAGTGACCTCCTCTTTTCCCCATGTATGAGAGAGTATTGCGTAAGCAGGCACATCGCTGCCGGTCGTTTCGCGAAAGACGATGCTGCCGTCCGGATTACGCTGCAAGAGGCGCAAGAGAGCCATGGCTACGGGTCGGGTGTAATCTCATAGCACGCGCGACTCGCGTGGCTCGTTCGATTCGTTCGGTATATCCGCGCAACGCATTAGAAAGTCAGCGAAATAGAAGCAGGCGTCGAAGGACGAAGGGTGATAAGACAGCAGCGGTTGTACGTGCTGCCCACCAGGCTGCATCGTGGCGCAGCCTGGCCAGCGAAGGGACGCTCATGTCGCCTGAATGTTAGTGGTAGCTTCGCGCACCGAGCCGGACGCGAACGGTTCGATTTCGACATATTGTAAGTGACGTAACATCTTATGCAGTTGCTGTCGGGGAGCGAATTTGCTCCAAGCAGAGCGTGCGCATTATGTGAGTCAAAGAAGCCAGGCAATAAAGGTACAAAATTCACAAGCCAATGCCGTAGGCTAGCCAGTCACGGACTTAGCTTACTAGGCAGTGTGAGGTATCTCGCACGGTGACCCCTAGAGCCACCACACAACATAAACCACGAAGGAGCACAACGGCAAGCACAGCACAGTGGAAGCATGACAGTGCGGTCACTTAGTCGTCACTCTAGTAAATTTTTGCTTCCGGAGTCCTATATAGCTTCGGGACATTCTTAACCTCTTTAACTTGTGTGCCGCTCGTTCGTAGGAATTTGGCCTGTCGCTCTTTATCACTGGCTTCATGCTCTAGTGCTGCACTCTTTCGCTTCCGACCACGTTTTCACTTACTCAAATCAGCTTCTTTAGTTACTAGCATAGCCTTAGCAGCTTGTCTAGCCTCTTTCACTGCTTTCTTAGCTGCTCTTTCGGCGTCTTTCGCAGCGCGCTCTACTCTCGCCTCCTGGAGATCTTTATAGCTTACTACCCTCCCTACCCCTAGTATCTCGGGCTTCGTCCTTCGGCGAGCTTTAGCTTTGTTGTTGATCTTAGCCAAGAACTGGTTATTTTCTTGAAGTAGGGCACGTTTAGCAAATGAGAGTTGGATGGTATTGGTGAGCTTCTGTACGTGCCTCTGTAGGCGCTACCTGTTTGTATGTATCATCAAACGTAAGAGTATCCTGTTTAATTAGATCATGCATCGATGCAACAGTATCTGCTGTGATGGGTGTTACGGGCATTTGTCGTTCTTGATCTTGCGTATAAGAACCTACCTCGCCTTGTTGATTCCGGAGGCAGTTAATCCAGTAAGGGGCTTCGGTATATTACGGAGTACTTTCTCTGGACTCAAAGAGAAAAGGCTAGCCTTCGTCTATCTAGCCCTTATATTCCTAGACGTAAACGCTTAGTCCCGTGCGGGGCTAATCTGGTGTAAACTGGAAATACGGCTCGGCCCGTGGGATGGCTCGCGACACAAGGAGCGATGTTAACAAGTTCAATTTGAAGTTTTTATATTGCATTCAAGTTGCGCTGAAAAATGTATCGCACAGCGATGACTATTCAGTACCCTGAAGCGGTATGACAGATTCTAGCTTCGACCAAATAGTGTTTTACACCCTTTGTTTTTTGCCCGAGAAACACCGTCCTTTGCCAGGCCCCACGCCAAACAAGATTTAGCGTCGGTTTTCATATGGCTGAACTGCCCAAATGCGGTTGGTGTCTCAGAAAATGCAGAATTACCTCTCACTTCCTTGATCTCTTCTTGATCTGTTCGCCTGTACGCAGCTGTGTGAAACGAAATGACGGACTCTTGCAAATGAATGCGCGCTTTTAATTCTTCATTTTCGTGTTCAACCTCATGAAAGACGCGGTCCAGCTCCCGGATTTGATCGTCACGCTGAGCCACTTCGGTCCAAAGGCGCATCAGGTCTTCAACAAAAACATTAGCGCGTTTAACACTGAGTTTTTCGCTCTCTTCAAGACACTCATAGGATTTATGGACATTGCTAAGTTCAGTGACCAAGAAAGCGTTCGATTTTTTGGATTCTGCGAGCTTTTTCTCTAAATCTTTGACCTGTGCATTTGCATGCTCAAGGAGCATGTTTTGAGCTCGTAGTCTATTCTCAAGCTCGATACTCTGTATGGCGATATCCATTTCTAGATTTCTAATATTAATCTCCGCAGATTCATCCATGTTGTGATCGTGTTACCTGTTACTTATGCTTCAGATTTCACACTAGCAAATAGAATGGAAAGATTAGGTCAAGCTTTGTAAATGTACAAAAGAGATGACGGCCATCTTATAGGCTTTACCAGTCGAGACATTGTGCGGGGCATAACAACCGAGTACATTGTTTAATTGATGATGGTGATAAATCACAAGACATTGTGTCACGCCAGATACGCACATAGAATGGAAAAATCGAAAACAGTCAGAGAATACAGCCATTTGGTAATAGATAATGCGTTTAGCCCTTTTTCAAATAACTGAGCTAAGACTGAAGTTAAAAGCATGGTTTCTAAGCTTTTACTAGTTACAAATGACTAGAAGGTACTCGATCAAACCTGAATAATGCCTATTGTTGAACATCCAAAACCGACTCCGATGTTGGCATTTAGGACTTGTGAATTCTTAACTATTTTATTACCTTTCATTGATAGCATGCTTACGATGCAAACTCAAAATATCATTCCCCTAGATTGAATTTTTGAAGGAAAAAACACCATTTGTTACACGTCGATGCTTCTAGGCCAGGGTATATGTAGGTAGTGATATTCCACGGCGTCCAAAAAGGCATTATGCATCACGTGATTTTCTTCGTAACTTGGCTCAACATGTCTTGTTCCGTTCTCATATCATAGAAAATCGATTTTTACACTAAAGAAGATATGTATATAGTTCTGAGGTTTGTAATTTCGAGCCATCGCGAGTGCTCCAGTCTCCTTGTTTTTGACCTGTGGGTCGTGCCAAGACATCTAACTAGCGGTTTTACATATCAGGCACCTCTGTATCAAAAATTCTATTCCCACCTCCTAAAATCGTTCGAATCCCAGGATAAACTATCCAAAATTAAACTGATATGCCTGTCGAAATATATAAGATGTGGGTGGGTGGTCGAGACGTAGAAGGTAACGCGGAACAGTCAGTCTGCCTACCCCTCCAAGAAACCTGCCTTGAGTCATCTAACTCAGCCAGACTACTGGTCGAAGACCCTGCCACTGCGGATATTTTTGCTCACTGCCATGCTGCATCTGCTCAGGATGTCGATGATGCTGTACGAGACGCGCATACAGTGTTCAAATCCGGAATCTGGTCTAAGGCACCCCGCCACGTCCGTGCAGACACCTTGGAACGAGCAGCAGACCTTCTAGCAAAGAATCTTCCACGATTGATTGCCTTGGAAGTCCAGCAAACCGGACGCGCTATCCGTGAGATGAATGCCCAGGTCCCTACGCTTACCAAGTGGTTCAAATACTATGCCAGCTTGATAAGAACGGAGGAGCGCAGCGTGCTTCCAACCATGGGCAAGCTACACAACTGGATTGATCGTGTGCCACTAGGCGTGGTGGCACAAATCACTCCCTTCAATCACCCTATGCTAATCGCCGTCAAAAAGATCGCACCCGCGCTAGCTGCAGGGAATTGCGTAGTTTTGAAGCCGAGCGAGCTTACACCCCTTACCAGTATTGAGTTGGGCAAGCTGATGAAAGAGGCGGGCTTACCAGATGGAGTATTTACAGTCCTGCCGGGAGATGGCGCAAATACTGGGAAAGCGCTGGTCTCTCATTCCCTCATCAAGAAGGTTGATGTAACAGGCGGCACACCGGCAGGTCGTGCGATCGGTGCCATTGCTGGTGCTAATCTTGCACACTACACTGCAGAGCTAGGGGGTAAAGCCCCTCTGATTGTGTTTGAGGAAGCCAACGTCGATGCGGCAGTAAATGGAATCGCATTTGGGAGTTTTATTGCGAGCGGACAGACATGCGTTGCTGCGACACGTATTATCGTGCATAAGAATATCCTCAATAAGATACTCAACAAGCTCCGACAGAAGGCGGAGAGTATTGAACGTCGCATGGGTAGCCCTTCAAATCCTGATTCTATGATGGGGCCACTTATTTCAGCGAAGCAAATCGTCAATGTCCGAACTCTAGTCGATGACGCACTGGAATCCGGCGTGTGGGTGTATGCAGGTGGCAAGTGTATGACTGGTACCTCCGAGCTGGACGGCACAGACTTTTCAAAGGGATATTTTTACCCTCCGACTATCTTGGCGGATAGTCCGGAGCACAAGATTGTAGATACGAGAATCTGGAAAGAAGAAGCTTTTGGACCTGTCGTCGTGGTTGTGGAATTCGATACAGAGGAAGAAGCAATAAAGCTTGCGAACGATAGTGAGTTTGGTTTAGGTGCTGCCATATGGACTCAGGACCTGGCACAAGCGTATCGTGTTTCAGAAGCCATCGAAGCAGGTATTTGTTGGGTGAACACTCATCATCGGAATGATCCTAGCAGTCCTTGGGGTGGCATTAAGAGCTCTGGAGTGGGAAGCGAGAATGGAATTGGTGAGCTAGTATCTTGCAATGATTGAGTATTTTCCCGAGAGCTGACTTGAGCTATAGATGCATACCACGCATATACGACAACGAAAAGCACAATTATCAATTATGCAACGGCTGAAGAAAGCCTTAACACTGATGATTGGTTCAGGGAAGGGTCGAGAGAAGTGAGGTATGGCTGAATGCGTAAATAGTGACACGACTGTGAGGATGTTGCTCAAGGCTATTAACATCTTACAATCATTTTAGTGTTTTGTCATCCCACAGATATGCCAAAGCTTGTGAAAATTGACTATGAAGGCATTTCGATTAGTCATAGTGTTTACACGATAGTGAATTATCTATGCAGAAGTATTCACGGTCTAAGGATGACCACAAATGAATAGCTTAAGTCTGACTGTAGCAAAACCAAATAACTAGAGGTGTTTAGTTACTCTCACTTTCCATACGTACCAGAAAATAGTTGCATAGGGAGCTTTTACTATTTCGATCCATGGAAACTTATGGGATAGACTCACACGTTACTGGTGGCTTGTGGAGAGTTCCGATAACTGTAAATTTGTTGTTAGTCTGTGCCTTAGAAAATGTGAAAATTCCTAGTTGATTCATTTGGCTATTTGAAGTCGACTCACGTATACCTAACACCGTGACTGTTTACTTGCGAAGAAATGTAAGAAGCTAACCCTCTTCTTTCACCGCCGCTTCCTTCTTCACATCTGAGCGTAACTGCATCTAAAGCTCGCTACTCCGCATAAATACGAACGTTTCTATATAAATAGCTGTTTCACTGGAAATATTGCCTGATAAATGCCATCAGACATACCTCGAACACATGACAAGCGAAATTAATTTGATGCAGGCTGAGAAAATATGGAGGAGAATCTTGAAAAATGATGGAGGTTATGTTTTGGGTCTTCTGAAAGGTCCAGAAGGAAGGGAGATGCTGCGGTTAGAGAGAAAGGTGTTTGCCATACAAGAGCAATATCAGAGGGTACAGAGGGAAGTTTCCCTAGAGATTTCCGAATCCAAAGACAGTATTCGGACAATATTACGACCGATTATAGAACATCATCATCCTCAATATAGAAAGTATATACAGCAGAAGTGCAATGAAATGGACTTTGATCTTAGTAAAGAAAAAAAGACTCAAACACATCCGCAACTGTCTTGAAAGAGCAAACGGACCAATTCCATCTGCCGAACCCTTCATAGAAGATAAGTCGAAAGTGCCGCCTGAGGTCGCAAAAGAACGAGACAGGATATACCGAGAAGAGCTAGAACTATATTAGCTTGAGGCTCTCGATCTCTTCAAAAGTAATAAGGGAAAGAATGCACGAAGATCTGAGAAAGAGATTTTTCGCACAATCGTAACCAGCTCGAAGCCTTCCAATAGGCGTTTTGTTAAGGTTGACGACATGCGATTCGAGATCTGGACTCTCCTAATATTGCCCTGCACAAAATATGGCCCAAAGCACGAAAAATAGTTGGGAACGACTCAGGAGGATTTATCAAATATATTATTTGGCAACAAAAGGCTTAATGCCATGTATAACAAGTTTAAACTTGGAGAGAAGAAGGAACGTAAGCGTATTCATACACATAACGTAGACTTGCATCCTCTACACGCATAGAAAAGAATCTCAAGATAACACCGCTTTGCCTGTTACAAAAACCCAAAAGAAAGCAAAGAGTCTCGAAGAGATTGTGTGAATTTTTAAATTATAATGGTGTGTGTAGATGAGTAGATGCAGGTAGATAAATTATCCTAGTGTTGCAAAACCTGTAGAAGGCGTCCAATCGTGTAATTGGTGACGATTTATCAAGGACCAAGGAATCATGAAAGTTCGTCGCCCATCCTCTATCCTTTCTTTATTAACCTCTTTGAACGCAATGTTTCACAACAACAGCTATACTGCAGCTATATCTTAGCGCATCAAACTACACTTTGTTCATAAACTCCAATAGCTCAAACCATATTCGTTTCTGCGTTTTTTGGCCAGCTGCATCAGACATCCACCGAGGTATCCAATACCTGTATTCAAACGTCAGCCCATTCACCTCTATAGGGTTTTATTTGTTAATTTAGACATACTCTTTAATTTTACAGCCGGACAGCAACTTCCCGTGGCTTTCCTTACCGGCGACTACGCCATGCAAGATAGTACGACTACCTTCTTCTGCAGTTCGTGCAAATATGGCTCGAAGGCCTCCTACTATAGCTCTTGTTGTAGTACTTGTATCACGCCCGAGACCTGTAGAGCATAGGCCAGGTGCAATCATATTAACAACGACGCCGGTCTGGTCAACAGGATATGAGGTGGCAAATTCGCGGATGGCATACATCTGAACAAGCTTAGTGAGAGCATATCTTGTAGTAAAGTTAGCCTTAGAGATAAGAGTGAATATGAACGAGAGTGAATACCTTTGACCCATATCTGCGCATTTTGGATCATTGAGACTCTTGAAGATGCCCACATCGCCACTTTTCCGCAGTTCTTTTTCGGCAACAAATCCAAGTGCACTTGTGACAAATACTAGTTTCGTTTCTGTTTCAAACCTCCTTGCGGTCTCTTGAAGCTTTGGGAGCATCAGTAACCCTAGCAGCATGGTGCTAGTGACATTGACGTTCATCGACATTTCCATTCCTTCTGTTTCCTCCCACCTGTCAAGCTGGACCCCCGCATTTTCAATCAACGTATCAATTCGGTCCAGCTCCGAAGTAGCTTTTTCTACAAAAGCTTTGACAGAAACAAAAGATGCGAGATCCAAATACCACACTTCAATGACGCCTTTACGGCCAGTCGAGTGTTCGATATCTTTTTTTGCGTTTTCGCCGGCTTCCATGCTTCGCACTGTAATAATAACACGAGCAGCGGAGCATCGAACAAAATGACGTGCTGTTTCAAGACCTAGTCCACTATTTCCCCCAGTCACAATATATGTTTTTCCAGAACAAATGCTCGCGTTCGTAAGTACGGGTAGCTTGGCAAAACCCTCGATTAAGATTTGTGGTAGAGACATTCTGATTGCGTAGAATGTGAAAAACAATGTATTGTAGAAAGCAGGATAACCTTCAAGTTAAAGGAAGGAAGGCAATGTCGTTGTGGCCATTCTAGACGACCGTCTCTGAATTATATACTTTGCTGAGAAAGCAATTATCCTTTCGGCAATTGGCTATCTCCGTGCGAATGATTTAGTTGCATCGAAGGGAACAAGAAATAAATCGCCCGTCAGGACTACATAAAACATAATTGAAGGAGGTATGGCCGGTGCTCTTTCAATTGTCCTCGTCTATGATTGGATAGATATCTGTTCGGCCAATCACATACTGTTTACCGCATAAGGAATAGTTTAACTGCGCCTCGTTCTCGTGAAATGCCCGCAGGCTCGTGCACGCTCCAACGCACCAAAAATGACGCATAAAAAGAATCAGAGGCGATAGGTAGAATCATATATCACGTGGAAACTGGTATCCTATGTATACTTCGGTCCCGGTCTTGATT
>Ga0247757_10001351_pt1 | contig 16624 bp, 12 predicted proteins | sample UWRJL126311R4_FD_180929 | JGI IMG/M metagenome (GOLD analysis project Ga0247757, IMG submission 180929) | Plant litter microbial communities from Arlington Agricultural Research Station in Wisconsin, United States - UWRJ-L126-311R-4 | ecosystem: Environmental > Terrestrial > Plant litter >... | reverse complement strand
TAACGACGCTGTTTCACGAATTCGGCCACGCCCTGCACGGCTTGTTTTCGCACGTGAAGTATCAATCTCTCTCGGGCACGAATACCCCGCCCGATTTCGTGGAGTACCCCTCGCAATACAATGAAATGTGGGCGGATGACCCCCAGGTACTCGCCAACTACGCCAAGCACTACCAAACGGGGGCGGCAGTCCCGCAGGCCTTGCTGAAGAAGGTGCTGGCCGCCCGCAAGTTCAATCAAGGCTTCATCACGGGCGAGTACATCGCGGCTGCGATCTTGGACCAATCGTGGCATCAGGTGCCGGTCGCGCACTTGGAGCAACTGCCCCAAACCGCGGAAGGAGTGATGCCCTTCGAACTGGCTGCGCTCAAGGCGGCCGGTGTCGACTTTGCCCCCGTGCCGCCGCGCTACCATAGCCCGTACTTCTTGCACATCTTCTCCAGCGGGTACGCCGCCGGCTACTATGCATACCTGTGGAGTGACGTGCTCGCGCGCGACACCGAGAGCTGGGTGTACGCCCACGGCGGCTTGAAGCGTGAAAACGGCGATATTTTACGGGCGAAAGTGCTGTCTCGCGGCCGCACCGAGGAGCCCGCGACCTTGTTCCAAAACTTCTACGGCCGCGCGCCGAACATCGAGCCGTTGCTCGAGAACCGCGGGCTCAAACTCGACCGCAAAGCGCCCGCGAAGAAAAACTGAGCCAGGAAGGAGCCCGCCATGCCCAAGGTCGACCTCAGCCAAATCCCCATGCGTACTGGGGCGCGCTATCCCAAACGGTTTTGGCAGACCAACGGCGATGTCACGCTCCGACAGTCGCAAGCCGTTGCGCCCGGGCTGACGGCCTTCGGCGCTAATCGCACGGTGTTGCCGCCAGGAGCCGCGTCCTCGCTCAGGCACTACCACACGAGTGATGACGAACTCGTGATCGTGCTTTCGGGCGAACTGGTGATGCTCACGAACGCGGGCGAAACAGCGATGCGCGCCGGTGACATTGCCAGCTTCCCCAAGGGTGTCGCCGACGCGCACTGCTTCGTGAATCGCTCGAATGAGGCGGCCGTGCTGATCGCCATCGGCGACAATCGTGATGAGGATACCTGTTTTTACCCGGACATCGGCATGCGCACGGCCCGCGACGGCTACGTTTCGAGCGAAACGGGCGAGCCCTACTCCGACTAGTGTCCGTTCGAGGCGGGGGCGGAGGGCGAAGCCGCCTTTGCCTCTGCGTCGAGCCAGAGGTCGAGTTCAGTGCCCAGCACGGGCAGACTGATCGCGCCCTGTCCGAGTACGAAGTCGTGGAAGCGGCGCAGATCGAAACGCGCGCCCAGGCGCTGCTTGGCGTGGGCGCGCAGCTTCAGCAGCTCTAGCTCGCCGAGCTTGTACGCGAGCGCTTGGCCGGGCCAACCGATGTACCGATCGACCTCGTTCTCGATGTCGTTCGGCGCATTGGTAGTGTGTTCGGTCATGAACTTCACGGCTTGGCGGCGGCTCCAGCCGCGCGCGTGGAGCCCCGTGTCGACCACGAGCCTCGCGGCGCGCCAGGCCTCCATCGCCAAGCGCCCCATGCGCGCCTGGGGCGTGCTGTACAACCCGAGCTCGTCGGCCAGGCCCTCCGCGTACAAGCCCCAGCCCTCGACGAACGCGGTTACGCCCAAATTGCGCTGAAAATCAGGCACATTTTCGAGCTCTTGCGCGATCGCGATTTGCACGTGATGCCCAGGGATCGCTTCGTGGAAAGCCAGTGCCTCCGCGTCGAAGCGCGGTCGTGTTTCTGGCGCGTAAGTGTTCACGTAGTAGGTGCCGGGCCGGGAACCGTCGATCGCCGGCTCACGATAGTACGCGATCGGGCTGTCCTTCTCCGCGTGCGGCTCGATGGCTTTGACGACGCAGGGCGTCTTCGGCAGGTGACCCAAGAATTGCGGCATGGCCGCGGCGGCCCGCGCCAACGCGGCCCGCGCCGAGTCCTCGACCTCCGCGCGCGTAGTGAAAAACAGCGCGCGGTCTTTGCCCCGTAGCCGCCGCTGAATCTGCGCGAAATCTGCGAGTCCGAAGGCGGCGGGGCCGAGCGCCTCCATGGCCCCGCGAATGCGCTTCAATTCATCCAAGCCGAGCTGGTGCACGTGCGCAGGGTCGATCGAAAGCGAGGTATGGGCCTTGGCAAGCGCGCTGTAGCAGGCCGCCCCGGCGGGCAACTTCGAAATTCCGACATCGGCGTCGCCGCGTGCTTTCGGCAGAATCTCGGCCTTGATCAGGCGTTGATATCTGACGAACGCCGGTCGGATCTCTTGCTCCACCACGGTGCTCAGCTCTTCGCGAAAGCGAGCACTTTCCGCGGGTGCCCAGCTCGCACCGTTGGCGCGCTGTGCGGGCGTGACGAGCGGCCACTCCGCCGTCGGTTTCGCGAGTAGCTCGTCGAGTTGGCGCGCAACGCGCGTGACTTCACTCTTCGCCGAGGTCTTCCTCGTTTCCAAGCCGTGCCGCAGGTTGGCCGAGATTTGCGCCAACGTTTTGGGCATGGCACGCCAGCGCTGTAGCAGCGCGGCGGCGTCTTTGGGGGTCGCGACCGATTGCAGCGTTGCGAGGTCGAGGTAGCTGACCTGCGGGCCGTCTCGCGGGTCGACCGACCAATCCTCGAGCTGACACACCGACACCGCGAGTTCGTTCTCGAGCTCGCCGAGCAGGAGCCCGCGGGTGACCCGTTCGGCGGTATCGAGATCCGCTTCGGGCACGCGCGTGACGACCTGATCGCGCAATTCGCGAAGTCGCGCCTCGAATCGAGCTCGCGCTTCGGGCGACACGTCCGGCATGCGGTCGTCGTACCCGGGATATCCGGAAAGCGTGGCTTGAACCGGATTGGCCTCGAGGGTCGCCTTCCAAAATTCCCGAGCCAGCTCGCGCAGAGCCGTTTCCGCTAGAACTTGCGCTTTGCTCGGCGCGGATGGCCGAGCGTTCGCGGGGGGCGTCACAAGCGCCGGCTTCGGCGGTGCCAACGTCGGCTCGAGGCGAGGCGGCGCGCCGCACGCAGACACGGCCGCCAGGCAGATCGCCACGACGGGCGCCTTCATTGCCATGCTCGTCGCTCGCGGCGCATCACCAAACCGAGCACGTGTCTTTGGGGCGCATGGAGGAGCCGACTTTGCACGAGAATGCTTCTCCGAACTGCGGCATGTTCGTCAGTGGGCCGCGCACACGGAAGCGCGGCGGGGAGTGCGGGTTGGTCTGCACGACCATGCGCTCGAAGTCGGGGCGATACACCGAGCACCAACCTTGCGCAAAGCCCAAGAAGAACTGCTGATCTTCGCTCATGCCGTCGGCAACGATCGCTTCCTTCGCGCTGCTGCGGAGCGCGCGGTACGCTTCGAACGCCAACTTGAGTCCGCCATTGTCGGCGATGTTCTCGCCCAGGGTCAGCGCGCCATTCACGCGCAGTCCAGGCAGGGCCTCGTAGGCGCTATACTGCTTTTCGACGCATGAAATCTTGGCCTTGAACTTCTCGCTCGCGGCCGGTGTCCACCAACTCGAAAGGTTGCCCATGGCGTCGAACTGCGAGCCCTCGTCGTCGAAGCCATGGGTGAGCTCGTGTCCGACGACCATGCCAATCGCGCCCGCGTTCACCGCGAGTCCTTGATTGATGCCGTAGAATGGCGGCTGCATGATGCCCGCCGGAAAGACCATCTGATTGCGCTGCGGATCATAGTACGCATTCACCGTCGGCGCGGTCATTTGCCACTCGGTGCGGTCGACGGGTTTGCCGACTTTGAGCAGCGCACGCTTCAACTCGTAGTTCCGTGATCGCAGCGCGTTTTGCGCGTAACTCTTGGCGTCGACCGGAAAGTCGTAAGCTTTCCATTTCTCTGGATAGCCGACGAGATACGCGAGGGACTTCAGCTTCTCGTGCGCGCGCGTGCGAGTCGGCGCGTCCATCCAGTCCAGCGCATCCAGATCCGCATTCATGGCGGCGCTGATCGCAGACACCATGGTCTCCGCCGACTGCTTGCTGTCACCCGGAAAGTGATCTTTGACGTACGGTTGGGCCAGTAAGTCACCGAGCGAGTCGTCCGTCGCGTGCACGCAGCGCCGCCAGCGTGGCGGCAACTCGGGCTGCCCCGTGAGCGCTTGCTGCATGCGAAAGCGTTCGTCCACGAACGGCTTCGACAAGAGCGAAGCCGTATCGCGCACGATTTGCCATTGCAGGTAGTTCTGCCACACGTTCGATTTGGTGCTCGTGAGCAGCGTTTGTAGGCCCTCGAAGAACTTCGGTGCCGTCAGGCTGATGTCTTGAATGCCGGGGAAGCCGATGCCCTTCCAATAGCCGTCCCAATCGAACGCGGGTACGGCCTTGGCAACGCCCGCGCGATTGACGCGATTGAACATGCTCTTCGGATCGCGGCGCTCGACCTTGGTCTTGGAGATCTTGGCCAACTCGGTTTCGAGGGAGAGCACGTCCGCGGCCGCCGCCGTGGCGCGCGCCTTCGAGAAGCCCGCCAGTTCGAGCATGCGCGCCACGTGTTCGCGATACGTGGCGAGCAGCTTCTTCGAGCCTTCGTCTTCGCGCAGGTAGTAGTCGCGATCCGGCAAACCAAGGCCATTTTGGTCCAGGTTGGCGATCCAGCGCGTGGCGTCGTCTGCATCTTGCGTAGGCGAAGTATCGAACAACGGCGTGATGCCGACCGCGTGCAGTTCGGTCACCACGGCGGACAGGCTCTTCGCGTCTTTGACCTTGGCCGCCTTGTCGAGCAAGGGCCGGATCGGTTGCGCGCCGGCTTTGTCGGCGGCGGCTTCATCCATGCAAGCGCCGTAAAACGCACCGAGCTTCTGCGTCACCGCGTCGGTCGAGCCGGGCTTCGTGGCTTCTTCCAAGACGCGCTTGAGTTCGAGCTCGTTGCGCTTTTGGATCTCATTGAACGAGCGCGACCAAGCCGGCTCATCCGCCGGGATCTGCACCGTCTTCAGCCAGTTGCCACACGCGTACTGGTAGAAATCCGTACACGGATCCTGGCTGCGATCGATCGCCAGCGGGTCGAGCCCCACGCTTTGCAACGTGACGTTCACGATCGGCTTGCGGGGCGCAGTACTGGCCGCGCTTGCCGAGGCCGCGGGTTGCGGCGCGGCGGGTGGCGCTGCCGCCCCGCCACAGCTGACGAGCGTTGCGAAGCCGAGCGGCAACGAAGCCGCTCCGAGCAAGTGGCGGAATAGGCGCGCGCGAGAGCTTTCGATTGGCATGCAGCGCGCAGGCTAGTGCGAAGCGCGCGCTTTTTCCAGAGCGAGAACGCTTTACGCCGCGTTGCGCGAAGGCTTGAGCCACAGCTCGCGTCCGACGGCGAGCAGCACGAGCCCGATGAGCACGAACGGAATCATCGACAACAGGTCCGAGTGTTCGCCCTCGAAGAACGGATTGTGCGCGGCCGCCCAGTGCTCCAAGCTGCGATTGGTATTGCTGAGTACACCGGCCATGAACGCAATCACGATCCCCGCGATCGCGCCGCCCGCGATGTAGCCGGAAGCGAGCAACACGCCGGGGCTCTTGTCGCCCTCCGCGGTCAGCTCTTCTTCGCTCAGGTTTCGGCCCGCATTCTTGCGGCGTAGATACAAATCCACGAGCCCGCGGATCAGCCCGCCGACGAAAATGGGCGAGGTCGAAGACAGCGGCAAATACACCCCGACGGCGAACGCCAATGACGGAATTCCACTCATCTCGAGCACCAGGGCGATCATCACCCCGAGCAGCACTAGCGCCCAGGGCAGCTGCTGATTCAAGATCCCTTTGATGATGTAAGAGATCAGCGTGGCTTTGGGCGCGTTGAACTTGGTGACGCGCGAGCCGTCGGGCCGTTCACGATGAGTGCCGTTGATGCCGGGATCGACCAGGTATGTCGCGCGGCCGTCTTCGGCCACCAGGTACTTTCCGGCCTGTCCTTTCACGGCGTCGGTCTTGTGCCAGGCGAAAAACTCGCGCGGGTCGCTGCTGGCCTGGGGGCCCTGCAGCTTTTCCTTCTCCGTCAACGTCGACACGTCCGCGCGCAGATCGGCGTCGAAGCTGCGACGAATCACGAGCACGGGCGCGTTGGTCTTGGGGTCGACCAAATAGTCACCCGGGAGCAATCCGCCCTCCGCCGCTTTGAGCGAAAGCAGGCGATAGTCCGCCTTCTCTTGCGGTTGCTCCGCGGCTTCGTATTTGGGGAGCGCAGTGACGCGCTCGGCCGTGAGTGGCGTCGGCTGCGCGACATGCTCGAAGCTGACGGGCGTGACGTAAACCGTCGCCGCGTCGTTCAGCTTGAGCAGGATCGGGCCGAGCAACAACGCCGACGCGAACGCGCCGATCAGGATCGAGATTTGCTGCAGGCGTGGGGTTGCGCCGATCAAAAAGCCCGTCTTCAAATCTTGCGACGTGGTGCCGCCGTTGGAGGCGGCAATGCACACGATGGCGCCCACGGAGAGCGCGGTCACGTAGTAGCTAGGCCCCGTCCAACCCAAGAGTAAAAAAATGGCGCACGTGAGCAGCAACGTAGCCACCGTCATGCCCGAAATGGGATTGGACGAAGAGCCAATCTCGCCCGTCAGGCGTGAAGACACGGTCACGAAAATGAAGCCGAACAGCACGATCAAGAGCGCGCCCGCCAAGTTCATGTGCAGCGGCCGCGCGATCACGATCGCGGCCAAGAGCACGATCATGCCCACGCCCACGAACTTGATCGATAAGTCGCGATCGGTGCGCAGGCCGGCGTGCGCGTTCGGCACAGCGTTCTTCTTACCCAATAGGTCACTGAGCCCGCCGCGCAGGCCCTGCCAAATCGTGGGCAGCGCGCGCCCGAGGCTGATCACGCCGCCCGTCGCGACCGCGCCCGCGCCGATGTACAGCACGTACGCGGCGCGGATCTGATCGGGCGCCATCTGACTGATCGGAATCAGCCCCGGCGCCACCGGGTGCGGATCGGCACCGCCGAAGAAAGCGATCGCCGGGATCAACACCAGGTAAGCGAGCACCCCGCCCGCGCACATCACGGCCGCGATTCGAGGACCGATGATGTAGCCCACGCCCAGCAGCTCCGGCGAGATCTCCGCGGCAATCGAGCCGGTTTTGAGCGGCGCCGCGAATAGCTTCTCCGGCACTTCCTTCCACAGTTTCAGCGCCGACATCGCGACCTTGTAGGCGAGCCCGATCGCGAAGCCGGCGAAGATGGTCTTGCCGCCGCTGACCTCACCCGCACTCGCGTCTTCCGTCGCGGCTGCCGCGCGCGATTCTTCGGACGCGCCCGCTTTCAGCACCTCGGCGCACGCCGTGCCCTCGGGATACTTCAAAATCCCGTGCTGCTCGACGATCAACGCGCGACGCAACGGAATCATCATCAAGATCCCGAGCAAGCCGCCCAGCACGGACACGAGCACCACGCGCGTGATCTCGAGGTCGAACCCCAAGATCATGATCGCCGGCATCGTTACGCCGATCCCGAACGCGATCGACTCCCCCGCGGAGCCCGCGGTCTGTACGATGTTGTTCTCCAAAATCGAGCGATTACGCAGTCCGAACTTGGACAGCACGCGGAACAGCGCGATCGAAATCACGGCCACCGGAATCGAAGCGCTCACGGTCAGCCCGACCTTCAACACCAAGTACAAGGACGAGGCACCGAACACGACGCCGAGCACCGCGCCCGCAATCAGCGGCACGAGCGTCAGCTCGGGCAAGTTGGAAGCAGCGGGGATGTATGGCTTGAACGTGTGGCCCGGGTGGGGCGTTTCCGAAGGGGGCGGGGCCTGCGGCGTCTCGGACGACATCCCGCTGGTTTATCGCGTTTCCGGGCATAGCGGGCAGATCAGTCGCCCTCTCTGCACGCCAAAACCGAGTACGGGCGGAAAATCCCGAGACCTGCTAAATTCCCCGCATGCCGATCGATCCGAAGTTCCTGAAAGCCGAGGAGCTGGGGATCCGCTTGGAAGTCGTCTCCGGCCTGCCGATCTGGGAAGCCCACCCGGTCTGGAAGCACCAAAAGGCGATCGATCGCATCCGAACGACAATCACTCCAGTCTTGGGTTCGAGCTGCTCGTGCGTCCACGCGAGCGACGTTTACGTGCAGTTCCCCGACGGCTCGCTCAAACGCCCGGACATTGCCATCTTCTGCCGGGAGCCGGACGAGACTGAGGATGCGATCTTACTGGTTCCCGAGGCCGTGATCGAAGTCGTCAGCAAAGGCTACGAAGCGAAAGACCTCGAGATCGGGCCGCCCTTCTACCTGGCGCAAGGCGTGAAAGACGTGATCGTGTTCGACCCCACGAGTCTGCTGGTGCTGCACGCTCGCCGCGAAAAGACGGTCCGCCTCACTTCACCGCAACAGCTACGCCTCGAGTGTGGTTGCGAGCTTTCCGTCTAGCGTCTCGGCGTCACCGGTTCGACTCAGGGCGGCGGGCTGCAATATCCCCTGCTGTCGCAGACCTGTCCGGCCTTGCAATCGGCGTCCGTGTGGCAGCGGAAGCTGTACACAATCCCCTCGGAAGGCTCACCGCAACCGGTTGCCTTGTACACTCGGCACACCAACCCGGCGACGCAATCTTCCGGTCCATCACAAGTTTGCGAGCCCATCCCGTTGGGACAGTCACCCGAATCGTCAACACACGATTCGGTGCTCGAGCAACAATAAAAGCCTGGCTTGCAAGTCAGCCCGTGCACGTTGGCGGTATCGCTACAGGTCACGTAGCCTGCGCGGTCGTCACCGGGGGTGCTCTGGTCGTCGTCGAGTTGGCAGGTATCGCTGCAGCCGTCTCCGCTCGTCGCGTTGCCGTCGTCGCAGGCTTCGCCGACCTCGAGGCTCCCATTGCCGCAGGGGCCCGTGCCGCTCGCACTGCCGCCGCCACCCGAGCCTCCGCCGCCACCCGAGCCTCCGCCGCCACCCGAGCCGCCGTCTCCGCCGTCTCCGCCGGGCGGAGTGCTCGCAGCGCACTCGACGATTTGTGCTTGCTGCACCCCGCACGCGTAGTCATCGCCATCCAGCACGGAGAGATACAAGATCGCCGACCCGATCTGCGTGCAGGTGAACGTCGTGATCGCGGCGTGAGGGTCCGCGATCGTTCCCGTCGTGGCCGACCAGGAGTATGCGAGCGGGCGAGGACCGTCATCCGCGTCTTGGCCGACGGCGCTCAGTGATACGCTGTGCCCGACCGTGGTCTGGGCTGGTACGACGCTCAATGAGACAATGGTTGGGCATAGATTGATCGTGCCGCGAACCTTCACACTCCCCGTTTCACTCGACGTTCGACACGACAGCACGATATTGGCCGTCGTTGTCGAGCCCGCGACCACATCGGCGACTGCGGACCCTGCACAAGTCGCGTGGGCATCCTCAGCGGCGACCGCAGTCAGCCGAATGTAGTAGCCGGTGCCGGCAGGGATGCCACCAATGGTTGCGGCGACCTGCGTGCTGTAAGTGACGTCGATCGTCCCGGACTTGCGGAACCCGTTCGCGTGTTCAATCGTGTAGTCGACTCGGTTGATTGTCAGCGTCGCAGTCGTCAGCGCGAGATCGATCGAGCCGATTGCGGCCGCGGTTTCCCTGTCTCGCGCCCCGTCCGCGGAGCTGCACGCGCCCGCGGAAATGCCCAGTGCCAAGTGCAGCGCGGCGAACGCCGCGTATCGTGAACGCTTGCTGTACTCGAACATGATGATGCTCCCGTTCCGCGCCGGCCGCTGCGCAAGCGAGCCGCGGACAATTGACGTGATGCGCTCCGTCACCCCGACGAAGCGCATCAGGATATCAGCAGAGCAAGCGCGGGGACCGCGTCCATTTCGCCTCAATCACGACGTCCGTCGCATGGGTGCGCCGCTACACCACGGCGCCTGGAACGCCGTTTGCCGTCCACGGCCGTATAGATTCATGTGGGGCGCGCTGGCCGTCGAGCCAGCTCTGGAGAAACACGGCGGCCGCCGTTTGGGTTGATGGTCCGATTCGCGTTCAGTTCGGCAAAGCCTTCGGCGTCGGGAACGTCGCGCCGCACTGCGCAGCGCGGAGGGCTCCCTGCAGTGCGAAAAAGCGTTCGAACTCGAACATCGGTTCCCGCAGGGTGCGCGCCGCGCCGCCGAAGGCTGCGACGGCGTAAGGCGCACCGTGCGACCATCAACCCCCATCTCGCTCGCTTCGCCCGGCAACTCCAGGTGCTAAAAAAATAGCATGAAACGATTGCTAAAAATTTAGCACCTGGTTAGGCTGCGCTTCATGGCCAAGCCGCCGCTGACGCGCCGTGAGCGCGAAATCATGGATATCGTGTATCGTTTGGGGCGGGCCAGCGCTCAAGACGTGCTCGAGAATTTGGCGGATGCGCCGAGCTATTCCGCGGTGCGGGCGCTGCTTCGGCTATTGGAAGAGCGCGGCCACGTGCGGCACATCGAGGAGGGCGGGCGCTACGTGTTCCTGCCCGCCGTGTCTCGTGGTGAGGCGCGGCGCAAAGCGCTGGCCCACGTGGTTTCGACGTTTTTCGGCGGATCGGTGGAAGAAGCCATGCTCACGTTGGTCGAGTCTTCACGCAACAAGCTCGGCACGGACGAACTCGATCGTTTGGCTGAAATCGTCGAACAGGCGCGGCGGGAGGGAAAGTAAATCATGAGCCTCATTTCGGCGTTGGGTACCGTGCTGCGGGCTTCGTTTTTGCTCGCGCTGGCGCTGGCCATTTTGCCGGTATTGCGCGGCGCATCGGCTTCGTTACGGCGCTTCGTGCTGTTGCTTGGCCTGGGCGCGTCGTTGCTGGTCCCGGTGCTCTCCGTGCCCTTTCCGGGTCGCCCGGTCGTGGCGCTGCCCGCGCCCACGTTTGCGGGCCATGTCGTGGCCGAAGCGCTCTCGACGAATGTCGCGCCGAAAGCGCGGCCCCGGGCGCCGCAACGTGACGCGCCCGTCACTGCGTTCACGCTGACGACGAGCGAGTGGCTGTCGTTGGCTTGGGCGGCCGGTGCCTTGTTCGTCGTCGCGCGTCAGCTTCGCTTTGCGCTTTTCGCTCGGCGCTTGCGCGCAAAAGCAACGCTCGCGCAGCCCGGCGTCAGCATCAGTTCCAGTGTGGAATCGCCAGTGGTGGTCGGCTTGTTTCGTCCGATCGTGATCCTACCGCCGGCAGCGCGGGGCTGGAGTGAAGAGCGCATGCAGGCCGTGCTGCTCCACGAGTCATCCCACGTGCGTCACTTCGATGGCTTGGCATTGCTGGTCGCGCAGCTGGCGTGCGCGCTGTATTGGTTCCAACCGCTGGCCTGGCTCGCACGCAGTCGACTGCGCCGCGAATGTGAGCTGACCGCGGACGAAGCGGTGATCGCCGCCGGCATTCGCCCGACCAGCTACGCACAGCACTTGCTCGAGATTGCGCGTGGCCTAGTGCCCAAGGGCGGCATCGCCATGGCCGCGCGCCCCTCGGAGTTGGCGCGGCGCATTCAGGTGTTGGTCACCCGCGATCGTCTGCCCGCGCGCTTCACGCCCATTCGCGCGGTGCTGCTGGGCACTGCCGCGCTGGTCGTGCTCGGCGGCGTAGCATGCATGAACACCGCGCCAACACCCGCGGTGCCCGCGAGCGCTGCCTCTAGCGTCGCCGCGAGCCTTACGAAGTCCACGGATGCCGGCCTACAGAGTATCGCTGAAGACGAAGCCCGGCGCGCGCACGCCGAGTGGGGCGCCGCGCGCGTCGCAATCATCGTGCTCGATCCGCACACCGGCGCGGTGCTCGCCAACGCGGATGACGCGCCGGGCCAACCCATCGTGCCCGCGTCGACCCTCAAGCCCCTCACGGTGGCCACCGCCCTCGACGCAGAGCTGATCACGCCCCAGCAGCGCTTCGATTGCGGCAACGGCAGGCGCAACTACGGCTCGCTCGTGCTGCGCGACGCCGGCGAATACGGCTCGCTCGATGCGGCCGAGATCCTGGCGGTCTCGTCCAACATCGGGGTCTCACGCATCTTCGATATCCTGGGCGGCGAGCGTCTGGGCGAGGGCTTCCGCCGCTTCCGTGTCGACGCACCGCGCGAAATCCCGAGTGGCACGATGCGCGGTGCGATCATCGCCATGGGCGAGGGCAGCACGACTACGCCCGTCGCGCTTGCTGCGGCCTACGGCGTGTTCGCCAATGACGGCCTGCTCACGACCTCCGGCGCACCCTCCGAACGCGTGCTCAAGCCCTCGACCGCGCAAACCGTACGCGCGATGTTGGAAGGCGCAGTGAGCGGTGAGCGCGCCACCGGCAAAGCCGCGGCGGTAGCCGGTACGCGCGTGGGCGGAAAAACCGGCACGAGTGACGATGAAGACTGCGCTTCGTGCGCCCAGGGCGCCGGCCCGTTAATGAGCTTCGTCGGCATCGTCCCCATCGACACTCCACGTTGGGTCATCTACGTCGGCGTGGGCAAGCCGAACAAAGCAGGCTCGGGCGGCACCATCGCAGCCCCCATATTCAGCCGCGTCGCGACTCGCGCGCTAGCGCGGTAGGGGCGGCCAGTTCCTCTTGTGTCTGCGGCGAAACCCGCCACCGCGCGGCTAAGAATGGCGCGATAGGTATTTTGCCAGACGCTACTGCACGATCGCCGATCGCTTGGCTGCAGCGTCCACATGCAAACCCTACGGCGCCTTCACGCAGACTAGCCGAATAACCCTGGAGGATGACGTCAGCAGAGCAGGCGCGATGATGCTCATCGGATCCAGTGGCGATGATCCGAAACACATCGCCGTGAACGTCGTCCGATCATCGCGATTGGTCGCTTGACGGTTTAGTGTCCGATCTGTACACGCTTGTTGCGTGGGCGCGCAGCTAAGTACGGATGTGAACTTTCGAAGACTTAGGTTGACCACCGGGTCTGTCCCGACTGCCAAGGTGCGTGAGAGGCGGCGCTTGACCGAAGCATGCCCTCGTATCGCCTTTGCATGTGTGACGCTGCTATTCTCACTCGGGTGCGGGTCGAAGACGGTCAGTTCTGAGGCTTCCGCCGGCACAGGCAACGTTGCTACCGGCACCGGCGGTGCACCTCAATCGCCGGACCCCGGCGGCGGAACTTCTCCAGGAACTGGAGGGACGTCCGCAACGGGAGGAACCCTCGCAACTGACGCGTGCAGTGCCGGTGACACACGCGTGTGTGTTGGACCCGCGGCGTGCAAAGGCGGACAGGCTTGTCGCGCTGACGGCCAGTGGTCGGCGTGCGATTGCGGAGTTGGTGGGAGCTCTGCGGCGGGTGGTATGAGCGGCGACCCTGAAGGGCCGGGCGGCGCGGGTGGCGACGATAGCTCGACGGAAGGCGGGTCTCCTGGTGCTGCCGGCAACTCGGGCGCAGCGGGGGAAAGCGCGAAGTGGCCTGACGAACCGTGCCCAGGCGTTGAAATCGGCACTGACTGCTCTGGCATGTGCGGTCCACGACCGGCAATTTGCGATAGCAAGTGTCCCATCGAGGTTCCGCTGACTTTGAATACGGGCGGCGTCGTATTTGCCCGTCTCCCGTCGCATCCCGTTGCGGAGTGCAGTTGCGGAAGCAAATCCGCTTTGTATGCGATGAGCTTTTCGTTCAAGCCGACAGCCACCTACGCGTTCTTTCGCGTCTGTGTGCCCGAGCCTTGGCGAGTCTACGACCGGCTGGTCACTGCGTGTACGAACGACGTCCAGCCCGAACATTGCGTCTACTTCAATCTGTCCGATCGCTGGTTCACTGTTTACACGACTGACCCAGACGCACCTGCGATCAATCTCATTGCCGAAAAGATACCGCCCGAATGATTGGATGAACGCTTCTCGACCAGGTCGGTATCGACTGCGTCGCTGGCAGTGTGCAGTCTCTCCTAAAATTTCTTCAAAATGTCACTACGTACTGCTTACCTCATGGCCCTCGGCTGTCTGCTCACCTGCGAGCAGGCATTCGCTTGCCGAACGGGCGCCGATCAGCCCGAGCTCGCCGGAACAGCCAGAGTGCGCTGGGCGAATAGCACGATCGCTTATGAAGTGCATGAGAAGGGCGCTCCGAGCATTCCCTTCTCGGCTGTGCAGGCTGCGGTTGCGAACGCGGCGCGATCGTGGGCGAGCGTGAGCTGCGGCGGGCCGGACTTTAACTACCGAGGATTGACCAGCAATCATGCCGTCCCATACGACGGTAGAAATACGATTGAGTGGGTAGGCGACTGGACCGCTCGGGGCTTTCAAGCCGATGCAGCGGGCCAGACCGACGTTCAATACGAAAAGGATGAACATGACGAATGGCGAATCGTCGAAGCCGACCCGTACCTAAGCGCCGAGAATCACAGCTTGGAGCATTGGGGCGAGTGCCGACGAATCGACCCGCGACGTGGAGACCGTTCTCGTCCACGAGCTCGGACACGCGCTCGGCTTGATGCACCCGTGCGAACTCGGCCCCCAGGATAACGCTCCGCGTTGCTCGGCATCGATCGGCCGACCCACGATGCACCCTGCGTATGGGATGGATCAAATGTCCTTGGAGGCTGACGACACGGCAGGGGCCTGCTTTCTTTATCCCAGCAGCGCTTGCACCGAAAGCAGCTGCGATTCTGGTCAGGTTTGCACTCGCGACGGGTGCCGAGACTCATGCGGCGGACATCCCTGTGCGGATGGTGATGTTTGCTTACTAGACGAGTGCGTATTTCTACCCTCGTGTGGCGACGGCGCTTGACCGCAGACGTGTTGTTCCGTCAGCAGTGACTGCCTTACCGCGGAAAGCTGCATTGAAGGTGTCTGCAAACCGGGTGCCGGTCAGCGCGGAGACCTTTGCGCACACGACCAAGACTGCCGCGCAGGGCATTGCGTAGGTGGCTTCTGTGCTGTCCTGTGCGACGCACTGCAAACCCGATTCAAACCGAAGCCGAGCTGCGCGGCACCGTGGCGCTGGACCGGTTTACATCCGTACCCGTACACGAATTTGCGCTTCCGCCTGCCAGCCGCGCCAGTGATGCCGAGCGCGTACCGGTCTCGGCCAGTACCTACGATGCCCTGGGGCTTTTGACCCGTGAGCAAGCTCCCAACTCGAATGACTTCGAGCATCCGGCAACGACCGCTCGCTGCCGTGACATCAGCTACGAGAGTGATCTGTACGCGGAGTTCGCGGTTCGCGAGACAATTCACCTTCGCGGCGGGTGCGATGGCGATGGCAGCGACGTCCTGAACACGGTCGCTCTGCCGTACGACCGAGGGTTGGGCGCCCCGGCAGTTGTCTGGGACATGCAAGATCAGCCCACGCGCGTCGAGTACGACGAGTTCGGGCGAATGACCGCGCTGTACCGACCCAAGCCGGACGTAGCGAGCGAAACCAGCGCGGTGGCCGCTGTCAAGGTCGAGTACACGCTGCCTTCGGCTTTCCAACCCCGTGAAGTATTCGATCGTCCACACGATGCTCGGTAACACTCAAACCAGCGACGACGACGCGCACGGTTTCTATGACCGCTCGCTGGGCGCAATCACCAACGACACGGCCGGTGGTCACCCGTACCAGCTCATGAGCGCGACGAACAAGTCCGGCCCCTCGACATCTCGCTCGGGCAAGGTCGACGTTACGTATGATGCGATGGGTAACGTCCAGCGCACCAATCTAGAGCGCAACGGCGCGTGCCTCCCGGTAGGTTCTCCGTGTTCTAGCCGCTGGAACCTGCAATATGACGAAGGTGGCCGTCTGAGCCGCATCTTTCGCTGGGACGTGCCAGCCGCGTCGCTCCCGCCGATGGACACGGACAACCCCGCGCGGACTCGCGACCTGCAGTTCTTATACGACGAGAGTGATCAGCGCATCGTCAAGATGATGACAGATGCGAGCGATCAGGTCACCACGACGCTGTATCCGCTTGAAACGCTGGAAGTGCGCGGCACCGAGCTCGACCTGATCACCGTTCCGGAATCGTACTACGAATCGACCCTCGGGTCGGGGAACGAGGTGCCTTACTTGGTCGCACACGGGGTGCGGCTCGCTCGATTGCACTATGAGCAGCCAAGCATTGTCGAACCCCGGGTTGGGGGGAACGCTTTGCACGTGTTGTTCGAGCTGGGCGATCACTTGGGCTCAACACGCGTGGTGCTCGACAAGGAGTCGAGTGAACTTGTTCAAGCTTCAACGTATCAGGGCTATGGGGCGAAGGAGGGCGATTATCGGCCGGACCGATGGAAGGGGTTACGTGAGGATACGGCTTTACTGGGAAGGAAGACGACTCTGAATTTGGGTCATTTATTTTGGGAAGAGGTTTTATTCGCAGTATCTGAACCGGTGGTTGATTGCGGATCCGTTAGCAGTTCACGCGCCTCGCCAGGCTGATCTTAACCTGTACGCATACGTTTCAGGTGCCGTGCTTAAGTCTGTCGATCCGCTCGGGCTAACTCCTCCTGGAAACCAATCCTCCGTTCAGGGCACTGATACTCAGAGCGCGACTGACGAGGACGAAACGGCGACAGCGGCTGCCCCTCAACGGCAGAAGCCGTCGCCGGCCCCTGATCCAAGCACTGGAGGATCTGGACCGGCCTTTCCCGACGACGAAACGAAGACAGCGGCATCTTGGTGGTTCGCCTCTGAACCGACCGAGAACACATGAGTCTTGATATCGTCGTCGGCACGCCCGACCCCCGAAGGATTCCCGACACGGTCAACGGGGGCGCTGAAGGGGCGAGCGGAACGCCACCGCGGGCTCCGGTAACCGAGG
>Ga0247757_10001350_pt1 | contig 16639 bp, 13 predicted proteins | sample UWRJL126311R4_FD_180929 | JGI IMG/M metagenome (GOLD analysis project Ga0247757, IMG submission 180929) | Plant litter microbial communities from Arlington Agricultural Research Station in Wisconsin, United States - UWRJ-L126-311R-4 | ecosystem: Environmental > Terrestrial > Plant litter >... | reverse complement strand
ACCTTTTGACGATGGCTTACGACGAGAATGATTCACGACATCCTACTGCATATCGATACGGAGCACAAAAGTTAATGGAAAGGGAGATGGATTGTTGTCGGGGCGATAGGATATTGGCTCACAAAATAACATTAGTTGCTTTTGTGTGCATCGTGCAGAAGGAAAGAGAGGTTCAGATTTGATGCTTCTGACTTCCAGAAGTGGAAGTGCATCGACGAGCTGTGTGCACGGTAGTGGCTAATGTAGAATCCATGCTATTAGTGATGGTCTTAAGTTTGCAGGTGCCGGCTGGGTGTCTGGTATTGGGTATTTGATTCGGTAGTAGAACTAGCTACCGTCGCAACCAACAACGTGCCAACCATCGCTTCGGCTTCCAGGTGGCAAGGTTGCCAAAATAAGGAAAAAAAAGTAGCTTACGACTCGATATTGGCACTCGGTCAGTTGATCTACTAGAAATTGTTTCTGAAGATTTGTGGTCCATTTTCCCCACGCCTGTTCCTCTTCCCGTGGCAGGTGCACCGAATAGTGTGAAGAAAGTGATAGGAGGAAAAACCGAACCTCATCTGCTTCCCCCCTACCTTCACTGCTTGCATTGGAAGGGGCGGGGTTACGGGAACTACTGTACTTTCCTGAACGAGACTTATGGATCATTAGTTCGATGGGAGAGCGCTCGAATAGAAATTGTTTATACGGGTAGATGGGAGGGAAAAAGCTGTGGTCTTGGCGCTGTTTTTTTTGCCCGCAGCACGACTTGACTTCGTTTGGTCTATAGCGGGTGGGGTGCTTGTATTTGGGATTTCGCCCTCATAGCCTAAAAAAAAAATCATATTGCCGTAGTCAGTCAGCCTGCGAGAATCAGCGTCGCGAAAAGTTGCCTCAAAGATGTCAGCTGAACAATCAATGGGAAAGACGTTGAACCGAAATAACAGAAAAGCCAGCCAATAGGCTGTGAAGAATTTGTTTCTCGTTCAAGCTGAGCTTACGTCCAAAATCCATAGCTTCCAAGAACTATTCAGATCTACTCAGGGTTGCAGCATGATAACGTATTTCACAATGCAACTTGGGGGAGAAAGTAAGCTCGGCTATATGAAGTTCGGCCACAGGAGGTTCTCGGCCACCTGGCCAGAACCCGCCACCCTCACAAAAGACGGTATATTTTCAACAATATATATTATGACTGCCATTGTGTACACATAGATTCAAGAGTTCGAGCAGCAGCAGCTATAGCAGCCCTCTCTAAGGCGTTCGCTATAGTAGCTCTCTGCTGCTGAGCCTGTAAGGCCTCAGCTGCGCGCATAGCCTCTACTATACTCTCAGCTTCTGCAAAGCGTTGATTCGGGTCTACCTAAACGCGCTTTCAATGGTGCTTAGAGCGAGTAGTCTATAGTTAATATTCAAGGCGTCTTTTCTCTGCTTCTAGGCCTGCAGCTCTAGTATTCATAGCTGCAAGTGCCTTACCTGCTTTCTATAGTAGAACCCTCGTCCTACGCCCTAGATCCTCGAGCTTCTAAACATCCTGCTATACAAGGTAGAGATCGCGAGGGCCCTAGGGGGTACTAAGGAATCTCTCTATAGGTGCCTGCGGCTGTTCCTGACGTATAGGCGTTATAGGCCTTTAAAAAACTTGTGATGAGCTGAGTACCTAATCGATATTAAATAGACTAAGGCTAGCAGCCTTCCAGCCAGCTCGAATTACTCGTAGTATAAGGCCTTCTTCTCTAGCATGATAGTAGCATGTAATAAAGCGCTCCTTCTTAACAGCTACTACATCGTCAAGCGATGCGAGGTCCTAGATCTAACGTTAGTAACTAGACTTAATAATAGAGAAAGGAGCGAGATCTAGAGGCTGTAGAATATATAAGGAGTGTACAGGTAGAAATAGGAGGTAGATCCTATGTTGCTTGCAGAGCCAGAGGAACTCAATATTAATATAGCTACTATGGCCGTCTAGAATTAGAAGGCGCCACTAGCCATTAGATATAGTAGTCTCAGGGATAAAGATTCGCTATAGCCACTTAACGCCTATCTCATTCGACGTCCATCCATTCTCAGAGGTTGTATAGAGCTAGCCAGGGATAGAGGATAGGAACCAGGTTGTCTGTAGGCTCTAGCCCTTAAAGATAACTATACAGCGTAGCTTCCGCCCTATAGCAGAGATACATTCAATTATTAAGACCTACTCGCGATTCTCTGGTATTTTAACATAAGCCTTCTTCTTACTACTAGATGCGAGTACTCTAGTATTTATACATACTCCTAATACGACACCTGTCTCATCTATATTATATGTATTTTCCGTCTATATATTTAGGCGATGCCGGATCTGATCGTAGTGCTCGAGGAATGCGCGTAGCTGCTTAGCAGTAGTTACCTCAGCTCTCTAAGCCTCTAGCTTTCTACTAACTATAGATGCGACGCGTAGCTGTCGCTTGATAAAGTGTGAGAGCCAGAGCTTGCCAACAGGCTAAGTATCGCCATTCATGCGTAGGATTCGATTCGCCATTTCTCGCGCGCGAGCGTGCGGAGGAGGATAGCCTCGAGCATCCTCTTCAAGGATCTATTCAACAAGGAAATCCTCTTGTAGAGGGGTCAGGCGCTGCTAGTGTTAATGGCTGAGCGCGCTACTTGTTCTACCCTTGAGTCGTTCTTAGAGTGTAGATCGAGGGATGCCGTACGCCTTAGCTGCAGCGCGCTGACTAGAATAAATACCTGCACCTAAATCGCTGATAGCTAATTATATAGCATGTTCACGGGGATCCATATTGAAGAGCGTTGTTGATAGTAATAATAGTTTTTATGAGGGTGTGGGGTTCTGGCCAGGTGGCCGAGAACCCCCTGTGGCCGAACTTCATATAGCCGAGCTTATACCTACGCCCGATGGAGTTAGATCAGGCTTCGATCTCGATATCATTGCCCCAAACTCGCTTTAAAGTGACGAAGATCAAGCCCCATCATTATCAATAAGGCACGTGCGATGCTGCTCAGCTATTGTACTTTTCGCCACGGCGCAGATGATACACTGCTTTTCAAAGAACCTGTCACTCAATCACTGTCCGCGATCGCACCGGTCTGTCCTACGCTTCCCGGGCTATCAAGAGACCCTAGTTCAAGTGTCGTGGGGCAACTGGCACAAAGCTTCAAAGCTACGACAATTTCTGCTGGGCTAGGATACATGGAAATCGAGGTCGTGGCAGCGTGTGCTTTGAAGAAGGTAAAGGGGCTTCTCTGGAAATAGGGTATGAGGATGGAGGAAGCGTCCGATCGCTATGGGAGAGCGCAGGTCGGTCTAGCACTTTATTCCATAGGGAATTAAATCAATCGATCCACTATATGGCAATGGTGGCTGTTAGGGAGTTTGGTGAAAGCGCTGAGATATGTGGCCTTCTTATATAGCATGGTATCTGCATGGAAGATGTAGCGCTTATATTGTAGAGATAGGTTTTATTTTCAGTGAACCGGAATAAGCTTGCTTGTAAAATATGCTCTTTCATCAACATTGATCGATATCGGGTGTCCGCAATCCTTTTGAATTATAAGTACCTGGCGCGCTAACCTTGGGATCGGCAATTTCTCGGAGTCAAGCGCCAAGCAAAAGAACTTCGGTGTCGCTCACATCCAACAGCTCCCGGCATCCAGCAATTGCATCCCCACCACAAGTCTATCCATCATGAGCTCCCTCCGCATTGCCCGGGCTGCCCTCCGCGCGCGACCAGCCGCCATTGCCCGCCCTGTCTTCCGAAGGGGGTACGCCGACGTCGCCTCGGACAAGATCAAGCTCTCCCTAGCTCTTCCGCACCAGGTACGCACAACCAGCCATTGCCGCGATTGAAGCACCGTCATCAATTCAATCAATTCGGGAATATGTACAGCTCGGGCTAACGAATATGCTACGTAGTCTATCTTCAAGTCGCAGGATGTGTGCGTCTTCCCCCGGCCGGCCGAGCGGCACCACACTGTCTTATAACGATTACTGACGGGCATTACAATACAGCGTTCAGGTCAACCTGCCTGCGGAAACCGGTGAGATGGGTGTTCTCGCAAACCACGTTCCATCCATCGAGCAATTGAAGCCCGGCCTTGTTGAGATCATTGAGGAGAACGGTGGCAGCAAGCAGTTCTTCCTTTCCGGTGGATTTGCCGTTGTACAACCCGACTCACAGCTCAGTATCAACGCCGTTGAGGCGTATCCTCTCGAGGATTTCAGCGCAGAGGTAGGCACATAGCGAAAAGGAGCACCCGTGGCTGAACTGACGGGGATACAGGCTGTCAGGAACCAGATTGCGGAGGCCCAGAAGATTGCTAGCGGCAACGGCAGCGAGCAGGATATTGCTGAGGCTAAGATTGAGATCGAGGTAAGATTCTTGGAAGAATAAGAAGATTGCAGCTGACACATACGTTAGGTCCTTGAGAGTTTGCAGGCGGCACTGAAGTAAATGTGTAAATAGCTTTCTTTGGGCATTTCATGGTACCACGTGTATAGTAGCGGGTGTAGCGGGAGCGAAGTGCTTCTTCCTTCTGCGGGCAAAACATAGAAGGTGCTCATACGCGGGACACTTCCATGGTCAGCTTGTTCTTCTTTCCTTTCAACATGGCTCAAGTGCACTCATCCCATGTCCACCGGAATTAGCACTTGTGTCTTGCCTCCATTCCTAACCTCCCTTTTGTTCCCCTACGCCTTATTCCTAATTCCAGCTCTGTACACGGGTGTCGTCGCTGGTAGCCCTGTCAGCATCCTGGTCCTTGATTCATCGTCGCTCGTTACGTACTGTCCACATGTGGCGCGGTACCGAATCATCCGCATCCCATTCAAGATCTCATTTAAAGGACCCTGATACGCACAAGCAAGCCGGCCAAGACAAACTCTCAAAACTGTTACCCATTATCGCCGAGCCACCACAGTCTACGGTACGACGTAATCTCCAACCTACGAACCAACTCACATCACCCTCCAAAGTCGACGTAAGTCAGGCCGACGTTGGGAGGTCCAAGTTTCCTTCGTATCTGCTAGGCAAAGACCCCTATGGGAGAATTCTTGATACACATGGACAACCGCGTAGAGGGCAGCAAATACCAGCAAAAAGCCCGCCATCCCAACTCGGGAGCAGCATCGGAGGTCGACGACGAACTTCAGGAACTTTCCGTGTCACAAGTCGACCTGCATCTTCACCCCAACCAATCCCACCACCTGCACCAGAGCAGAGGATCCTTGCTAAACCAACCCCGAAGACGTCTCCTCTGCCTTCACGGCGGCCCCCAGACTCGCTTTCCGTCAAAGATGCGAAGATTCTTTTCGAGAGAAAAGCCACAGAATCTCGAGCAAATCCTCCTGTTTCGTATTCAAGGCCACCCAATATCCCTAAATATGCAACACCCGGTTCCAAGCCCACATCTGAGCCCGTGCAATCCATTTCTCTCACCCGAGACAAGACCGAAGGTGTCCAAAACGCGGAAGAATTGTCTGTGTGGGCAAAACGTCCGTACATTCAATTGTCTGCCCCGAGGCCGCCACCAGAGGTTGTCCAGCGAGAGCCAAGACAGCGAGTAGGTGCAGTTGTACATTCAAGAGCCGATGCAGTCAAGTTGCCCACCCGTATGGAGACTGTGAGGGGTGTAAGAACGCCTCGCCGTCGAAGATCAAGCACACGCTCAACAGAGGTGACCGGAAGTGTTAGCGAGGACTCCTTGTATGCTGCAGATCTATCTGCTTCCAGTACTCCAATGAGTACAAAGCAAGAGGCAAAGACATACTCGGCAAGCTCGAACAACCGCCCACTTCAATATGTCCGTTCTTATCGGGTGAATGATAGCAACGGTCGTCAAATGGACGTCGCCGAGCCTCGAGAAATTCAACAGCCTCGTACCTCTAACGAAAGTGTGAGACGCTCTTCGAGTAGCAGACGTCTCCGGAATGCTAAGGTCAATGGATCTATAGTATCGGCACCCCTTGCAAGCGACTCAAAGACGGCCCGTCCGCAGCCTCGTTACGATGTTCGAAGGCCTTCAACTGCGCAGTACGACTTCAACGTCTCCTATGATGATCAAAAACGTCAATGGAGCAGTTGGCCATCGTCGAAAACTATAGGCACCAATCAATTCCCTGTTACTACTCTCTCGCAAACGCGCAACAAAGGACGGGAATATCACGATGGATCGGCAGATGACGACATTTATGCCGATGAATTTCTCCGTCCTGGAAAAGGTTTCAGTACTTCTCAATTTAGCGATGCAAGTAACAATGAAAGGATCCTCGTACGTGACTTCGGCGAACAGGTTGATTTAAGCTCAAAGCCGACAGATAATGTGGGCATTGGTCTTTCTCACTGTGGCTTCAGTGCTTACCCTAGTTTCATGCAACGTCATTCGTTGCAGTCCACTGCTTCCGATACAGATACTGGCGTTCAGGAAAAGTACTGCTCTGTCGAGAATCCACATTCAGTGAATCAGTCTGCATTCAATCGACACGAAAAGATGATCCCAGGTAGTCCTGGTGCACGAACTAGGCCATACTCCACACTTGGGCCTTGGATTTGGAAGGTGCCTCTGCAGGATCCGGGAAATTGGGCCAAACGCGCATGTGGCCATTTCGCAGCCAAACCTTCATCCGAATGTCATGAAGATGAGTCCGACAGACTATGCCGCCACTGCCAGAAATTGGAGCGGGTGGCATGTTCTCAGCCCAGGTACCCCCGTAAATACAAAAGGACTGCCAGCGACGCATCCATTGCAAGCCAGTGTGATTTCACAAGGGCTCCAAGGCCACCTCAATCCCCAAGGTGGCTTAGATCGCATTCCATTGTAAATGACCGATGTGGAGATACATTTGTTGAAGATCTTGGCTACGCCATTGATTGCATACTCGAAGAACATCACAATACGTTACAGTCCATTATTGACAACATTAGGCTCAGTCAGCCTGGTCTTGCCCGGCTTCAGCGTGTGTCTGAAGAGTTGATTCAACGATGCCTTGACACCGGTGTTTCTACTCGTTCGCCTCGCAAGTCTCAGATGGCATGTTGTTCACTGGAATCTGATAAGGATCCGAAGCGAGCGACCAACGGAGATTGTGAACCTTTGAACTACTGCGATCAAACGACTCATCGACAGAATATTCGGTCTGCTGAAAAACTTCTTGAATTCTTGAAATACAGTGCCGATGATCTCGGTGTTGACCTTAACAAAAAGCCGACTCCTGAAGATGACGTGAAGTTCCAACGGGCGCCAGTCGAAAGATTCCCTCGTCTATCTTTAGCGTCACAACACTGCGCTGGGTTCCAACCCGTTGGGCAAAGCCCTGAGTACGAAACTGACGACAATGAGGATTCGTGGCTGCATGAAACGCATGATCAATTGGCTGAGTTAGCTGAAACGCAAAGCAAATTGATACACGAGCTTCACTCCTTTGCCTGGGATTTTGGTGTCAATGTCAGGGACAGGCGACAATTTCCCGTTTCCATGGATCTGCTACAACATCACGTTAGTAAGACTCCCAGGTATCTATTCGGAAAGCGAGCTCAGATACAAAACAAGTCGACAAGGTTGGCATCAGAGGCAAGACACAGGTCACTTAATCAGGTGATCAGTGCAAAACGATTAAGCAGTTTAATTTCATGTGCCTGGTTCCATTCTGAACGGATGTCGGTCATGTCAAAGAATTTACAGTACAGTAGAACTGCATCTATGAAGGAATTGCAAGAATGGATCGACGGTGCACAATCAGAAATGGCCGAGGGAATCAGTGTTATCATAGATATACTGAACAACACTATTTCTCAAGATGAGATGCGCAGTGGAAGGCAAGGCGGGGAGAGTTGTAATCAACATCCTATCAATGATGGCCTTGCAAAAGAAACCCCAATGAGTGGAGTGCCAAAGGACCCTGCTGAAGAGATCCAGGATCAGCTTCGTGCTCAAACAGTGCGGTCTTGCGCAGAAGGTAATTCAGATAACACAATTGAGTATAAAGAACTCGCAGTGAAAATGGTTGAAGAAGTCCGAAAAGAAGAATTGCAATCAGGTTCCCCTTTTACGACTAATCAGAACCTGGGCTATGCGGATATCGCTGAAAGCCCGACAAGTGCAACCGAAGGCAGCGAAGGCAACCATGTTGCATCCGAGACGCAAAGTAAGCAAGTTTGTTCACCTTCTGCCATTGATGACGAAGATGGTAGCGGTTCCTGCGTTGATTGCCAGTGCATTGATCTCGAGCCTTTGAATGACGTTAAGGAGTCTCATGGCTTGACAGACGTGCCAAAGCCCATGAACGAGAATGGTTCTGGAAGCGCTTTCATAGCGGATAACACTCAGCCTAGATGCAATGTCGATGGTACCCAGGATAATCCTAAACAGTCTCCTACTGCGGTTTTCAGCGCGCCCGAAGCCCCTGCACAGTCGCCACATATAACAAAATCTGAAGCCACTGAGGACCAGACTGAAAGTACAAGACGGCCAAACAAATTGACTCGCATGTTCACGGTGCCCTTCGCGAAGCCAAGGAAGCCTAGCCTCGATACCCCAACCATCATTGTCACGCCTACCAAAGCGAAGACCGAGGAACAAGAACAGCCCCCAGCAAACTTTCGAGAGTCTGAAGGTTTCTTTCCAAAGCCAATGCTCCCAGCTTCAAATGTGCCTAACCGGCCTCAGCCTGAGGTTTTGGGCAGGGATCCCAAAGTAGGCAAAGAGCTTCCGTCGATGCTATCTGTGCCTCATCTGAGTACAAAATCTCCACCCGCATCACCCGTAATAACTCGATCGGCGTCCCAAAGCCGCTTGCGACAGCAAAGCCCCAAGCCTGTTTTGTCTGGGCTTCCTGGGCCTGATGATGGAGGCGCTTCTCTTTCCATACGATCAGGACAACACCCCCGCACTCAACGCCCATACGGGAGCTCACTGAAAGCAAGGAATCTGGAAAGTTTGACACAGTATACATCAATCAGACGGCGAGCTATGATAGGTAACGTCCGCTTTCAAAGAATGGTTGCTTCTCCTAGGCGTTCACCAAACGGGAGCAACAACAATGAAGATAATTGCATTACCATCCCCGTATCGCTGGTTACTCAATTGCAATATCGTGAGCGAGCAAAAGTTCAGCGTAAAGCTATGATAGCATCTATGAGAAGGTCCCGGCCTTCGCAACCTTGCGATGTGGCCTCCTCATCCCACTCTTCGGTACCAGTTTCAGCAGCGGACAGTCTCGTGCACGCAGCTCCTCATAATATATGGCCTCATCCAAGACCTACCACCCATGAAGAAGGCGGTAGAAACACACCAGTGGCCGATAAATTGAGAGCGAGTGTTAAAAAGAATTCGGAGCCAGAGGCACCAAAAGAAAAGGAAATCTCGATGGCCAACTCACCTCAGCGCGAACCTCAGCGCGAAGAGGATCTATCGACGGCGTCTGGGATGGGAAAAGGTGTACAAAGTGGCATTAAGAGGCCGATACCAAGCACGGACGGCGGGGGTAGCACAGATGATGAAAAAGACTTCTCATCAGCCACAGTAAGCCGCATAAATTCACTACCACTAGAAGCTGGCCGGGAGCGTTCGGTCCTTCGTAGAAATCTTCTACGGAGCAGAACCTCTCCGACAACGGAATGCATCACAAGGGTATCCACACCAAGCCAAGACCATCGGCCTCGCTCTAGATCACAGTCAAGTGATAGTCGACAGAGCAGCATATATCGTCCTATAGACATGCATCATCCAAAGGTAAAACTTGCGGTGGGTAGGTGGATTTCGAATTCGCCCATGGAACCCATACCGACATCCGACAGCAGTTCAACGCGATCGACTCGATCTCGGTCTAACACAATTACCAGTAAAGGATCGTCTTTATCAACTAGTTCTTCGAGTAGAGGGAGACCTCTCCGGGCATTGACGGATCCGAACCTAAGCGAAATACTTGGGCGAGCTGGAGGTATTGATAGTAAAAATTTCTCAAGAGCAAGCAGCGTAACTGGAGGATCAAGATCTTCAATAGTATCAAGCAGGCATTCGTTCGAAGTGTCGTCCGAAGCACTTACTCGGAGGTTGGAGGCACTTGGAGGAACCTCGCGCTCTCTTCCTGCTCGGTTCAGTAGTGTCCCATCGGAAAAAGGGAGCTGCCTTCGTCGCTGTTCGACGACGACAACGTTAGCATCGAGTGGAGATGAATCCCCAAGAACAAAAGGGCAGATGCATTCCACTCATAAGGAATCACAATCCTTGACACCAGACTCTGTACGTACGCACGCCGACGATGGGCATCTTGAGATGCGTAGGAGACATAGACCAAACATGGTTTCTAGAGCCTCATCCGCACAAGCTGTATCAGAAGGGCGACTGACGAAAGGGGCCTCGAGGGATGAATCCCGATATCGTCATGGTTCCTTGTCAAGTCAGCACCAAGCCCCCTTAACTCCCAGTGGCATCTCTACCCCTCCCCTTAACCCAGCGCTGCAGAACCGTCCTTCACCACAAGGTGTAAGGATGCTTGAAACTCAGAAAACAAGCCCGTTGCATGTGGTAGTCGGCAGGTCGCCAGAGGGGCAGAGGCGGAAGAGGAGCTCCATTAGACGGCACTGGAGGGCACTGACTGGCAGCAACTTCTCGAACCAAGGCGATGGGGAGGAAGCATAGAATGGAAGGTTAGCAAAAAAGAGTTAGGACCATGTGGGCAGGGCAAAAGAGGAAAGTGTATGTTGGGTTTGGCTGGCTGGCTGAGGTTCTGCTTGGAGAGGTTGTGGTTGGTGGTGGTGGTGGTGGTGAAAATGATTGTGCGGACAAGTCCTCTTTGGACTTGGCCTGCTGCTATGCCAGCGCGGTTCTATCCTGTCCTATCCAATTTTCTTTTTCAAAACCTAGCGTTGAACCGCTTTGGTTTGTGAGCCGTTTGCTAACCTACCGTGACTGAGGTTTCGTGACTTGGCCAAACTCACGTTTCGTGACACAGTCTGCCCCACGTCCTCAGATGGTACTAGTACTCCGAGCTCTTGCTCCAGTAGGAACAGCGCATAGCTGCACGAAGCAAGCGTTCTTGTCATGAAAGCACGCTGCATGTTGTAGATCATCTCGGAGTTTACACAGCGCAGACAGCGAAGTCCTCCGACCTCGTCACGCACGAAATAGGAAAAAAGTGCGGCATCCAGGTTGAAAAAAAGAAGGGTAGTGTGTGTCAGAAAAGCCATCCTAGAGGAAAGGCGAAGGTGGGCAGCCCTGCTGGGTTATAGGGGGATGAATGAACCTGGTCTGCATCCCCGTGAGGCCGGCCCTGCATTGCCTCGTATCCGTCGGCGTTAATTGCATGCTCGATACACACAGTCGGGCATTAAACGAGGCAGGGTGTTCTGAGCGTGCATCCTGAGGCTTGTGGCCCATGTGCGGGAATGAGGAATAGCACACGTACGTAATCGTAGTACGGTGCTGCACGCAGAGTTCCCATCTGTGGGGTCTTTTGGTTGTTTGGGGGGGAAGTGATGTCGTAAAAGAGTACGCACACCGATAAAGTACAAAAGTAAGTAGCTATCTCGTAACACTAATTCACTAGGGCACATGGGCACGATATCGACGTTAATATTGCACAACAGTGACTGCAATTCCTTCGGGGAGAGGAGATACAATTAGATATAGCGATAAGGTTGGAGTTCACATGTCAGATGGGCGGCATACGAGGGCACCTTCATCGGACGATTTCTTGCTTGTACATGCACAACTACCGGAGGGATGCGGACCGAAAACCTATATGCAGATGTCATACCAGATGGCAGGTGGTTCTGATAGGCGTCGCATTCCCCAGTTTCCCCAGCATGTTCATCAGCTAGCGGCTTCAGAGGAGGCTGTCTGTACACTGTGTGTCTCGGGCATCGAGATGCAGCTCCACCCACACCTCCGGCAATCCAAACCCGCTGATCTAATGCGCTTGCATTTCAACCCCACAAGCTCTAAAATCTATATGACGAGATCATCTGATGGAGGAATCTGTATCGCATGCCTACGACTCGGCGGTCAAGCAGACCGAGGTTTGCAACCGGGACCCTGAGGTTGGATTGAAGGAGATCGTCGTGCGAAATACGTTTTAGACTGAGCTATGTTCGGGCTGAGTATCAAAGGAGCCATAAGCAAGTTTCCCGCGATGATATTCAGTGCGAGTAGGAAGAGAATCGGGTGATTGGGTAAATTCTCGGATCCGTACCAACCATGTGGGGCAGCAAGCGTACTTGAGGTGCTTGGTTCTGAGATTTGAATGGACCTAAGAGAGGGCTGATTCTGTGCGATGATGTCAATCTAGAGATGTGTAGACGCCAAAGATGCCAGCACAGCGCGTAGAACGCGCTTGGCGTTGGGCTGCTGGGAGGATGCGCCCAACCAGATCACGGTCCGAAAAGAGCCCATTGCTGATCGCGTGGAGACTCATAATAGATGGTATTAAGAGAGTGACGCTGGGGAACCCAAAGTTGGAAAAAGGGGTAATGGGAAGAAAAAAAATTAAACAACGGCGAGCGCAGAACGAGGGCACGGTGGGGTAGTTTGTTGACTGGGATGGCTGTGAAACTAGATGCGCATTGTTGCTGATTCATAATCGCGAGCAACGCCATCGCGTAGATTTTAAATCGCAAAAAAAAGTAAGGCTTATGTGATCGAAAAAGCAGACGCTGATTCGACATAAGTGTAACATGGTGGCACTCAAATGCAGGGTCCTGTCAATCTTACTTGAGGTTAGAATCGACGAAGTCCGTTGCAGATGATGGCTGTTTAACTCCAATTATCCGGACGTCGGAGGTAAATAAGCCGACACCGGATCAGACAAGAGAGTGTATGTGGGAATAGTGATGGTGAGAAGTTGTTCGGCTACCGACGCCACGACAAGGAAGCGGCAGCATGGAGCAGGGTTATTCGCGTCCGTGCGTACACATGAGGCGGCACGATTGCGAAAGCAATCACTCGAATACCAAGCTTCGTGAATCTTGTATTGTACGAACCCCGTGGGGCGTTCGGCTGCAGGCCAATACATATGGCGGTGAGTGATGGCCAAGGCCGAAGCAACCCTACATTGCACGACATACGGTCCAAATAGGATGGAATGGTGAAGATTGCTGTGGCACGGGAAAGGGCCGGCCGAGGTCTGAGGGCAGTAGCAGGTAGCGCCCAGCGCTGAGAAGCCACCTTGACGGGCAAAATTTTGATTGAGGGTCGATGACGGTGTGTATCAAAGTGTGCGGTGCAAGCGCTTTGGGGAACAGAAGAAACTGGGAAATTAGTCGTGGTGGTACAGGGCGCGATAGCGGGCGTGGTGTTGAGGGGCAGAGCGGGCTGGGATGGCAGGCGTGGTGGAGCTCGGTTATGCGCCTGCCTCTCTCGAATGAGGAAAGTGGGGTCATGCTACTTTTTTGTAGCGAGGGAAGCTGCTGATGGCCGACTGCAGGAGCGACGAGAAGGATTGCGGGCGCGGAAATAGTGGGCGCCCAAGCGTCGCAGGATATGGAGGATGGCGGTGGTGGTGGTGGTGCTACTGCTGCTGTGGTCTCTTGTCGTAAGAACCTAATGTCAGAAAAACGTTGATGCCCGCGCAGGCCTGGTGTTATCATTTCGCATGGAGCCGCGCGGTCGAATCGGGTTGTAAAGACGAGCTGCGCACTGCAAGGCAGGGCAGAGTCCGGCCCGTGCCAGGGTTCGAGAGCCACCAGGCCATCAAGGGTCCAGTATGTAGCGATAGCCCCGCGGCAGCCGCACGCGCGCCCCCTTGTCGAGCACCGTGGACGCGTTACCTACGCCTGCTCGAGGTCATCTGATGCCAGAAAGGGGGACCTGGGATGGTGTAGAGCAGTAGCGCCGCCGCGAACCATGAGGGTAAGAGGGAAGACGGCGTAGCAGTCGGCCATCTGGACCGCACGGCACACGCGGGCCCGGGCCTGGGGCAGCTCAGGTGACGGCTGGTGCTGGCGCAACACACACTCTCTCGCAGCAGGACGTGAGCAGCCGCTGGCAGGACGAACGCTGAGGATGCCGGCACCAGATAGATAGAGATGGCGATGGAGGCGGCGGCGTGGCGTCACCTGTGGGCTCCAGCTCGGACATGACGACGGCTGCTGCCGTAAGCTGTCCGACGCAGCACAAGCAAAACAGCAGCGCAGTCGACGGGCGCGTCGAAGATCACTCCATGTCGAGTCGTGTCCCGGACGAGATCAAGTCGTGTGCGACCGAAGAGTGAGAGCGTGCAGATGTCTGGCAATGGGCCATGGGCGGTGGCAGGGGCCGGCACCCTGTGCATACCCACCGCAGCGGCGGTGCGGTGGTGATTGGCCCGCCTGACTAGGCCTGCTGGTGCTTCCGCTGCTGCTCGGTGCATTACGGTCCTCGCGGTCCTCCATGCCCTGTCGAGGTAGGAAGCTCGTCGTTCGTCAAGCCGCCCGCCGCCTGCATCGCGCAATCTCTCCTCCCAATCCTCCACTCCATCCTTCAGCCCGCCCAGGCCGTACAGAAAACGAGCGCCCTCCAGCAGCAGCATCCCCCAGCGCCCTCGCGCTTTGCACTGTCCGCCTCCGAGCCCCGCCCAGCGTCTGAGCGTCCGCGGCCCGCCGCTGAACCCAGCATCGCCCAATCTAATTTCTCAACATCCCAGTCCTCATTCTGCCTCTGCGTTTGTTGTCATCGTGGTTGTTGACATTGTCCTTCCAAGCCGCCCGTGGCTCCCTACTATTTTTTCCCCACCCCTGCTCTCGTCCGCTTGTGTGCCGCGAGGCGTTTCTGCCTGCACCATCCCGGCGCCCTGCTGCTCCTATCGTAGTCAGTCGGCCCTGCACCTCTCTTTGGTCCGCTGCCAGTCGCTTGGCCTGCTGTCTCCGAACGCATTTGCCCAGTGGGCTTCGCTCCCTGCGCCGCCGCTGCATTATTACTCGGCCTGTCCGCCATTTCTTGCCCTTCACCTAGGTCCGTAACCTAGGCCAACAGGAGGCACTTCACGGTACGTCGCTGTCGGTCTTGTTTTTTGACCGCCCCACCGGCATCTGCCTCCAGCCTCAACATCCCACCTGCCATGCCACACGCAGACCATCCCTCTGACACAGCCAGTTCCCTCCGTTGTTCTTCTTAGGCCCAGCCTCTCAGCGCCTGTCTCCACGCTGCATCCAACACGGCTTCGCCCCTCGTTCGAACCCTCCATCACCTTACGGTCTCTGTCCGGCGCTGCCGCCCCGCCCGCGCAAAACGTACAACAAACTCCGAGCCCTGCATGCAGTTGCCGTCGGCCAGCAGTAAAAGATGGATTCAGAGGATGGACAGATCTTCATAAAGGTGCGCAATTTTAGCTTTGAGAGGGGGGGCACACCCATTAGAAGGCCTCTTCATGGGTTCACGGTGCTGGAGGCCCAATGCCCTGTCGAGGCCGCCTGGATGGGCAATGCTCATACCATTCTCTCGTCACGACCCTGTGGACCGTGACTTCATGTAGCGGTGTGACTGTGTAGAGTAACATAGCTGCCCTTCGACTCTCCTACTGACGCGACTTTAGAATTTGGCCTACTTTGTCCGAACCCACGAGAAAGCGCTTGCCAATGCCCTGCAACTCCAGCGACAGGCACCGCGCCATGGCCAAGGTGCTGCCGTCACTTCGCCCACGGGTGCATCTGCATCGTCTTCGACATCTAGTGTATGGGCTGCGGCTCTGTCACTGCCGTCGCTGACATTCACCTCGCCGACAATCAAGCCGGCCAAACTCACCTTGACTCCACACCACCTCTTTTACCTTCTCTCCCGCTTCGAGGAACTAGGCATAACCGTAGGCCCAATGAATGTTCGGTTAGAGAACATACACACTGATGCCTCGCCGGCAAATTATGTGTCGTTCCTCAGCAATGCCCAGCGGAACAAAGCAAGATCCTCTGACCGCGACTCCATCCACTCCGTCTCCAGCATTCGCAGCGTGATGTCAGGCATGTCGTCGCTTTGGTCTTCGTTTCGTCTTTCCTCCAACAGTGCAGCCAAAGCTGAAAAGCAAAAGGCTCAACTCCAGGAAGATATGAAGTACCTCTACTCTGCTTTCACAAAGATTCCCTGCCTCAGGCTTGCGCCCGACCACAAAGCCCGTCTCATAGCTGGTTACGAGGAGTTTCCCTTCGACACTGCCGTGCCTTTGTATGCCTTCAAGAATGTTACTGCCCTTGAAATCTACGATGTGGACTTTCGCCAGTTCTACGGGTGGGACCGTTTGGCAGAAAACTTGCGCAGTTTAACAGTGAAGAGGGCGGGTGTTGATGACCCTGCCGATCTTCTGATCAACATTGTCTTGGATGACATGGACAAGCGTCGTCGGCGTTCTGCTAAAGCGCCTTCATCTCCCTCTCTCCCATGGCAAGCTGGCAGCCCCGCGGGGAAACATGCCCAACTTGCGCGCTCTGATTCGCCCCCAGCATCGCCGACCACGGGTAGTAGACAAAGTGCGAGCGCGAGTGCGAGTACGAGTACGAGTCCGCGAAACTCGGCATTGTTGCGAGAGGGCTCCAAGTCGTCTGTCCAGCGCCAGCGCAGCGTCTCACCTTCCAGGCCTGCCAGTTCTCGTCATGGGTCGACTCAAACCTATAGTAAGAACAGCACGACTAACATTCGGCGCTCGTCTGGAAGCTCGGGATCAAGTGTCCGTGAAACTACACCTAGAGGGAGCTCTTCC
>Ga0247757_10001349_pt1 | contig 16646 bp, 16 predicted proteins | sample UWRJL126311R4_FD_180929 | JGI IMG/M metagenome (GOLD analysis project Ga0247757, IMG submission 180929) | Plant litter microbial communities from Arlington Agricultural Research Station in Wisconsin, United States - UWRJ-L126-311R-4 | ecosystem: Environmental > Terrestrial > Plant litter >... | reverse complement strand
GAAAAGGTGTCATGCCATGTCGTCCCAGCTATGAGAAATTGGCTTAGATTTTCTCAGTTGACGTCAAGTTCGGTATCGCACCCAGACACTGCGGCGTATCGTAAGATACCAGCCCCCACGTCTCAGAAGATATGTACACGCCGTAAAACAATGAACCGCCTACCACTTTCATCACGTCATCCTCGCACTGGTTTCGGGGTTGCGGAATTGTGGAATAATGTAACGCCTGTCAGAAGCGATGGAATGAACTCTTTTGAGATGAGAAAGAACAAAATGGCACCCTATAAGCTTAAGGGAGTCCATGTCGTCCGTAAGACCAATGGGTGTTCGATGTTTTCCGTGTACAGGCCATGCTTGTCACATCTATTATCTAGTTTTCGCCACGTTACATGTACAGAAATCAGACTGTTTGACATCCTGTCAAATACGAGTAAGGAATCTCAGTATTTGTGCCATAAGCTCGGCACGACTATACGCCGTCGAAGCGCCGGCACATCAACAATCAAACTTGTAGCTCAAAAGTTGTGCATTGCCTCCCATTGGCACGTTATTTTAAACAAGACGCACATCGTAGAAGGCTGCAGCCACCGCAAGCCTATGAAGCGTTTGATTAGCTTCTTGCTTGGCTATGTATTATCAGCACGGCCTTGGCTCATTGGCAAGCCGGTTACAGGGGGCTTAGCAAGGTGTTCCAAGTAATCTGAGCAGATGTTGACCAAGAGTTGTGTAGTGAAAGTGGATGGGCGGCGGGGAGCATAGCCACAGCGCATGCTCGTAATCGAACATTTGGGACATCTAAGCTTCTAGGTACGGTGCGGCTGAGAATGGACATCCAGAAATAAGCATCTCAGGTTTGCGGACGGGGTGCGGCACTGTATGCGCCACAATTTGGGGCCCCTCAGAGATCTGCGTTGCGACGCCCGCATCAAAAGCCATGGCATACATAGAATTCCGAGTGTCACATGGCAAGCGCCTGTATGAAACATTGTCGATTTTGACTTGATCACTACCTTTGAGTTTTAGGATCCAAGTCTGGCCCTCGAGGACCAAGGCTCTAGGCTAGGAACTATGGGCGCCGACGCAACGCGCAGCACCAACAGCTGACACACTAGAGGCGAGATGTTTGTCTTGAATTAGTCCCACGCATCCGTTGAAATGGCAATGAATGGGGTGGAGTAGACACGGCCTGCTAAAACCTATTTTGATCTCCCACTGTACGAGATAATGTTGCTCCGGGGCCATGAAGAGCTGAACCGCGAAGCAGGCAATCGTGGGGTTGCAGTACGAGCGCCAAAGGCAGAGAGCTACCTCGCGAGGATGACGGAGCATGAGCCAACACAAGCAATGCAGCCTCAGAGCTCTGCGCGAAGGGCGTCGTAGAGTGTGAAGGAGATTGAGCAACGGGCGAAGAAAAGTCGATATTTGAACAGAGCGCTAGGGGGAACGCTAATCCGAGAGAAGGAAGGCGTCTTGGCGACATCACAAAACTCTGCGTCCTCCCGCGTGGCCTAGCTTTCTCTCTCAACACACACATTCATACCTTGGAACGGATAATCAACTGCCATTGCTCGACCATAGGATGGTCAGTCATATTGCCGTACTAGAGTGAACCACCCGGCATATTTAGGCTTCGGCACTTTCTTTAGTAGAGTCGAGGTGTACCTGCATTCCGGACATTCTTTGCTTTCTCTCTGTGGTGATGCTTCCGATGGTTCGAGGCGACTTCCTGGCGGGCCGGATGGGTTGGGCATTGGGTTGCGGAGATGGACTGGTAGGACGGAGGGATAGATGGCGCGATATATGCTTGCTTCGTGCGGCTACGTATAGGCCGAAAGGCTACCTCGAAGATAACAAAGTAGATGTGTTGGATGTTGCATGCAGGCGTCAACGGCGACTCGAAGCATTACTATGTGGTGTGCTGGGGACACTGCCCTGGTTCGTACATATGGGGCAAGGCCGAGTCGCATCCACGACAGAGTATTAGCAACAGTGAACGAGCCTCACCGACCGCGTCCGACGATCCCCAGCACTTCTAATCGTATGGAGTCTGGAGAGTGGCGTCCAGACTGTGGGGAGGATGCGCAAGCCAGGGCATTCCACGTTGTCGCCAGTGCGCGTGCGACTTCTCCACCCGGACCAGCTCTCGCTTCTTCGCTAGTCGCCTGAGGTCATCCCGTCTGCGTTAGCGACTGCGAGGGTCGAGCTCAGTCCCTTTTCCTAGATCCCGACCTCCCTGCCGTCATGAATACTGCCCTCCCAGTCTCTGCCCAAGGCTTGTTGCGTGCTGCCGGGCGCTGAGTACCAGACCCTCGCTCGCTGCACCCTGTGCTACCCTGACCCTTTTTTGGCGCGCCCCTGTGCACCTCCTCGGCTTCCGTTCCGTCTGTCGCCTGTCGCGCGTGCTCGCCGTCCCGCCGCTCCCCCAACCATGACCTCGATTTTGAACAAGCGCCAGCAGGCGCGTAACGAGAGAACGCTTCAAGAACTTATAAAGACCGTGCCTGGAAATGGTGTATGTGCTGATTGTGGGGCGCGCAATCCAGGTAAGACTTCGTTTCTCCGCCATGCCGGTGACTGCACTGACGATGCATAGGATGGGCAAGTTGGAGCGTACGTACCTATCCGTCCCCGCCACCCACGCTACACGTTACCTACAAGACACTGCGTTTCTGTAGAGTATATTCTGGGATTTTAAATTGACGTGAAGCAGTTGGGCATCTTCCTGTGCATGCGGTGCGCGGCGCTGCATCGCAAGCTGGGCACCCATATCTCCAAGGTCAAGTCGCTGAGCATGGATAAATGGGACAATGCCCAGGTCGATGTGTGTACAGTCACTGCCCCACCGGCTTCTTCTTGGCACTGATGCTCTGCAGAACATGAAGCGCATCGGCAACGTCGATTCCAACAAATCTTACAATCCTCGCAATGTAAAACCCCAAATGCCTATTGATATTGATGAAGTAGACAGTGCTATGGAGAGATACATCCGACAAAAATATGAACAGCGCGTGTTCATGACTGACTCGAGGCCGGGTACACGGTCGAACACGGGCAGCTCAAGCTCTGTAGAAGACAGGCCACCGCCGCTACCACCGAAACCCACCAATAGGCTAGGCTTTGGTCTACGAAAGTCTCCGTCTCACGCCAAAAATGTGACTCCTCCAATCTCTCCTGGACTTAGTGGTTTCCGTGGGAATGATGCATCTCCTCCGAGGGTGAACAAACCATCACGGGTCTTTGGGTCAAGCGTGACTGGTGATGGCTTAGAGTCGAAACTGGCAACACTGCGAGATATGGGGTTTCCAGACGAGAAAAGGAATTCCACTGTGCTCAAGGGCCTAAACGGGAACCTAGACAGGGCAGTGGAAGCACTGATTAGATTGGGCGAGCAGAATCCGAGCAAATCAAGGGGAAGCACGCCAACTCCACCTGCAAAGTCCGGAGTGAATGGAGTTTCGCTCAACAAAGCTCAAACGATGCCCGCGCCCGCGCCTGCAACGTCAATGAACCCTTTCGATGCGTTGGATGCGGTTCCACCGTTGCCCCAGCAGCCACCCCAAGTTGCGTCACTCCATACTCAACAGCAGCAGGCATATGGAGGTTCTTTGACTCAACCCACGTCACCCACAAATCCCTTTAATCAGTTCTTATCACAACCCCGGGCAGGGCAATTCCAGCAACAAGCTTACCAGCAGCCACAGACATTCTCAGACTCTAACCCCTTTGGTCAGCATCAACAGCAAAATTTGGAGCAATCTTTCCAGAACCTGCAACTATCCTCTCAACTACCACAACAACCACTTTTTCCGAACCGAACCGGCGGTTATGGGCAGCAACCCAACCCGCCATTTACGCAGAGCAACCCTTTTCAACAGTCTTTTACCCCTCCGCCCATGCCGCCCATGCCGCAGCAATATAACTCATTTTACCAACCCCAACAGCAACATCATTCCATGTCTTCTCCTAGCAGCCCTGGTAATCCGTTTCTTAAGTCTACCCGAAGTCAAATGTTCACCACCCCCAGCGCCTTGAACTCGAATCCCTTTGGCCAGATGGCCGCTTCGCAGCAGATACAGCAACCGGCACAGCTGCAAGAGCAACAACCGTCCAATCCGTTCGGCGTGCAACAGCAGCTCCAGATGCCGACTGCACAAGCTCCCAACCCGTTCCATAACCAGCAGTCCACATATCCCCAAACTAACTACATTCGGCAGCAGCAGGGCGCCCTCGACAAGAATACCATCCTCTCACTGTACAACTATCCTCAACTCGCTCCTCAACGCTCGGAGGAAGTCCAAACAACGCCCTCTGGGCCTGCTTCAACGTCAGTGCCTGCTGTCTCAGCACGTGGCAGCATGAATCCATTCTCAACAGTGCAAGGCCAGTCGACGCCTCAGCCGCAACCGGCTTCTGCCATTCCCCCACAGGTACAGGGCACGAGACATGTCAGTAACGAGAGTGTAGATTTTGCGGGGTTGATGGGAGGGCGGCATTCGCCTGACGCATTCTCTGGATTGAGCTCGAGCTTCAGGAGATGAAGGGAAAAGGTGGGGTTGTCAAAAGCCAGTCTGTTTGTTCTTGCATAAGGTATAGCGTTTGCACCCAGCTTTGTGCGCTGCTGGATCTGCCACCGCGGATTGGAACATTGTCGAAGCGTCTGCGCATCCTGCAACAACGAATTCTCAATAGAGCATAGTGGATTGGACGCTATTTTGTATGTAGGATATGGTTGCGACAATGTGTGGGATTTGGATACGTCTTTTGTAATGAATGCACATCTTCCGGTTTCTCGTCTGCCTTTCTTTCTTCTGCGCACCAGCCAATGGTAGGGGGGTGCAGGGTGGCGGGCGTGCAGTTCACGCAAGACGCAAGACATGGATGGGCTGCATGTCGGACGCTTGGCGAGGAGGCTGGGGGCGCCCGCGGCAGGAGAAGAAGAGCGGTCTGCGCCCTGGGCCCAGGATCCCCGTCGCGTCTCCACACGTTCTCGCGACCCCGTAGCGACCGACCCCTTTGCGCCTACGCTTCTTCCCGTCCGCGCCCACCTTGCCTGCTCCTACGCAGTCTTCCTTGCTATCGGTATCGACATCACACTCGCTCACGAGCTGCGCAATTTATCCCCTTGGTGCTTGCGTCCCCTGAGCCTGGCTTCGTGCGCCACGCCATTGAGATAAGCTGAGAAGTCGACGCTGAGGGGAGCTTCTGAGTCCTCGCCGTCTGAACCCACTCCACACGATACCAGACAAGGCTCATCTACCGTATACACGTCTCACAGACTATGGGCTGGTTCACCTCGTCCTCGCGGTCTTCGCGCCCAGGCTACGCGCGCTCCTACGCCGGCTCCTCGTACTCGTCCTCGTCGCGGCACCACTCATCGACGTCGCGCTACAAACGCTCCCCACGCGACGGCTACATCGCCTACCTGTACGCAAAGTTTCGCGAGCTGTTGCACAAGCTGTGGTCGTACGCTCGCCGCCACCCTTTCAAGGTCTTCTTCATGGTCATCATGCCCCTCGTTAGCGGCGGCGTGCTCACTAAGCTGGCCCGCAAGTTTGGCGTCAATCTGCCCGAGATGGGTGGTGCGGGCGCGAGGGGCGGGTATAGTGGGAGTGGGCACGCCGGAGGGTACTATGGTAGCGATGGATATGGAGCCAAGGACAGCGGCGGAAGCAGTGGTATGAATCTGCAGAGCATGGCGAGCGGGATTGGGGGCCTGGCTAGTCTGGCCAAGATGGCGCAGACTTTCATGTAGTCGGCCCCTAAGGAGGGGTTGTCAATGTCAGACCAGAGCGTCTTACAGCAACGATAGATTACGAGTTACGAAAAAGGTGCCATGTGTCGTAAGAGAAAAGAGATGGGACGGATCGGTAGAAGTAGGGTAAAATTCTCTCCTTCACACCTTGGTGACTCTCACAGCCACACCAACAGGCCAATCAGCTCGCTAGGGCGGGTAGTTTACGAAAAACTGCTATCCCTCAGCTTAGGTGTTTCGACGTAACAGATATCGAACTTCACTTCTATGAGCTTTCGAAGGAGGCTTCTCAAAAGAGAAAGTTGACGTAGATGTTGGATCCGGTTAACAGATTGGTTGTAGGATAGCTATTTTCCATCATCGTCGAATCGTTGCTTCATGCCTTCTTGATGATGGGACGTGCAGCTATGATACGCCATTGAAGTCATTTCAGTCCTGCTACGTTCCGACGATATGTGCGATTCGATGCAATGTGCATTCGCAACTTGGAGTCTGACACCTCGAGTCACATTCCTGTTCAAGCACATCTTGACTTTCATCCCATGGCCACTATCCCCTTTCCCATCATCTTCCCACACTCAGCCAACTCGACCAGCCTCTCCATCCCACTCAGGCTCTTGGATGCATTCGTCTTGACCTTAATATCGTGCTCATCGACTACTGCGAGCATATCTCAGGCTTCTTGCGCAGAGGAGATGAGCGGACCCCGGATACGAGTGTCACGGAAAATGAGCTCTGTGAATGAGGTAGACACACTAGGAGGCTATTATTGTGTCAAGACTTCATAACACAGCGCTCAACAGAGTAGAATAGAGGCACAAAATATCAGAAGAAGAATAGACCGTATACCTGGGTGAGTTGACCAACAGTTCCGTGAAGATGAGTAATAGCGCAACTCATCGCTGCAGCCTTTTCTGCATCACTCGTATTCACGATGGCAGCGATCCCTTGACCACCAGTGACTCTCTTGACTTCTCCTACCGCACTTTCCTGACCCTTGTGCACATCAACCAATATACCAGCACCCGCATCTTTCATGAGTTTCAATCCTTCGTCTCTAGCATTGACACCTATAACTTTGAGTTCCAGTGCCTTCGCAAATTGCACGCTTAGATGTCCAAGCCCACCTCCTGAACCGACAATATCAATCCACTCCCCCCCTCAATCATGATAGCACTATACTCTTGTACACGGTGCATCCCGCACATGCTAGCGGTGCGACTGTCTCGAAACTCACACGATCAGGCAGCTTCACGGCCTATAGTGCATCAATTTTCGCATACTCTGCGGGAAATCCATCTGTCCCTTCTATAACCATAAAATCTATATGATAGAGTGATGCCACTACAACTTTGATAAGGAGATCGGTGGGCGCAAGAGTAGTAGGTACAGGGACCTGGTGAATTTTGTAAGGCTTTTTGAACTGCTTTGCTTTCGTCAGATAAAATGGAATTGTCAATCAAAGTGAACCAAAGCAAATCCCTCTACCATCTTCCCAGTTCCCATCACCTCTGAGAGGTGTGTTATGCAATGGAATGTACATACCATAATGTAGAACACTGTCTCCTATGTTCTTACTTGAAACTTATCTGGGCCTTGTCCAAAGAGAGAAGTGATGGCGTATCTCCCAAGTCCGTAGCTGGCCTGGCTGATGTGGGGAAGGGACCAGGTCCGGTACTCCCTACGTCGCATTGCTGAGTACATATTTTCCAGATACACCTGCGGCATACAAGTCTCGTGAATCACATTTCGCATTACGGCCCAGATACATCAAGGAATCTTGGAACGCATAAAGAATCAACCTCCTCAATCATACCTGAGACTGTGCGACGTTTAAGTCTTTGTTTCAGATCCTCTGCCAACACTGCTGCCTGTTTCATCCCAATCTTGAAGGTGATGAACGAGAGTTGGTCAATTGTCCACTGTGTAAGACCTGGGGGCCCAAGATCCGATCTTCCTATCGCATACAGGATAGGGATAACATGATCAAGTCCGGTTGCGCTAGCTCGTTGAATAAATGTGCCTTGCGGATGGATCCTAAATTTATCTTCTAATGGATCAATAAAATCCATGGGGGCAGTCGAAGTGCTGTGGCCGAATTTTGAGAGATCTGGAAAAGCAACTTGTCCGCTAAGCTGTGGCATAGAGGCGCATATGTTGGCTATTTGACACCGGATGACGCGCTCGGAATATTTGAGTTGATTTTCTGCCTCATCGGTAGAGAAGCAAGGAGGGGAAGCTTGCATTCCTTTGATGATTTGCATGCGCAGAACGGTGTTGAGGCGTATGCGGGTAGATCGGATGTTGTTTAGAATGTAAGGTACGAACGCGTCCAGATAAATGTGATAGAAATGGCCGAAGACGGATTCTGCAGGTCGATCCAAATGCACTGTTTTGTGCTTCCAAAGAGTGGGCATATGTTCCATGATGCTGATGATGTCCTCTTCGAGTTGCCAGGCTTTCAATACCATGGTGGCAGGGTCACTTGCAGTATCTTGCGATATGGTAATCGATCCATGCAAAATACGAGAGAGCCGGGTGCTCCACTGCTTTGCCAGGATGCCGTGTTTTCCAATTGCTATCATTTCTTCGTACAATTCGGGGATGATACTAGGCAGGGGCACGCCGTTTTCGAAGCATATAGTGAGAACAGTGCCATAAAATTGTTGGAAGATCTTCAGCCCCATATCGCTCCTGAGTTGACTCTTGCCACGGAGAGCAAGCAAGGTACAGGCTCCCTTTACGTGTTCTGTCCATGCGTGCAGCGATTTCTTCTTGTATATACAGCTCTCGTACATTCCAAGGAATATGACCGAGACAAGTGTGCTGTCTCTGGTAGCCATATTTGGATCCTGCAGTGCTTTATTAGTGCACTTCAAAGCTGTTACATATTGGTGCTGGGCTCTTTCCATGATAGCTTGTGATTTGGTAGTCGTTGCGAGCGTCGCTAGGCTAGCCGCACTGAAACTGCTTTGGAGAGCAAGGTCGACTTGATTGGCTCCCAGTAACTCAAAAATCCACTGGAAATGCCCTCTTAGGATTATACCGGGCTCCACAATATAGTTTGCTGCAAAGAACTCGAGGGCCTGGGTCTCTAAAGAAGGCACTAGCTCCCAAGTCATACTGTATGTCCTGTGGGGACTGTCGGATCTTGCTACCACCAGAGCCGTGCTTTGTGGCCATGAGTCATTCTTTGGGGTTGGGAAAATCGCCGCCTGAGAAGTGTTTTTATCTGCCCCTTTTTGAGTTCTCTGTTCGGATAGCTCTCTATATTTTTTCTGTGCTTTATTCATAACGGAATCATTTTCGTCTCTAAACATCATCGACACTGGATCCCGATATCCATGGCACTCTTTCCCAGCTCTTATGCATTGGGAACACGATGGCCGTTTCAGATCGCACTTGTCATTCATTAGCTCCAGCATTAAAGATACGAAAGACTCCTACCCTGACCCTCCTGTCGCGGCAGTTTTTACACCTCCCTGATGGTCTGCCAACATTTGGCATCGTGAGATACAAGGCCAGGTTTTCACCATTGAACAGCAGGAGACTGCATAGTGCGGCTGTTGGCAGGTCCCTCGATGAAGTTGGGTAGATTTCGGGAGAGCAGATAGGTTTGCTTTATGTAGGAAGTTCATGATCACAGGTGGAGCCCTTCTGGCCCCCTCCTGGTGGGCCAACTAGGGGGCACGTGCGCTCTCTGCCCAGGCGCACATTCAATGTTAGTGTGTGACAAGAACATCGGCAACACCTACTACTTCTCCTCCTCTATCCTACACTACATTTACCTTATGTGGGTATTGTAAGGCCTCTCGAGGATGTAATAGAAGTAGTTTAGTTGCAAGTGCATAAACTAGCAGTCGTCAAAGTGGAAACAAGTTGATGGTTGCCGACCGGCCCGGGCTTCCACGTGCTTCAGCTGGCAAATATGCTTCGTCTTCCACCATGTATCTTCTCTTTCGTCCATTTCTCACTCTGATGCAACAACTCTAGACTTTCCTCCCAGTGCAGATTTATCTATACCCTTGTGTATCCAAAATTCACCTAACGATGAGTGCAGCTCGGATTACTGGCAAGTTGAAGCGGCGTCACCCATTGCAGCGCTTGGAGTCCCCTTCCAAAGGATTCTCCGGCGTAGTACACGTACGCTACATTATGAACCCTCTGAGAATACTTCTAATTGACTGTTCCAAAACAGGTACTTGGTCTCATAAGCTTTTACTATTCTTTCAAATTGTACGTCATCGTGCCCCTGAGAATATCATTCGTGTTGGCTTCCCTGCTGATATCATTACAGTTTGGTCGACAATCCAAACATCATGGTAGGTGGAACCCGTCCCACAACCGCTTTGATCATACGCTTCAGTTCTGGTGGTAGCTCAAAGAAGTAGCGCCGAAGTGACGCCTTGCTCCGATCCGAAGGATGGGACGTGGGGTGTCGTCATGCACACCAATCCTCCAATGACAATCTAACGAGCCTTCTAGACTGAGTCCTTTGGCTGGCACCTTCAATACCTTACCATTCTTGGTCTATCAATCTCTACAACATGTTTTACGCTCGGCCTACTCGCCGATATAACGTCATCTCACCTTCTCTTTAAGCTTAAAAATTACATTGCGCTGGTCGCTGCCCCGATTGAAATAGTCATTAGCACCCTATATTGGAGTCTGCGAGTTGTATGTTTATTATCTGTTGGCGTTCAAGACATCGAAGAGAAAATGGGTGCTTACGGTATACCCAGGTTGATAAAACACTTGTAATTCCTCCCAATTTACCCACTCCACCAGTGTCGGTCGATCTTGGGTTTCACTGTACGCAATGCACGTCTGGAATAGCCTTCTATCGCTAACAACTCTATCACAGTGACACCTACTCTCCTCCTAGCCATCGACGCCCTCCTCCTCTCACCCCCATGGCCTAGTAGCCCTATCAACCCACGCGCCTCTGTCATTTCCCTTGTGACCTCTACGATCTTCGCCTTTTTGTATTGGTTTTGGATCGAACTTTGCTATTCGCGTAATGGTATGTTGAAACTCTTTTTGGTACCATTCCTCCCCTCACACTTTCTTGTCGTACTCTATCCTCATTTTACCACCTGATGCGCTAACAATCCCGTTCTCAACGTCAGGCTTTTATCCCTACCCCATCTTTGGACTCCTTGGGACATATCAGCGAATAATATTATTCGCTGTAAGCGGTGTAACCATGTGGGCAGCCGGGTCAGTACTTAGATGGTGCTACCGTGCTGTCAATGGCCTTGAGGAAGATGGAAGTGTTAAAGTAGTAACGAAGACAGAATAAAGGGCTAGAAGTATATAGAGGTGGAGGTATTCATCGACTGTAGTGTAGTTTATCGCAACCTATGCTTCCAGTTAGTATGTGGCCTACGTTTCCACCGCAGATGGTTCTGTATTTGAGTTGCGAGGTTGACGAAACAACAATTTCATGCCCCAACATATGTTATTCTGGACTAGAAGCCTCGAGTTTACGCGCACACAATACTGTGGCGATAATAAACTCTATTACATATATTCATCGTAAAGAGGTATCTCATACAATCCCACCGGCTTCCTTTGCATTCCATCCCGTGGGAAAGTGCATAACAATCCAGGATCAGAGCTTTCATGGGATAATTCGGTCCGCTTCCAAGACCTCCATAACAGATACAGATCCTGTGTCGAATGCCCATGATCATAACTCACATATCATTACATTATGCTAAACACCGTAATAAAAGGTAGGGAAGGGTAGTACTATCATTGTTGATGTCGCTCTCGCTTGCTGAGATCGTTTGCGGTATCAAAAAGTGAAGCGAGCCGACAATTCGGGATTAGATAGTGTGAGAAGTTAACAGAGGGTATAAACACCGTACAGAGATAAAGAATAGAGGCTGATTTTTTGATTGTCCCTTGCACATTGATCGTTCAACATAGAGCGGCCTTGCCCTAGGAGGTTGATGGGGAAGGTGGAGCTGTGATGGTGCGCTGGTCATCATCCTCCTGGCTATGCTGGTAACCATGCATGAACAAATGATTGTTGTACTGGTGATCTTGACCAAGCCCATACGCATAGGTATGGTAGTGGTAACCAATAGGCTGATGTGGATGATGGTGCTCATAAGCCGACGGATGGAGAGCAGGAGCGGTGTTCTCCTTGTTCTCAAAATGGAACGGGTTGTTAACTACCTTATAGGAAGGCATGACAGGCAAAGGTGATGGTGACGGCTGGGGTTGGAATCCAGCGGTAAGAAAACTGAACATGGCCGGCTGACCAAACGAAACATCCTCATCCTGGAAGACATCGAATGCTCGCTTCCGTTTCGGAGCATGATTGATGTAGTCGCTCTCGAAGTCGACTTGGCTTGGCTCCTCCTCGTAGCTGCTGCGAGCAACATAGCGTGGTCGAGGACGAGTAAGGTGGTGAGACCGGCGAGGGACATTGACATCTCGACTAACAAGCATTGGGCGCGCCAGAGCTGGGATTGGGGACTCTGACTTGACAGCATCCTCTTCTTCATCATCATAAACCGAGCTTGAGATTCTTCGCTGTCGCTTGAAGGAGCCTTGCGGGGTGAAAATAAGCTCGGTCGGCTCCACTTCCTGCGAATTGAGCTCCAGCTGCTCGACAACGGAGTTGTCTTTCTTCTGGTTCCGCTTCCGTCGCATCTCTGGGGTAGCAGAGTCGAAGATATCCATGCCGGGCCAATAGACACCCTTCAACTTCGTGCTCTCACTCACTGCCATTGGATCTACCGGTATTGCTTCAGTAGGGTCGTCCTCAATGGCACATGAATCTTCGATAGTATGGTAGTATTGTCTACTCTCGCTAGGGTCCGAGTACTCGCTGGAGGTCTCAAAATCCGGATTGGTATAACTGTGGGAGCTTGCACGAGAGTCACCTCTCCAGAACTGTATGTGACTGCCAAAGGCACGAGGGGGACGCTGGCGTAAGACAGGATCTGACTGTGACGTGGACGTAGGCGTAACCGACGTTTCGACCTTGATCTGTTGTTCTGACAGGCGAGGGTCTAGGAGAGTGCCGACGGAATTGCGAAGACGAGTGAGCCGCGGGACAGGAGCTTGGAGTCGGGGTGTGGCCGCAGGACGAGCTAAAGCAAGGTGAAATGAGTACATGGTCTCCTCCCAATGGCAAGTGAAGGGCATACCGGTAGGCCTTGCACGGGAGCGACGCTTGTCCTTTTGGGCCATCCGTTCTGACATGAGCTCTTCGACGTTCCACTCGGCATACCAGCGGTCGTACGACTCAATGAGGCGTCGGGAGGCCTCTTCACTGGTCGAGCGGACCTTCACCTTGTAGTAATTGGACAGATGCCCCTTGCTGGCAATGTGGGTGAGCAAATGGGACACATCACTGAAGTTGGGGCGTCTGGGGCAGATGCTGCAATGAAGGGGGATATCGTTGGTAGACATTGCTGCCGTGGTGAGCGGCGATGTGCAAAGCGAAAGTGCCGTCCCCGCAGCGCAGTTGGTGAAGAAAGAAAGTGAGTTGAAAGGAGCGGGTGGCAGCGGAGAAGGAGAAGAGGCGGTGGAAGAGCAGGGATTGATAAGATAGCTGGACAAGCACGTCACTTCCGTAGCGGCAGCAGCAGCATTGATGGCACTAAGAAAGACAGAAGCAGAATGCAGACAGATTGGTCTTAGACTCAAGTGGAGAGGAAAGAATCAGCTGAGACGGAGAAGGAGAAGATTTTGTAGGTGGCAGTTTACCAAGAGTACCACGTGGGCGAGCTCCCAGAACAGCAACGTCGTCGTTCTACCCAAATCGTTTTCTGCCAAGCGGTCAAAGTGAGAGAAATACACCGTTAGAATAAAGAGACTTGCGTAACCAGCAGTAGACGATATCACAGCGAGCGGTGTAGGACACTTGGGGCAAAGCACGGCACCACAGCAAATGACATTCACTATGGGTATAGCACATTTCTCGATCATCCTCTAGCTAACCGAAGCCTAGAACTGAGTTGACCAAAATACCTTACTGTCGTGCGTGTGTCTTTACTTTCCTAGGCAGCGCCGTGTCACCTCCCGTGGCATGCAACTACGCTCGTCAGCCTGACTGGCCACAGTCAGGTAAGGTCACTTACTACACTGGGTCTACTTCTACAAGCCCGGGGTATTTAAGCAAACTGAGTCCAGCAAGCCCGAAGTTAGTATGGAACACATCTACCATGTCACCAGGACGGTCTGATAATCCCCCTAGCTCAGGGTCCTGTCTTCATTAGTCTTGGGCAGAAAATAGTCAGGTTCCATACTCACCTGGCAGCCCAAGATGAAGGCTGCAAGTTTTTTGCCGTCTATCCAGTGTAGTTTGTCCAACATTGCTAGGCTACTCATGACCCACCAGCTATAACACACGTCTTCTTGCTTCTCGGGTCTCCCGTTGAGACCGCCGTTCTTCAGCTGTCGTTCACTGAGCCATGCAGCCAACTTCTCTTGGTTGACGAGGTCCAATCTTCCAGCAATGGTCAGGGCGCCCACACATGTGAAGACTTGGCCTGAATGCGACTCGGCACCTGGACTGGTACCGTATGCACCATCGAAGTTGGCACACGAATGCACATGCTGGACTGCCTTATCGACGTCTACTAGCTCGAGTAGGCCCATGAGCGATAGAGCGTTGAATGCACCGTATAAGAAACGCGTGTCCTTTTCGCCCCATTCGTCGCCTGCAAAGGTGCCGGTATCGGGGTCCTGGAGACTAGCAATCCCTAGGATGTATAAGCAGAGTGATGTCAAGTGCACCAGAGAAAGACATACATTGGCCAACTTTGCGGCAGCCGCCGTGGAGGCGGGCTTCAAGGTGGTCAAAGGCATCCAGAGTGGCGAGTATCTGCACGGCACTGACAGTGTACAGCATGTGTGCATCATGGCCTGGGGCAGCACCGAAACCGCCGCTGTCATGCAAGCAAGAGAAGACGAATTCTAGAATGCCGTCGCGTGGCAGGGCATCGGGATGGCCCAACAGATGCAGGGCAGTCAGCCCCCAGTACAGGCCGTTCAGTCTCAGGTGCTCGGTGAGCCAGTACTCGAGCTCGTCCTTGCGCTGCGGCAGTCAGGGCCGTCCATGATGGCAGAGGGCAGGCAGACGCACAGTGTCGAGGCTCTGGATGTAGCGGACGTGCTTGTCGACGTAGAGCTGCATCTCGGCAGGCAGGGCAGCGGAGCCCCTGCCGGGCCCAGAGACGAGGGACATGTTGGATGGTGGAGCGGCGGGTTAGGTGGGGAGCGGCGCATGAAGACTGGATGGGCGGGATGGATGGAGGGGTCGCGTTGGCGAGGCTTGAGCGAGTGGGACCGGGGCTTGAAACCATGTTCGCGCCGCGCGTATGCCCTCGGCCAGGGCTCAGTCACGGAGCGTTGCAGGCCTCAGCGGCAGGGCCGTCGGGTTTCGCCAGCACAATGCATGTCGCCGTGTCTCACGGGCACGACGACCGTACAAGACGAGCCCAGGAGCAAGTGGCCGCCCTCCTCGCTGTGTACAGCAGAAAGGGCAAGTGGACGGTGCTGCAGCGCGTACCTGGCGCAAACGCAAACGCAAACGGCGCCCTGGGCCCGAGCGCCACCAGCCCAGCCCAGGGCCCGAGCCAGAGCCAGCTAAGCTACAGCAGCAGCAGCAGCAGCAGCAGTAGCTACATGGAGCAAGCAAGCAAGCCAGCAGGCCCGCAGGCCAGCAGCAGCCCAAGCCCAAGGCCCAGCGGGTCAGGTCAGCAGTTGTACATCCATGTTCGCTGCCACCACCGCCAGCGCCGGTTTTAGTAGCAGTAGTAGCAGCAGTAGTAGTAGCAGCAGTAGCAGCAGTAGCAGCAGTAGTCACTTTCTCGCCCATACTCTCTCCTCACTCTCGCTCCCTCACGCCCTCACTCTCACGCAGCCATCCCGCCCGCCAGACCCCCCTCTCCCCGCGCCTAGCCAGCCTATGCTCCCTGGTTTTTTTTTTTGCGACTCCCCCCTCCTCACTCGCATCACTCACCCGCCCATCGCGCCCCCACCCTTGTCTGCGCTGTCTTCTGCATCCACTTCTTTCCAGGAGAAGACGCTACAGCGATAGCCGCCGCCTGCGCAGACACTCTCTCCTGCCTACAGCATACATTGCCCACTACGAAGACGGCCGTTTGCCTCTTCATCGCTGTCAGCACCCGCTCCCTTACCCAGGCGCTGTGAGTGATGCCCGCAGCCGCGGGATCGCCCCCTCTTTGTTTCAATACCGTGGCAGGTCGTGTGGTACAGCAGATCGGCTACAGTTCCTCGTACTGACAGCCCTGAGCACGCAGCTTTCGACCACCTTCGCGCCGCCTTTGTCCACCCTCTCCGGGTCGATCATCTCCCAGCCGTATACCACTCGCTGCTGCACGTTGCACGAGAGCCGCCTCTACTGCCGCCGTTCCTCCCTGCTCCGCGTCGAAGCAGACCCGACTCTTCGCTACCCACGCCTGGTGTACTCCTGCAGACAGCACTGCAACAAGTCCTCCAGTAGGCCTGCCACGGTTCGTGCTACCCTATCTGGCTCTATATACTCCGCATCTCAAAATTGGCGCCTGTTATCTGCACCTGCTGACCACTATGAGTAGACACAGTGCCTACCACTGCACCTGCATTCCCGACCGCGAACCCTCTAACGCGCCGATCTATGTCCCACTTTCCGTAGTAACGACGTCTCCAGAATCCACACGCTGCCTGTGGGACCGCATCAAACAGCCCACCATCTGCCCCCAAGGCCGAGGAACGGGTCGAATTCATCCACAGACGTATTTCGCTCGGGGGTATACTGCACAATCTACGAGGTGGAATTGGCTGGTGCTTGATGCTACAGCTGCACTAAATCTCATTAGCACCGGGAGCAGCCGAAGTCTCCAGAAAAAAAAAAATGCCCAAGTCA
>Ga0247757_10001348_pt1 | contig 16648 bp, 8 predicted proteins | sample UWRJL126311R4_FD_180929 | JGI IMG/M metagenome (GOLD analysis project Ga0247757, IMG submission 180929) | Plant litter microbial communities from Arlington Agricultural Research Station in Wisconsin, United States - UWRJ-L126-311R-4 | ecosystem: Environmental > Terrestrial > Plant litter >... | reverse complement strand
ACACGAAGCCGCGCTCATGTTGCGCGGCGTAATGAATCATAGCGACGCCGAAGGGAGCGAAAGAATGAGGTCACGATCTATAGTGTTGTCATCGTAGGAATATGATGATCTCAACACCATAGACATGTGATGGTTTCATGTGATGGCTCCAACGCGTAAGGTCACGAGACATGGTGTTGACGCCATAGGAACATGATGTTCTCAACACCATAGGAATCTGATTACGGCCATGGCGTGCGGGCGCAATAAGTTATCGCGAAGAAGTGAGCAAAGGATTCCGACAAATACTACTTTCTTGAATCATCCTTCAATTATGAAAAGTGCAGGGCAAATCCGAAGCACATCAATAAGACTACACAATAGGACGAATGCGAGAATGCTAAGAGAAATGGCCACCGCTGTCATAATCCATCCCCCGCGAAAGACATGAATGGAAATCCTATTAGTTTTGGATCGTCGAAACAGCCTGGAGAGTGCCCTCAGTGCCCACCTTTAATCCAGGTATGCCCTTAAACCAAAACGGAACGAAATCCACTAAATTGATCTGAAACCGAGGGGTCATAAGTCATCGTCTTCGTGCTCTCAGCCAGATAACTGCGGGTACCAAACACAATGCCACGACTGCTTTCGAAAGGGTTGTGTATTGGAACGCCATGGCGACGGATTGATTCGTCTTACTAGCTTCAACTAGGAGAGTTAGCAGTAGTAGAAATCTGAGTTATGAATATAAATTCACCTTTGGTCTTGATATCGCGTAATAAGCTCTCCATGCTCATGTAACGCCTTCCCCAGCACTTCGCGATGATAGATTGACAGATGTCTAAGCCATCTAGTCGAGGGAATTCATCTAGGGAGTACGCCTCCTCGATCTCATTAATCGACAGATTAAAATACGGCTTAGATCCTGTAACAATCTCGTAGAAAGTAGACCCAAGAGCGAAAATCTCGCTTTGGACACAGACGCCCTGAATATTAGGATGTGAATGGCTTGACTCTTAGCAGCTCAAGTAAGGCTTTCCATCAATAACCGACCCTGCGAAATCGGCGACCTTCGCGTTGAGACTTTAGTTAAGGAAGATGTTATTACCAGATATGTCGCAGTGAAGAACGCCTTTGGAATGGAGAAAGTATATAGTCGACGTACTTTGTTAAATCCAGCGAAGCTTTGTGTCAGGCGGAATGGCCTCATCGTGCTTCATGCGATACTGTCGAATTGAACCATGGTGGGTAAACTCTAAAAGAATCCCGTTCTCTACGGACCGTAGTACTAGCTTCCAAGGCGTTCGTATATTTGTCTCTCTCTTTCAATGAAATGAACATTATTGGGAAGAGTCTACTTCACGGCGGCATCCAAGCGTCCGGCGAACCCGCTTGTCCCAGCACCGAGTAGATCCCTAAGGCTTAGACCACATGGATACCACATCAACTGGTCGGAATGCTGCACGGCCGGTAATCGCAGATCAGTATTCGTTTAGGATTGTATCATGGAAGATGGGGATACCTTACGCTCATCTCAGCTCAAGAAGGCTGAAGGGGTGGTTGAAGCTGTTCGAAAGCTACACCAGATAGTGCCTAGGGGGTTAGATATTAATTTGTCCGACTAGAGCACCAGGCCCAAACCGGTTTGCACACGGGCGTGTCTGGAGCTGACCCACCCCATTGGTCCCTGCTGCCCGTCAAAACGCTCACACCTTCCATTCTCAGGGCCATCGCAACCCAAACGACATTAACCGCCCAAGTCTGCGCATACGACTATTAGTTGTCTCCAGCTACAGTGGAGAGGCAGTAAGGAACAATGCCCCCCGGCTAGGGAAGCTCGGCGCAGGAATAACGACGTCGCATCGGACGAGGGTCTATGCAGAAGAGAATGCTAACTCGGACGACAAAGCGACAAGCTGACATGGCAAGGTTAGCTGCAGCTAGATCTAATTATATTTACCGCAATCGCGTTCCAACGTCGTCCTCGCCAAATCCTACGCCAACGCACCCACTCACCATCCCGCCAACCTCTTCTCCTGTCCGACATCGAAATGCTCCTCTCCGCACCGCCCACACGCACGTCAAAGTAAGAACTACAGATGAGAAGGAAAAGGAGGAGAGTAACACGTTGGTCGCGAGCGCTCGACAGGAGGGAAAATAAGCGCATGACGTGGGTTGCATCCTGCCTGCACTTTGGTCGCTTGTATGGCGTGCTATGTCTTTTTAAACCCTGAAGACAACGCGCTTAAGAGAAGGTCCCAACCATGGTCTCTGGGCCCTGATGCCGCTCCTGCATCACAGTGATCACAATCAAGGTATCGCAGAAACCAAATATCGAATTTCTGTCTTTGAATTCCGCATGCTAGGTTTGCTGTAGCCAATTTTCAAGGCAACACTTCCCTTCACAATTGAAAACTGCGACTCGATTCTCAAATAAAGACGAGAAGGCGAGAATCGGTTGACTCGTCAAGCACCTTGGCGGCTGCTCATTTCGCTGTTGCAGGGACAGACTAGCAACTCGATGAGCAAGCTAACGACATGACCCGTCTATCAAACGCAGCAACAGTCATCTAGTTGTCCTATGTTCAGACTTACGTTGAACACGGGTCGCGCGACCCGAGCGGATGCAGAGGGTTGTTCAGCTTGCATGATTGGTGTCCTGCCAGTGATGAGAGGGGCTCAGCAGAAAGGCGGCAGCCTTGGATTTACGCAGTCGGGGATGAACAGCAGCTAGCACCTGTCTGTATGGGGAACTGCAGGTCTATGAATAGCAAACCACCAAGTGTCCTGGTCTACCTCGACCCCAATCTTACAATGGCTATACACAGGCTACGCGGGCGTTCGAACCATGGACCCGGAGGACAGGCCGTTCTTCGCGGTGCCGTGGGTGATCCATGGCGCGTTTCGATCCAGCCGGTCCTCTACTCGCTCAGCATAGATTCTTTGCCACATCGAAGCTTCGTGAATCCTACGAGAGTGACAGAGCCACGAAATACTTGTAGTTTAAAGCGAAGTTTCTAGAGCTGCGTGCAGCATGATGTACAATATAGGCCGCGAAATATATAATGCGTTATCTCATAAGCGCCCGAAGCCCTTGTAAGAAACGCAGAAGCCGGCTTTGCTTTACGGACAAATCCGGAGCATATAATAACGGGGACTAGACAGCGTAAAAATCTTATAAGCTATGATTCGGTGTAACTATCTGTGCTTCAGGGCTTTTGAAGCGACACCAGATGTAGTTACTCGCAGGGAACAAGGGTATCTTGCTATCAGAGCTTCTAATGCTATCAACGTAACGACTGAAAGCTTCACTATAACATTGTAATATTTTGTTAAAGCCTGATACAGTTGCGATACATCACTGTAAGGTATTCTTGGAGAGGACGATTCCCGGAAGTATTGCTAGTTTCTGCTCCTGTTGTCGTGGTTGTGCACAGAGAGGTCTGGTGTCGGATGCTGGTCTGTTTTGCGCCTGCTGCCATGGGTGATGAAGTTTGTTGTGTTAAGAGTGATCAATTTCCTGATGCAGAGGCTAGCTTGTCAGAATAGTACCTCTTCTAGGAACGCCGCCGGAAAGCCACCAGCAAACCGGCGGAAAGCTGGCAGCAAGCTGGCAGCTTTCCTAGGAACGCTCGAACACTAGTAGTGTTCTCTATGAGCACTAGCTAGAAAGCTAGTGGCGTTCACTAGGAACGCTGCCGGAAAGCGCCAGAGAGCGCCAGAGAGCGGATAGCTTTCCTAGGAACGCTAGAACATAGAAAGCTAGTAACGTTCTCTAGGAACGTTGCCGGAAAGCCGCCAGCAAACCGGCGGAAAGCCGCCAGAAAGCTGGTGGAAAGCATACGAGTGAAAGGAATATAAGAAGGACGCATAGAGGACCTTTTCTATCAATCAATTACTTTAATCAAAATCATCCTTCTCAGAACATCGAAAATCTGACATAGCTATATAGAAGGCGCTAGTTCACACTAGCGTCAAACGCCACTACTGCTGTCAGATTTTCGATGTTCTGAGAAGGATGATTTTGATTGAGGTAATTGATTGATTCGGTTCTATAAAGGTCCTCTGCGCGTCCTTATATTCCTTTTCACTCGTACGCTTTCCGCCAGCTTTCTGGCGATTTTTCGCCGGTTTGCTGGCGGTTTTCCGGCAGCGTTCCTAGTGAACGCCACTAGCTTTCTATGTTCTAGCGTTCCTAGAAGAGGTGCTATTCTGACAACTGCATATACTAGAAAGCGATTTCCAACAGTCCTCCCATATATTATAGTAATATTGCGGAGCGAGCGAAGCGAGTGAAGCAATAACAGACAGAGGGGCCTCAAAATCAGAACTTTTGGCTTGGCAGCCAGAGTCCAGCCGATCTACAACTGTCCATGCTACCGGGTATCACGCATTGGGCCTTGCTGGTGCTTACCTGGCCAGCTGCGTCATTGGCCACGGTCCGAGTTTTGTGTAACGACAGCAAGCGAGCTCCGCAGGGTCGCGCGCCGCCCTATCACAGGCAGCCCCGCCAGCAAACTCTCTTTTCTTCTCAATTCCACACCTACTTCTCCATTCCCTTAATCAAATCACGGCAAGATAGGGGTCAAAGTCATTTCCGGCCTTATACCCCTCTTTTCGTTGGCTTTCTTTCTATAGCAACGCCAGCGCCAGCGCAAGGCTGTCGCGCGGAGCCATGGCTGTGACCCTGCTACCTCCTATCAACCCAAGGAACCGTTCACAGGTTTCGACTTCCAGACGAAGATGTATTTAGAAATTACCTTGCTTTATCAACTTCATCTGCGGTACGGCGATACGTATCAGGTTAGCTCGTGGATTAGCCTTCCTCCAGTCTACACCATCAACCCAGAGAACGTACGAGCCATAAACTTATTAAAGGACTTTGGTATTACACTAATACGGCTGCCAGGAATAGAGTATTTCTGTAGGCAAGGATTCATCACTATGGATAGCGAGACTTGGAGTTACTCGCGGAAGCTTCTCAAGCTATCTTTCGCACTGAGCAACATCCGTGACTTGACTATTCTTAAGGGTGAAGTCGACGCACTACTTAAGCAGTTTCCAAAAGATGGCTAGATATTTAACTTTTAGCCTCTTCTCTACGTCACGGTAGGCCTATTCAAACCTACATGCCTATCTCTAATATATAAGCTAAATGTACTGCGTAGTTCCTCAACACGGCTCTACACTTCGTCTTGGGTATCCACCCGTCTAAGCAGTCCTCTGGCGCACCTCTTACGCCTGATGCTTTTATCAAGTCCTTCTATAGTGCGCTCGTCTACAGCATGTTTTAGATCGTCCTAGGCCCGCTATAGAAGCTTATACTGGAGAAGAACTACCGCAAGACTTGCACAACGGCTTATAGGTACCTTAACTACTATATTAAATAAGTATTTAGTGAAGGAGATAAAATAAAGAGCAAGAGTCTAATACGAGCTCTTTCGACGTAGACTAATAATTCTATCTTTATCCGAAGCTAAATTATTCAAGCTATAATAGTAGCCTAAGATACCACGTTAGAGCTTCTTACGAACACGCTATTTCTCCTTATACGATATCCGCAGTATTAGGAACAGCTATAAGCCGAGTACAGCTATACGTCTAAGGATACTCTTGCAGCCGAAAACTTGCTCGGCTCTAATCTAATTAAAAATATTTTGCATAAAAGTAAGGGCTCAATCCAAACTAAACGATTGCATCGCTGCTGATAATAATTATAGCTTTATATATTTACCTAATCTTTCCCCTCCTCGGCCGCGTGGCATTGCGGGATACCCAGCTCCCTGTCGGAGGAGGCCCGAACCATAACCATTCCGTGTTTATTCCTAAGGGTACTCTGGTCGTAATATCGTATTACACCCTGCACCGGAATAAAACTATATTTAGTAAAGACTTAGAAACATTTAGGCCTGAGCGTTAGGATTCGATAAAGCCGGCACAGTAGGAGTTTCTCGGTTTTGGTAGAGGTAATCGGGCATGCTTAGGGCAGCAAAAGGCCACGATTAAGGCGTCTTATATGCTCGCACGACTGGCTCAGTCTATTAAGAAGTTGGAGAGTCGAGATTCTCAGGACTAGAGGGAGAGCTCAAAATAACCTGTAAGAGCGCGAATACATGTAAGGTAGCAGTTTCTTAGGCCCTTTACGGCATATACTCAGATAGCAAATTTAGTTTGCACTTAGCCGGCCCACACCAATCAAATCATGCATAGCCAATCAGGCTAACCGTTGAGATCTCTGTATTAAGGTGATACTAAAACTTCAGTAGATTTAAAAAAGTCGTCTTTTCTTTTCTGCAATTAGAAAAGAATCAAACCACTAACTACTATTTACATCTATCTAAAACAGCTTAAGCGTCCGAAGATTCTCTCAAGGTCCCTTTAGTTCACTGATAGTCATAGCCGAACATCTTCCTTCTGCTCAAACGTGTCCCACCTATGCGTCTTAAGAGACAATTCACTCGTGTCCCGAATTAAAGGCCTTCTCGACCATAATATTGTCACTGCCATGACTATAACTATTCTAGTCTTTCGACGGTTGCGTGAAGACCTAAGACTCGGCAGTTGTGGTTATATCAAACCATGTTTTCTGCTCAGAAGCCAGACTGCTTGGGTCGTTGAGCTCATGCCGTTCGGAGCCGTGACTGGAATGTGACCTGTCAAGTGACCCTTGCGACCTGCTTCGTACGGAGAAGAAGGACCTCATACTGCCGAGCAAACTTTGCACATCCTTGCAGCTGGAGAAGATTGGATGAAGGGTAGGAAGACGAGCAGTAAAGACTGAAGAGTATACTTCGATATGAGCCCAGAGATCGTTCTTCTCGGACAGACCTAGAATGAGGGTTTAGTACAGTCAACGCTGTCGTGATGGAAATGCTTATGTTGTTTCTCTTCGATAGATCGATCGGTAAACCCTTCTAGTGATCGAGTGCAGTAAGGTCTGATGATCGAGTACACGAGGCAGCTGCAACTGTCAGTCAGAGCATTGACATGTGCAACCCGCACAACTTACAAAGCGCCTAGTAGGAAGATTGCAACCACGCTGAATCGTCTCTTTTGGCTTAGATGCGGGCTTCTGATAATAGGGAATGGATTACTGAGCACGCAGATGTCCAAAGCGACGTCCAAAACCGCAAAGATTGTGATCAAGGTCGGTGGGTACAGTACGTATTGTGTACCTTCGAGCATTGCCGGAGTCATTTCTTTCCATCTGAGAGAGCATATGTGGCTGGGAAGCGGCAAGGGGTGACGCTTTATGGCACTTATAACCAGTTTGATAATGAAATAAATTGAACGCCATGGGATTTTGTTCTGATCCCTAGAGTCCTACCCTTCTCAATTCATATGCGATTCTTTACAATTCGAATTAGTACGGCAGCGTCCAAAAAAGGCTCCCTGATCAGGAGTGGGACAATGGGACAGTGGGACAGTGGGACGGCGATACATTGGGACATCGAGACAACGGGACAACGGGACAGCGAGACACTGGAACATATCAACTCCATGCCTTTACGGTAACTATTCCCTCAAAAACGAATGGATGCAGTTTACAGTTCTCCAAGCCTCTCCACACCTGCAAGCATCTTCTGTTACTTTTACAGCCATTCTCGACAACTCACCAAGGAACGCAGATCGAGGGAGCGGAAATACATGACGTGTGGACGAGGAGATACGTATAAAGTCGGCGATGAAAGTGCGTTCATCAAAATCCTTCCAATAGCAACCACCGTTTCCTATACAGCTCATATCAACTGGACTGTGTCGTTCGAATCACGCATCTATTATTCATCTATACTGTCCATTCACCTGTCCTTCTCCTTCTCCTTAGGGATACCTCGTTGACGTCTTTGCTCGTCCCCCTCTCTACCTCTGGCCGCAGCATCGAGCCACGTCCCCTCTTACTATACAAAGACAAGCACTTCTTTCCATAGCCTTACTATTAAAGGCCACCAAGGTGAGAACAGCTAGCTCTGGTTGCATGACGGCATATTCACATTTACGTAGAACTCCCTTTGCTTCCTAAACATCAAGCATGACCCAACCAAACCGCGCCCTGAACGACACCGCCCAACCCTCAGGACACGGCAGTGCTCACCATGCCGCTAATGGAGTCGTTAACAGGCACGATCGCCGAGCAGGGAGAATGGCTCGAACAACACCCCGCATGTTACTACTGTTGTCACAGCTACCATGTCCGACGACAACCTGAGCGCTACGATGGCGAGCTCCCTAACAACCGAGATGACAGATGATGAGAGAAGAGAGCTCGGTCTTGTTGGCTCTGGAACTGGCAACGACGTGTCCCGAAATGCACACTCCGAATCTCAAACTCCGGCATGTACCGGCGAAGCTTTGGAAAACATTCCGGCGGTATCCATGGCAGACTTCATGACGGGCTGGACAAATGTGGATATCTTGATGGGGAACTCAATTCTCAGTGGTAATGAGCTTGCAGCAAGTAAGGACTCACTCCGGTTCGTTCAATGCGACGGCTCCGTCATTACTAGCCATACGATTGCCAATGGAAACAGCGCGCCGGGAGAAGACGACCAACCGACCCGCTTAAGCGGTTTCTTGCCACAAGAAGATCCCGCAACACTCAAGCAATGGCAGAATATGTGGAATTCCGATCCTGTGCGTCGCCAGAACACTCCGATCCCAACCCCTACGCCCCTGGAGAGAGTAGACGACCTACCTTCGGTGTACTTGAGCAACTTGCGACTGGGACCACCAACCGAAGCACAGCGCGCTGCGTATGCACTTTTTTTCGATAACTCTTCTGAATATAAGGCTGGCAGTACTGCTCCAGGCGAAGAAACTACAGCAAGCAATCAAGCTAACCGACTAGCTCCGGCACCGCGTCGCAACCCCCGAGATGCAAGGCGTGGGTCGGGAAGGCGCAGTTCGTTAAGACGAACGACTGAAGCGGAACAAGTTTGACGTCTTATATAGCGAGAACCCATTATGTGACATGGCCCTAGCTGCTTACACACCCCCTTCAGGTTCGAACGTAGTTGGAAGCTAGCTTGACTATGAGTCCTCCTCTGTCTATTATGTGTAGACAACTGCAGTATGTTTATAAGAGGTAATCAGTCTCTCTGTTTTAGTGCAGTCCTAGGTAGGTAGTCTCCGCCGTTGCGGTGTATATGAGGTCCTTATATTTTTAGACGTCTCTGGAGATGTGTCCCTTTGATTACTTTATATTCTATATGTAGTAGGGAGGTGCTTTTTATAAGCTTTTGTAAGTATATAGCTCTTTTGTATGTATAGTAAATATGTAGCTCGCTAGCTCACCCAGGGAAAGCCGCTAGTTTGCCGCAGGAATTCTACTAGCTTGCTGGCGCTGGAACGCCCTGTAGAATACTATCAGCTTACTACTAGGAGCTGTAAGGAATAGAGCTAGTTTTCTATATAGAATTCTGATAGATTTGTAATAGAATTCTAATAGAATTCGGCCGGTTTACCACTGGAATGCTGCTAGAAAGCTGCTAGTTCCCCGTCAGCTTTTCTAGGGAATGCGACTAGCTTACTGCCGGAATTCTTCTAGAATATAGCTTTTTTTCTAAGTAGAATTAAGTAGAATTTTGATAGATTCTGTGATAGAATTCTGCCGGTATACCGCTGGAACCCTGCTAGAAAGCTGCCAGAATGCCGCCGGAATGCCGCTAGAAAGCTGACAGCTTTCCGCCAGCTTTCTACGGGTTTACTATCGGCGTTCTAAGCTAGTATTCTATATATAATTCTCGCTAGTTTATTGTCAGAATTCTAAGCTAGTGTTTTGTATAGAGTTCTGATAGTTTCTGTATAGAATTCTATCGGAATTCTGCCGGAAAGCTGCGAGAATTCCGCCGGAAAGCTGCCAGCTTGCCGCCAGCGTTCCTGCAGAAGAATACAGCGAGTTCGCCGTCGGAATTCTATCGGTTTACTAGTAGAATTCTACTAGTTTACTACTAGAACTCCTAGTATTCTAGTATTCAGCCATAGAAGAAGAAGTAGGAGGGAATTGTTATAGATTTAGTAGTTTAACCTAGTTCTTATAGCGCTATTTCGGTAGTAGCTTTATAAGGCCGTCAGCTAGCTAATAATCTAACGATATATATAAGATATTAATATATAAGGCTAGCCGAAGGCGATTTTGCAATATATCAAACCGATGAGATGAACACCTTAGTGGCGCTAGTAGGGAGGATAGCCGACCCGTACTAATACAGACCTTGTAGATGTTTTAAAACGTATAGATAAGAGGTAGGTAGAGGTATCAGAATAGTACTACTTCTAGGGAGGCTGCCGGAAAGCCGCCAAAAGCCGCTAGAAAGCTGGCAACAAGCTAGTAGCTTTCACTAGCTAGAAAGCTAGCAGTATTCCCTAGGAACCCTGCCGGAAAACCGCCAGAAAGCTGGCAGCTTTCCTAGGAATGCCGGCGGAGAGCCGTCGGAAAGCGTACTAAGGAAAGGAATATAAGACGCTAGCAGAAGGAGCGACGGCAGACAGAGAACAACACCTTTCTTTACACATAGATTCAATCAGTCAATTCAATCAAAATCATCCTTCTCAGAACAACGAAAATCTAACAATAGCTGCGCAACCTTCCGAGTACTAAAAATTTAGTTCATCTAAATTGCCTATATTAAAAGAGTAAGTCTTCTTTTTATAGCCTCTAGGTACTCTATATAGGCGGTATCGCGACTGTAGTAAGGTAGGCGCGTCGATTCTAGTGGGGTGGGCGGATGAGTAGTTAAACACGTTACAGCCAGTGTTGGCACGGCAATAGGTGCACGGGTTGAATCGGTCTGCAGCTGCAATAACTTTGTATGAGAGAAGACGATTGATTCTATAGAGAGAGAACTATGGAGGAGTTTATATAGAAGGAGACGCGAATCTCCTTGTGATGCACGGCGCGCTATAGGACCTAGCTCGCGCGCGCGATGACTTATAGCGAAGGGAAAGAAAGGGGGGCAGCAAGGGGTGCAGCCAGTGAACGCAGCCGTCACGTGACTCAGAAAGCTGCCAGCACGCCACCGGAAAGCTGAGCAGTCACATGACGTCAGTTACGTAATTCCAACAGCCAGTACCTGAACGCTTGTTTCCGAACGAACGCCGGTTATGCTTCAGATCTTAAGATAGCAGTATCCATAGTATTAGTGCTAAACAGGCTAGGATAATAGAAATAGTAAGGCCTAGATAGAGCGCTATAGAACGAAAAGCTACTACTCACATTTCCCTATGTAAGGACAGATTTTATGCCTCCCTTTTCTGTAAAGCAGATTCGTAGTGGCGAAGGCACGCTGCGGTAGTAGGATGCTGTACACTAAGTACTTTCGCATAGCCTGCGTACGCTCGCTGGTACAGCTCGACAGCAGTAGGGTAATGTTGCTTATGATGGAAGAGGAATGCTAGACGGTATACGCTAGTGAGCGTGTTGGGGTGCTCTCGCCCAAGCACCTTCTCATATCCTTCCAGCGCTCGTCGATGCATCGCTTCCGCCTCTTCGTATTTTCCCTGCCTCTCCAGCACCGACCCAAGGTTATTGACGCTGGTAAGCGTGTTGGGGTGCTCTCGCCCAAGCACCTTCTCCGATCCTTCAAGATCTTGTCGATGCATCGCTTCCGCCTCTTCGTACTTTCCCTGCCTAAACAGCACCCACCCAAGGTTATTAATGCAGACGAGCGTGTCGGGATGCTCTCGTCCAAGCACCTTCTCATATCCTTCTAGTGCTTGTCGATGCATCGCTTCCGCCTCTTCGTACTTTCCCTGCTTCTCCAGCACCGACCCAATGTGGCTGACGCTGGTAAGCGTGTGATGGTGCTCTCGCCCAAGCGCCTTCTCATATCCTTCTAGCGCTCGTCGATGCATCGCTTCCGCCTCTTCGTACTTTCCCTGGCTCTCCAGTACCGCCCCAAGGTGACAGACGCTGGTAAGCGTGTCAGGGTGCTCTCGCCCAAGCACCTTCTCCGATCCTTCGAGATCTCGTCGATGCATCGCTTCCGCCTCTTCGTACTTTGCCTGCCTAGACAGCACCCACCCAAGCTGGCTGACGCTGGCGAGCGTGTCGGGGTGCTCTCGCCCAAGCGCCTTCTCTCCTCCTTCTAGCGCTCGTCGATGCATCGCTTCCGCCTCTTCGTACTTTGCCTGCCTAGACAGCACTGACCCAAGCTGGCTGAGGCTGGTAAGCATGTCAGGGTGCTCTCGCCCAAGCACCTTCTCTCTTCCTTCCAGCGCTCGTCGATGCATCGCTTCCGCCTCTTCGTACTTTCCCTGCCTCTCTAGCACCGACCCAAGGTTATTGACGCTGGTGAGCGTGTTGGGGTGCTTTCGCCCAAGCGCCTTCTCTCTTCCTTCCAGCGCTCGTCGCTGCATCGCTTCCGCCTCTTCATACTTTCCCTGCCTCGACAGCACCCACCCAAGCTGGCTGACGCTGGTAAGCGTGTTGGGGTGCTCTTGCCCAAGCGCCTTCTCTCCTCCTTCCAGCGCTCGTCGATGCATCGCTTCCGCCTCTTCGTACTTTGCCTGCCTAGACAGCACCGACCCAAGCTGACTGAGGCTGGTAAGCATGTCAGGGTGCTCTCGCCCAAGCACCTTCTCCGATCCTTCGAGATCTCGTCGATGCATCGCTTCCGCCTCTTCGTACTTTGCCTGCCTCTCCAGTACCGACCCAAGGTGGCTGACGCTAGTGAGCGTGTCGGGGTGCTCTCGCCCAAGCAACTTCTCTCTGATGTCTAACGACAGTCGAAGAATCCCCTCCGCTGCCGCGTACTCTCCTCTTAGAAGCAGATACCATCCCGCCCTCAAAGCGCTGGCCGCTTGCTCCTCCAACCCTTCACTATCTTCTGTTCTGTAGCTTATCACCTCTTTCAGGTGCGGCAGTAACACTTTGCACTGCTCCCAAGTCTGATAGTCCCCGCTCGGAAATGCCGCGCTTAGTGCCTGGATCGACTCCTTCACCCATCTGCCGAGCTCCTTCTCCGCATCTAGCCATCTTCTCATCGACAACTGCACGAGCCGGTGCATCGTCAATGTCTGCGCTCTGATTTCCATCCTCACTAGGGAGAAGCTGAGCAGAGGCACTAGAGCGTCGTCGAAGTCTAGCTCGCTGGTATTAGTCTGCCGTAGCAGCCAGCGCGGGATCCCCTGCTTGTCAAACATACTCATCAGCGCAAGCAGATCCGCAGCCGACCGCTCCGTCTTCCGGATGTGCTCGAACGAGATCTGCCATGTCGCAATCACCGCATCCCGAATGCTGTAGTCTCGCCGAATATCTTTCCACTCCTTCTTGCTGAGCAGGTGGACCTGATTAGCCTCGCTCTCGCGGAAGAGCTCGAGGTAGGTGGAAATGGACGTGGTAGATGCTCGCGTCTTGATGTACGCTGCAGCGTGCGTGATGGCAAGAGGTATGCACTCGAGCGCGTGGACAAGCGCCTTGGCGTCTGCTTGACTGCGCCCACCGAACGGCACCCTGGTGTGGAGCAGTGCCAGCGCCTCGTCTTCTCCCATGGGTTCGACCTGAACAACGCCGCCGTGTCCGCCAACGAGATTGGTAGCTGCTACGTTATTCCTTGACGTGATCAGGATCGTCCCATGCGCCGTCTGAGGAAGGAAGCTTTCGAGTGGCCTGCCATGATCTGCCGCTGTGCCTGTGCTGTCTTGTTCGTCACCAAAGAAAACGCCGTCGTCGTCAACGTTGTCGAGTATCATCAGCCATGGCCCGTTCTGCTGGTCTGACAGCCAGGCATGCACCAGCTGCAAGACGTCTGCCTTTGCGTTTTCCCGCCCAGGCAGCAGAAGCTTGTCGGCCACCTCTCTGTATCCTTGCCGAAACCTGGTGGGAGTGCTCGCATGTATCCAGACTACTCGCACATGTGGCTCTGCCGCCTGCATCCTGTAGGCATACTCGATTGCAATCTGCGACTTCCTGGTTGCTGGTCAGTGCTACCGCTCGCAATAGGCACCGTGCAACAATGCTCACCCAACACCTCCAAGCCCAACCAAAGCCACGCGCGTGTGTGTCGGCGCGGCTGCTTTGCGCTCGCTGATCTTGGTGATGGTGTCCTCTCGGCCGACGAACGAGTCGTCCCTCGCAAAGGGCACCATGAACAAGGCATTACTCGCTAGTGGCAGCAATCTTCCATAAGTGCTTGGTCTTGCTATGCTCTAAAGGTAACGGTCTTACGTACACGGGGCATCCTCCGCATTCACCACAGCCGCAGGCAGTGTCTGCTGGCGTTCCAGCTCCTGCCGCACAAAGGCTTTCAACACACCAGAGATGGCACGATAGCCTTGGTCGTCTCTGCTGCTATATCTAGCCATCTGCATGTGGTTCGCGTCGATGCTTTCGACCGTCTCCAGCGCTTGCGGGAGGTCGAGTTTCGATGAAAAGTCGTCCACCACCTGCAGCTGTCAGCCTAGCTTTCTAGCCTATCTACGGCGTACGGCGTATCGTTATACAGAACACATACCTTCGCGCTCGCGCCCTTCATACCCGTGATGCCCTGTGCCTCTTGAAACGAATGAATCTTCATAGCTCCAGCGAACGCAATGGTCTTGAACTCTTCGTGGATGTTGTCCAAGACCTCGCTGTTCACTTCGAGCGTCTGGAGGATCTTCTTATTCGAGTCTTGAAAGGCAAGGCGGGCGAGGTTAGAAGCGATCTCGCCCCAGCCTGCATACACACTACCCCGGTGCGGCGTCCCCAGGAAGACGACGAGCTTTATCCGACTACGGACTATCTCTAACCGGCGGATAGCCTGCAGCAGCATGTTAGTAGCGTCGCCGTTGCCTTATACATTACTAGGTCCTTACATCTTTCAGGATAATACCACCCAGACTATGCGCTATAAACGCAAGTGGTTTCTGCACTACTATCAGTTACAGCCCTTAGGCCATTTATTAGATAGGCTGGTGTATACTCCGTTATCGAGCTCCCGCTTAAGCCGGACTGATAGATCCCGGCCATGCTGGGAGATACTATTCTTGTTATTAGCCTGGAAAAGACCTCCGATAACGTCTGCGTTGTATCCGTATGTCCACACGCGGGCCTGTGGGATGTCTACGGCGAGGTACTCCTCAGGCCAGAAGACGGTGGGCAGCGGCCGCGGCGGCGACGTGAGGCTAGAGGAGGGGCCTTGCGCTTGTTCTGTGCCTGCCGCCGAAGATCGACCTCTCCGTCGTTTGAACAAAGAGCTTAGACTCTTAGACTTCTTTGTCGCATCGCTGCTGCCGTGGCTGCTGCCGTGGCTTGCGCCCGTCGTCGTCTCCCAGGTCCCTCGAGGATGACCTCGGAGGCCGTGGACGAACACGATGCTGTAGACTATCAGTAGCGCTCTGGCGATGTGTGCGGTCGCGCGACAACCCTACTTTAAGCAGAACTGCTCATCATTCTGTTCGCTGGTGGTCAGCCTTGTGAAGCTGTGCCGGTGCACGGTTGCCATGTCCGTTGCAGGTCCCGAAGCGCGTCACGTTGTGGGCACCTCGACGGTGCGCACCACTGGGAGGAGACTGGAGGCCACCCGTCGAGTCTGCAGCAGCGTGTGATTGGGGAAGGAAGACTACAAAGGCTATGGTTCCAGCTGCGGCGGGGTGAAGGCTGCAGGCACATCGGCCTCAGCCTCAGCCTCAGCCTCATCCAGTGCGGCTGCAGTGCGGGGTAAAGCTCAAGCCCAGCGCACATGCTCTGCCACAAGAGCGTCAAACGTGTCTTCTACACATAGACTTCTACACAGAACTTCAATACATACAATTCTTCACACTTGCCACTTCCTTACAGATATACTAGGAATCAAGTAGCTATAGTACTTTAATCGGTATATAGAGTCGCGTACACTAGGTAGATGGCGACTACTCATTCTAGACGGCCATAGTAGTCATACTACACCTAAGTTCGATGTATACTATACAGAGAACAAGACCATCGTTCTATATATCCCTTCGCATACATCGCACCTTCTACAGCCACTAGATATAGGGTGTTTCTCACCCCTGAAGGCAGCGTACAGGCGCCCATATTCAGGAGCTTACGCGGCAGCACGTCTTCTATATCGACAAAGTAGACTTCCTACAGATCTACTCAGGTATTTAGGAAGAATAGTATTTACTGAATAGAATATCTATGCTGGCTTCCAGGAATCAGGACTAGTTCCCTGCATGTCCTGAAACGCGTCCTCTCGTCACTCACAGTCGTCAGGACGCCCTCACTACCTAGGACACCAGCTGACGCTGAGGGCGCATGGGGTAGCACAGACGCCACACAATGCTGATCAGCTACAGCGTCAGGCTCGACATGTACAGGATCTACTACGCCGTTCAATCTCAGAGTCCTAACTAGTACTCTAGCTATAACGTCAGATTGTGAAGGGATGGCGAGCTCGCAATGAACTCGGACACAATACATACAGTGGAGAATACACAGCTACGCCAGACCCTCGAGCGCCGTGAGCGTAAAGCAGCGACAGAGGCGACGGTATATTGCCTCCGGTGGCGCCCTACAGGTCGAGGAAGGGCAGAGGCTGGGGGGCAGAGGCTGGCTGCAGACGCAAAAAGGGTGCTCCCTAAGGGGGGGGAGGGGGCAGGAAGCGACATCAAGGAGGCAACGCGCGCCGCCGACATGCAGCAAGTGCTATATACAAGGGCATACTAGAACTCAGTGTACTCGGAGATAGTAGCTATCATATGAGTCTGT
>Ga0247757_10001347_pt1 | contig 16660 bp, 13 predicted proteins | sample UWRJL126311R4_FD_180929 | JGI IMG/M metagenome (GOLD analysis project Ga0247757, IMG submission 180929) | Plant litter microbial communities from Arlington Agricultural Research Station in Wisconsin, United States - UWRJ-L126-311R-4 | ecosystem: Environmental > Terrestrial > Plant litter >... | reverse complement strand
TGGAGCAGAGCTTGGAGGAGGAGGCGGGGGGGGAGGCGGAGTGTTAGTCTTGGGCGGTTGTGGTGGGTCTGATTTGGGGGGTGGTTTACTACCCCCTCGCCCGCCCCCTCGCCCGCCCCCTTTAGGGGCCCTAGCATCAATCTTTTCTAGGTGAATCGAAGACGTATATAAATCAGGCCGGTCATGGTGGACCTCCTTGTTACTACTAATAGGTGACGCTGTAGAAAGCTGTAGGAAGACCAAAAGAGAGTAGACGAGGACTAGCTTCATAATGAACGAAAGGTGATTTAGGATGCGGTTTGACGAGAAGTCGGAATAGCTTAAAGAGAGACAGAGAAAAACCAACAACTAGAAACGAGAGTGTAGAACGAAGGTATGCCCTGGGAGGCCTTACATATCCTATCTTCAGCGATGGTGAGAATTATCATTTATATGTTGAAAGTCTTATTGCAGTCCCTAAACAAGAATACGGCCTTGAAGAAACTGAGTTCCATAGCGATTCCATGCTTGGTGTGTAAGCTCTGAATTTCCGTGGTATCAAACAGAACGATCCAAAGTGCTGATGCCAGCTTGGAATCACCAATCTCAGGCAAGAATATTCTTGCAATGCGAGTCGGACTTGGATCGAGGACGCAAGTACGACGAGTGGCGGTGGGGCGGTTTGAGGCACTGATCCGACTGGTCTGATTAGCTGTAAGGAGGAAAGAGTAAAAGCTGTCCGATACGCGTGTCTTCGTGACTGGGCTATGTATAGTGGCTGAATATAATCTGGAGTTCAAAGCTTGAAGCTGAAAACCAAGTCCGCCCGGCTCTAAGCGCCCCCATCGGAATTGGAAATCATGCCCTAAAATGGTTAGTATAGCGGCCCCCACCGCCGCACTTCGGAAATTGGTAATCATCAACTCTCAGTATCATGAATGCGTCTTAGCTGCCGACCAATAGACGGACATCCGTGTACACTCTCTCATCCTAGTTTTATCACAGACTGAGCGAGGAGCCCGTCGTATTTTTTGACACTCACTTCCCATTTGTACTCAGTGGACTTTCCACAGTTAATACGTCTATTCATTCGAAAGTACTTGTAAACAGGAATTCTCTCACGATCCTGAATTCTCTCTTTTATCCTTCAGAACCAACCAGCGGACAGGATGTCTTCCAGTTCAACATACTCTGAAGATGATACCATTGCAGCAGTAACGGCCTACTACGAGTTTCTCGTGCACATGTTTCTCCCAGATGAGTCAATAATGTATCCACCCCTCGAAGGTTGGGATTTCCCATCGGATATTACTTTTTTGCCGCCCAAAGATCAGAAAGTAACTAGTCTCATGCGACGACTGCCTTACTTGAAACCCCCAGCCAACTGGGAGCATGCATACATGTATGAGAAATGCGAGGCCATCAATTATACAACACTTAAAGGCTCCGGCCCTCATGATATCGATCCCGAACCGGACGAGACACTTATCCCGTCAAATGTATTGATGATAGGTTTTACGCCTGGCCGTAATGGACACCACATTTTCATTGATACGGACCGTGGCACAGCGACACTGTGTGATTTTCAAACTGGTGGCAAGGGAGGAACAGAGTTGAGTCAGGATCCGGATAGTTTGGAAGGTGCTTTGAGGCGCATTACAGACGACGGCGATGAACACAAAGAAAACTGGAGAGCACACCCCACCTACGTCATACCCGAGTTTTTTGAAATATTAAAGAGGCAGTTTCAAGAACTTGATGTCATTCCCCATCCAAAAGGGGATATAGAATTTCGCCGGTTTCCACCCGGTATCGATCTTGAAGGAGATAGCCTGAAAGCTATATTCCACAATTGTGGCTGGCCAGGACAAGCATATATGAAGGACGAGTGTATGCGTCGAGTGAGAGAGTTCGACGGTGAATCAGACGATGAAGATGATAGCGAATAAAATCGCAAAATGGCTCATTTTTTCCATCCAATGGTACAAATAGCAGACAGGTTTGCAGTATGATATGAGCCTATGACCACAGTACCACAGAGAACTATCAATCATGCAAGGAAGTCTCCCAAAAATGTGCCGTAGCCCGCCTTCAAACTTTTTATAGAGCCAACTTCTAAAAAGTTAGGAAAGTGCACGTTGGTCAATAATGGAATATCCATGGTTTACGTATATGTACATACTTCGACACTGTGGTATTGGGAATACGATCTGTGATCATTACAACCACACTGCCTCATCGCTTCCAAGTGGTTTTGGCATGGCATCCCAGCCCACTTTGATACCATCAATAGAAACTGAATGAGAAATTGCTGTTAGCTTACCGAAGCTTGTATCCCGAGTCTCCAGATACTGTTGGAGCTCCTGCGCTTTGGTATACGTTCCCCGTGTAAATCCTCCAGCGTGTTGACCTAAGGATCGCAAATACCTCATGACTCCAGCAAGTGAGACATGAACCTCGTAAGCTCCGCCCTCGATGGCTCGTTTGTACAGCGCTGCCATGATCCCAGTTGCTAGAAGATAGCCTGCTCCATGATCAAAGGCTTGGCATGGAAGTATCCGCATCGATTCGCCTTGGCCATGGGATTCAGCATCTGCGACATTGATTCCAGAGCAAGTTTGCACCAGAGAATCGAACCCACGGTGATCGGACCAAGGGCCGTCTAGCCCCCATGCGGATAAGTTGGCTACGATTAGGCTAGGGTTAAGCTTTATCAGTTCTTCTGTAGACAAGCCTTGCCTTGCCAGACTACCAGGTCGATAACCCTGAATAAAAACATCGGCAGTACTCAGAAGTTCCAGTAGCTTTATCTTGTCCTGGGCATTTTTTATGTTGAGCTGAACACTGCGTTTCCCCCTTCCAAGATCTATGTCTAGGTCGGGGAGGTCGGGCAATGTGGGCGAAGTCACCCAGATAACATCTGCACCATGCGCAGCAAGCGTCTTTCCAGCCACAGGAGCAGCTATTACCCGACTCATCTCAACAACACGGACTCCTCGTAAACACTTCTCTTCGTCCAAGGATATCGGAAGTATAGGGATCCATGGTTTCTGGTCGTTGAGTTTTTGTAATAAAATGGGATAGTCGGGAATTGATTTAGCTTGGGGAAGTATATCCCATTCTGCAAAATTTCGCAAAACTACGATGACTGCGCCTTGTTTGAAAGCAGTCAATTCGAGCTCGGTAGATTTCCACTGCAACATTTTTGAAGCCACCTCTTCTCTACTCGCGCATTCTGAGAGACCGAGGATCCTCAGAGCATTGTTCCGATGGTTAGGAAAAGCATCGTGCATTCTGACGTATCCGTCACTGGTTTTATGAAGTCCTCCAATTGTGACCCAAGATGAGGGTGCCGGGTTGTCGTTCAAGACGTAATAACGCTCGGACTTGAACTCAATACATGCATGCTCTAATGGAACTGTGACTTTGGGTATGGCGGCATGCCGCCGGATGGCGTAGTATAGAGAAGCAGCAAGTCCGGAAAGCGCAATACAAGCGTGAGCAAGATGTCCGACTTTAAAAGAAGACGGGAGACAGTCGCCATCTTCTATTAAATGTAACGAGCGCAAAGCTTCAGGAGGTAGTCCAAGGGTATCCCAAATGTGTGAGACCGAATCAATTGTCTTGAAATGTCGCCTATCCATTTTGACTTGCCTTGTCCACTTGAGCTCAACAAGGACATCAACTTTAAATATTGTAAAGTATGTACCTATCTTGCCCAAGTTTTCCGTATATTGAGTCGGATAAATGGAGACAGTCATCGCTCGAAAGCCGACGCATGCCGAGGATCGGCGGCTGATCCGTTATGGTATTTTAGTGTCTAATAGATAACTTAGAACTATTATTCCAACTCGTTGCAGGCCTCTCGCCATGTAAAGGGTCGATTTAAAGTAGATTGGACGATAGAGTTGAATATCTATGTAGGGTGCTATGAACTAAGCGGGATAGACTATATAGTAAATTTGCGTAAGGGTGCGCGCCAGAGCCGGAACCATATTAGTTCTAGCGCAGTTCTTCCACATCCATCACATGCTATGTTACATGATAGCTCAGCCATCGCACATAGCCCTGACTTTACGCTTAGCTTCCTAACTGATAGCTCCATAACTAATACATCACATTTGGATGAACACAATTTTACACGCTTGAACTCAAAATCGAGGACTAAGTAATTCCTAACACGGTATGGAACCTATGAAAACAAAAATTCTTCATTTAGGTTTTTAAAATGACAGAAGCGCTGTTATCTTGAGATTATTTCCCTTATGGAACGTACGTCTACGTTCTGTGTATGGATTAGTATAGAGCTGAATAAATATATTTCCCAGATCCGAAAACCCTATTAACTTTGAAAAATTGTAATAATCCTAGCTCTATAGTTCAAAGAATTCAGCAAGTATACCCACTTAGATAAGATTCAGGTATTCAGTACAGAGATGAGCATAGCTGTGGTGAAGTATCTGTGTTCAATAATTTTTTGTCTTGGTGAAAGTAGGCGACCGTCAGGTCTCAGTTAGCACACATTGGGCTAGATCATTCTTAAACCACTCCGGAAACTGTGATAAATCATTTCTTGTAATTTTAGATAAGTCTCTCGCGTATTTATTATTTCGGTGGCATGATAAGGCGTTACAAGTCCAGGTGCGATTATGCTGAGTATATATACGATCGAGCCGTGATTCTCTTGATTTTGGCCTGGGAAGCTCCCATCGCATCTCCACATCACTCGATATGTCAAGGAGCTGGCTATTGTTGTCAGACATCTCCTGTACTGCGTTACTGTCGCTAGAAAGCTCCGATATTTCTTTAAATTTGTTTGTCTGAAACTGAGCGGGAAGCTTAGGATGTTCGACCCTCATTTTAGTAAGCACACTCTACACGTTATCGGTAATGGTTACATACCGGTATTCCTACAAACTTAGCTCCTTTGATATTGGAATAGTAGATAGCTGACAACAAGGCGTCTCTCTGGTACATTTGTAAACTTACCGCACAATCGTTTTGACTCAGCTGCGGAATTTCCTATAGAGGCATGTTATATTTAAGTGAGCTGTATTTATTTACTTTGCTGAAGCGTCTTGACAGTAGAGCTGCTCTGGTAGCAGCTCTTTAGCAAGTGCTTAAGTCCCTTTAGTTCAAGTCGTAAAGTCATTTATGCCCAAAAACCAGTCATTAGTGAGCGCGAACGCAAAGGTAACTCATCTATTGATATAAACAGCGTAAAGGACAGGTTCTCAAGAAGGAGCAAAATACTAGACGGTTCTCTACACTCAAGTGTCTGGTTTATGTATGAGAGTCAACAGTACCTGCATTAGTACGCATGCTTCCCACCATCATGTCATTGGGTTTCAGACACGAATGTGCTACAAAGATGTAATATAGACTCAAATATTATTTTGATTGTATAAGACAATCGCCCAAATTGTTCGCGACTTTTCGATTGACGTCATCGATTTGCAGTTGCTGGGATACATAATCTGCATCTAGGATGCCCGTCGTGTCTTGTAACATCCACTGTGAAAAGTTCGATTCAACACAAACCATGGCTGAGATTGCAACCGGCGCCGGTATCGCTCTTGCTGCCGAAGAAGTGCTTTCTACTACGCTTCAAGCCGGTGTAGCTACATATTTTCTCGCAAAACCTACCCAGCCGCTCAAAGCAACCTTCATCCGTATCGCCGTTGCGCACGATAATGACATGCACCGGTACGTTTCGCATAGCTGAGGCTGTTTTATTCTGTCTTTCTCCTTGTACTTAAGGGCTTGTATTGACAGTCTTAGACGTTCACTCACTCGTTCTAACCATACTATAACTATTGTCAACGATAAAGCTTACCTCTTTGGTGGCGAGACAGCGGATGGAGAGCTGGCAAGTAACGACATTCACATAGTCAATCTCGCACCCGAGAAAAACAAAGAGCCTGAGTATCAACTTATACCTGCCCTAGCTTGTGGTGACAAGGTCCCTTTGTCAAGGATGAGGCACACGGCCTGTGCCTTCCGCAACGGTGTAGTCATCTATGGTGGTGTGTCATCAACGGATCAGCCTGCTGACCCGGGGGAGATATGGTTTTTTTCTCCGGAGAGCCTTGCCTGGGAAACACTATACTCGCCGTCCAGTCCTACATCCTGCAGCGAAACACCTAGCGCAGGATCTCAAGTACGCGTCTTCTCGCACGATGATTCACTAGTCATTTGCTCTGAGAGCAGAGACTCCGGAAAAATGGCACTCTGGAAATACTCCCCTGCGGAACCTGACGTAGATGCCAAACCTTGGCCTGTTCTCGCCCCTCCACCAACTCCCGTATCTCCCTCCAACCTTGCATTGCATGGCACTCACCTCTACTACATTTCTTCTTCGGAGCCAGTAAGCAGCCAGCTGCACATTCTCCCGCTGTCTCCCACCAAATCGGGCGAAGACGCAAAATGGACCTCTCTAGCCTTCCCTACCAACCCCATCATTCCTGGTCCCCGTGCCCGTCATGGGGGAGCACTTCTGCCAGTCAGCACTGGGTACGGACGAAATTACCTCATCTATCTGCTCGGCGCGCGAAGCCAGCACACCGCTACATTCGGACAAGGAACCTCATCTTTTGTGGAGCAAAACCTCACTTCGAATTTCGATAAGAACGCTGCAGATGATAAGAAAGAGCTGCCGGTTCTTAAGTGGAGTGACACATGGGCTCTGCAATTACCTTCCAGTAACCTTGAACCCCAGGCTAAGTTAAGCGTCACGCAAGCAATCAAACCAGCTAAGATCAAAGATGCGGTAAGGTCGGCTGTAGGTGCTGATAGTGGGAAGTGGAGTTGGTCGGAAGTGGAAGTGTGTGTCCCAGATGATCTGGGTCACTCGGTTCAGGGCAAGTTGCATCCAGGCCCACGTGCATTCTTTGGTGCCGACGTGATGGAAGATAAGAAGAATATCGTGTTTTGGGGAGGAGAGTGTCCCCAGGGGGGTAAGGTTGGGGATGGATGGGTGGTGAGATTTGAATAGCGGATGGGATCCGGGCGACCTGGAATGAACCACTATTCTGCTAAGATCATTGCTTCATTGTGCCAATGTAATGTCTATCGATGCACACACGTACGCCGCAAACTCTCCAAACCCACCACGTTCGTGCGGTTTCATGCCAGTCCCCACGTGACGCATATACACACGTACTTCCAACCATCCTCTAATGATCCAAGTTAGCCTGAGTCTAGATAGACCACCGAAGCCATGCCAAGCATGCTAAACGAGAACCACAAAACCCTGTGCCTTTTGAGTAACCCCAAGGAATGCTTTTCGATGCAAGGGAAGACAGCTGCTATAGCCGACGTTCACTCCTGTTTCAGACGGATTTCGGCAAGATCATCATCAACAATAAGCTGCGGTGGAACCTGCCTCACTATCTCGTCATCCTCCTCTAAAGGCGTACTGGACCCAGGAGGCAGCATATCCTCGTCGCTAAGATTCAGGCGTGTGCTCGCATCGTCATCACCGAACCCTGCAACGTCGCTGGCATCGTCCTCGAATTCATCCCTGTCTTTCGCATTTCCAGGTATCTTTGAAAACCCCCAGACAGGCTGATGATTTAACGGAGCGTAAACGTCTACGAGATTCATTTGACTCATATCATCGTCATAGCCTTCATCATAATCCGGTGGTGGATCATCATCTTCCCGATTCCCGGCTGCGGCTTCGTTCTGATGAAGGCTCTCGACTTCGCCCGAACCACCCCCGCGCAGGGCTACGGCTCCCGCTGTTGCCCCGAAAGCGCTCGACGACCCATTGCCATTGTGAGACGAGCCGCCGAGGCGCGAGCCGTTTCCCGACGGGGACACATCGCGGGAGTGATCACCAACGTCAGAATCATCTGCTGTCTCAGAGTCGGGATTCCGCCAAGCGTTGACGACCTGCTGCAGTTCCGGAGGGCCTAAAGGGCCGGCTGAGCGACGACGGTAGAAAAGTAGGTAGGCCGCTGATGAGATGACGCTATTAGGATTGCTGCGCTTCGATACACTCGAATCTTTCAAGGGTTAGTACCAGATAAGCCCTTGGACGGCTGAACGAGGACTTACCGTTGTACTCATACCACTGTTGATCAAAAAAGTTTTTTGCGTATGCAGTATAATGTCCTCCACCCAGCCCACCATAGTGATTGTCCACAGCAAACAGGTCATACACGAGTTCTTTTCCTTCTTTGAAGCCTACCCTTTCTGACAAGTCTAGGCCCTCAATTGGAAAGTCAACCAAAGCATCGACCTTATCCCTGAAAACGCGATGTGAACTAAAACGCTTCAGATGCACGACGAGAATATCAGGAGCGGTCCATATTTCGAGAGTTTTGGACGCACGACGAAGCTCCTTACAGCGATTGCAGTACCAAGCGTTATCTTCTGATAGGACCTCAGTCTTGGATGTTTCTGCAAAGCATTCATCCAGAGCTAGGCCATTCTTTCGACGCGCAGCCATTTTGACCTTCTTTGCTTGAAGCTCTTCGTCCTCAAACGGTACAATGAACTTCATGGTATCAATACCGCGCGAATCATCTTCATTGATTCCACCAAAAAGGGCATCGAACGCCTCTGCCGTCCAGTCGAGGACAATTGCCTCACCTAATCTGATCAGGCGTTCATCGTCATCGACGTCTTCATACGATTGAACTGGTGAGTCGTGATACCGATCCTTGCCTTTTTTGTTTTTCTGGAAGTTTTTGTTGTTCATATGCTTCCGTTCTTGCTTGCGCATTTTGTTCGACTTTTGTTTGTTTTTTTGCCGGCCACTTCGAGCAAATGTGTGAACCTCTTCAATAGATGGGCGCATGTCTTCATCACTACTCTGGGTAGCTACCTCTATAGAACTCTGCGGATCTGCAGAGAACTGAGGATTGTCGTCCTCATCACTCGACGAGACCTCACTTCCTGCATCCAGCGACTGGGCGGAGGATGCCCTTGTCGATGGCTGACGAATGCGTTTCGATATAGGCTCGAGTGCCTTGTTGTTGTCAACTGCACTCCAACCTGTCGGAACGAAGTCTTTGCCAGGCCGTGTGTATTTCATCTCAAATAAGTTGCGAAAGCCCGAAGGAAGGAAACTATCCGGTCCAAGGAACTCGGAAGCCGCGTCACTGCCAAGCGAACCGTGTGTCGAAGTTTCCACAGGGTCGGTCATGGTTACTTCCACCATATCCTCTCCCTCGATCGACCCATCCTGTACCCGAGGATCGCCATTAGGCGAAGCATCTTCCTCAGTGGTGAACACGACGTCAGAACCAGAATGTGACTGCTCCGGGGATGCAGGCTTGCCCTCAGCGAAGATATCTCGGGTCGTCATTTGTGCGACCTTTGCCAATACTTTCTTCAGGATGGTATCGTAATTCTTTGCCTCTTCCCTATCAATGAGCACGTATGAGGGCCATAAATCGACGGACCATCCCGGAACTCGGTAGGTCTGGTTTGGTTTCCGATGGAAGACGGGCACCATGATCCTATCGTGGTGTTCATCTTCGAGGGAGGGCAAATCGTCCTCAGAAGTGTTCCGCCACATGCTGTATTCGTACTTCTTTTTCTGAGGTCTGGGCCAATTCGTTGGAACACCTTCGAGTTCATAAATGTACACATCATCTCGCTGAGAAATGTTGCATTCCGCGATAGTCTCTGCGTCGTCAAAATGCCGGTAGAACTTGTGCGAATAGAACTCCGAAGCCATAAGGCGATTCCATTCAACACCAAAGCGCTTCCCTACAAATTCCTTCAGGTTTTTGATTGTGGCGTTCTTATCAATGTTAATCTCAACTTTCCATATCTTGCCGCGCAAGGGAATGAACTTGACAGTGTGTTGCCAGGTTTGCTCGATTGGCAGTTGTAATGTAAGCAGACTATAAGGATCGAACGTGATGCTGACTTTGTCGCACTCCGGACACACCATGGTGTTTTTGTAGAACCCATTGAACAGGTCCATGGCTACAGAATCATTTCGAGAACGATGGATGGCCCGGAACTTATCCCCCAAAGCCTTGATAGCCTCAGGATCATGCACAGTGCGGTCATCAGACTCGGGATATTCTGTGTAAGGCTTCTTCTTTATCCTATTGAGATCCTCGTGTAAACCGTCAACCAGAAAACTTAGGAACTCTTGGGAGTCTTGTTGGCCGTAACCCGAAAAAATTGGCGCTGCACGACCAAGGGTATTCTTGAAATTTTTCGGGGCAAAGGAGGAAAGGCCATTTTCATCATAAATGGAGGCAAGTAACCCTGCATAAGCCTTTGCAATTTGTCCTCCATGACCAAGTGGATTGTCTGCATTGATGTCGCGCTTGAACTCGTTCGCAAGGAAATATATCGCCAATTCCTCCACGCTACGAATGCACTGGAGGGCGGAATTCATATAACAAGTGTTGCCCAAATTGGTGAGCCCAGTGGTTCCTCGTGTCCTTCCGTTCCTCGTCCTGCCACGTGTCATAGGACCCGATAGTGCTGGAGTGCTTCTGCCACTGCTTGGAGTGCTTTTGGTCTTCCCAAGTTTACTTCCGAGGGTGCCACCTTTGACAGCGGCCTTGGAAGATGTGCCAGTAATAAACTCTCCCCTCTCATCTTGTTCTTCCAGAACCAACACTTGGTCTTCAGCAAGACCGGCGCCGGCAAGATTAAGGTCTTCGTTGAAAATCTCGTTCGCCTTTTCGTCTTTTCCGGTCACTTCTTCACGCTCAGCACCAATGTCTAAGCGAATCAAGCTAGCAGCATCCATGATCAGGAGAGGTCTAACAGCCGGCGGAGGAGACGCCTCAGGGGTAAGGATGCCAGATGGCTGCTGCGGATTTTGGTCAAAAGTCGTGTTTGCATTCAGTATTCTCCAAATCCGGACATTGCGTTTGATGTCTATGCCAGCGGCTTGTTTTGCTGCCTTAAGAAAGTCCATAAAGCCATCATTGCGACTGGCGACTATTTTTTTAGACGGCTCCTGCGCCTCGGGAGCTATCTGACGGACCTTCCGAATGGTAAATATTGGTGGATAGATCTCATACTGTAGGTTTTGAGAGAATTTATCTGGGCTCGTGTTGTGCACATAGCGCCGTATTACGGGGGTGCCCTCCTTGAGGCTATACCAGCCAAGGACCAGCTCCCAGGCCTCTGCAGGAAGAACCTCGTAATCATATTCGAACACGAGACCTGGGCGCATGGGTATGAAATCCTCGCCCTGTTGATCAGCTAGATCAGCCGATAGGGCGGCTTGTCAAAGTTAGCAGATAAAACTAAACAGCGAGGAAGCCACACACCCGCATCGACCAAGTCGGAATTGTCTACGGGACCGATGTCACCCTCGAGGGCATTCTTGCTAAATTCGCGTTGCTTGTCGGCATACTGGGGTGTCCGGGCCCATACACGCTCTAGCCACTTATGGGACACGACGTAGCCTACTTGTCGATCCTGGAGTGGTTTGCGGGACAGGGCTAGTACCTTATTCACCTGCTCGTCGAGACTAGGTATATGAGCAGCGGGGGTTGTGGAAAGGCTTGTGGCAGCAGAATCCTGATTAGAAGCCGTTGTAGACCCAGAGCTGGCTGCACTGCCTCCGTTGGAAGTAATATCGACCATGTCAACCGACGTGGAGCGCAGACTACGCATAGCGGGCGCTGCAGGAGGCTTCGTAGCGAGAGGGCTGGATTGGCCGCTGCCTCTCCGATTCGAAGCAGACGCGCCCGGGTCGGTTTTGCCGCCATCCATGTCGGAATGCAGACGTTTTGCGGGCGACGAGGCACGGGGGTGTGGTCGGTGGTCGGTGGGGCGGATGCGTTCAGCGTCCGGTGCGGCTTCGCCGTCGAGCGTCATGTTTGCGTAGGCTTCGCTGGGCGAGCTCCCACCGGCGATCAGGTCCCGGGGTACAGAGGCTGATTCCTGGGATGCTTCGCGAACCTCGCCGTGCATGTGTGGGGGAAGGTAACGGGGCGGCGAAGCTGAGTCCCGGAGGCTGGTGGAGGGCGGCAGCGGGGACGAACGCGGCGAGTCTAGGCGGGCTTCGTCATGCGCTGGGAGCGTCACAGAGCTCTCGGAGGGCGGCGGGTCGGTGTAGGTCGCAATCTTTCGCTTCTTGGTAGAGGCCGTCGTGACGCTGGGGGGCCTGCCGGAGCCGGAGGAGCTCGCGGGCAGACAGATGGGCAGCGTGGACACTTCTGGACGGAGAGAAGCGCAAGCAGAGGAAGGGCGGGCTGACGCAGCTGGCGGGCAGGCGTCTGTGCGGCAGCAGCAATGGGTGCAGGGGAGGCTCGCGGCGGTGAAGGTGAAGATTTGAGGTCCAAAGGCACAGCCTGGGGCTGTTTTTGAAGGGCTTGGCGGCGGCCAGTCCGCACGCACTACTGCGCCCAGGCAAACGTGCCACGCCGATCAGAGCTGCCGCCGGCCAAACAGGGACCCGGGGGACCTGGGGGACGTGAGGGGGGTCGGCGGAGAATGGGGAAGCACACGATAATGCAGGAGCTCTGCTGTCCGGGTTGCGGTATGCGTCGTGATTCATTTGCCCATCGCAGCCGCGCGCTAAACAGTTGCCCGGTGTGGCACACGCACTCCACATTCCACATACACTCCACATACCACCGCTTCCCATCCATCCATCCATGGCCTGCGTCGCGGCCAGCCACCAGAGCCTGAGCCTGCGCCCCCGCAACCATGCGTTTGTGACTTGCATCGCCAGCTGCCCGTGTGCGTGGCAGTCCTAGGTGCCTACCGACCCGAATCCAAACCCAACCCCCGGTGCCAACCCCAACCATGTTGGACCCCCAGCAGGCCCTTCACTTGGAGTTTCCAGCCTTCAGCCACGGAAATGCAGACGCACCGCCAACCGGGTTGGCCGGCCGCATGTTCTCCTTCGCCTTTTCCCCCGACACGGTCCGCTTCAGACTCTCGCCCGCTGTGCTGTCCCTGCGCTTTCCCTCGCCGAAGAAGCGCGATTGACCCGTCGCCGACGGCGAGGGTGCCTGTGGAACACTCGTGGAAACGGCCCGCGTGCCTGGTTTCCGTAACACCTTGATACCAGTATCGCGTCGCTGGTACGTTGGCGCTGGCGTTTTGCCCACACTGGCCCAATCCACAGACCCGACCTTCTCTGCATCCCGTCGCCAGTTGCTCCAGGTGGCGGGAGATGAGTTGAGACGCTCTACCGCGCTGGCTGCCTTGACCTCCTGTATGCCCTTGGCCTCACCCTGTTCGCCCGAGCTTGGTTCAACGTTGCGTTGCCCACTCAAATCATCCTCCAAGCTCGTCGCATTACCTGGGCCTTCGACTTTGGTGGAGGCCTGCCGAGACTTGTGCTCAGAGTCCGCAGGCAAAGCTTCATCTGGCTCACTAAATGCGGTGGATTTCCCTGACACGGACGCGCATGTTGACAAATCCAGCTGTGTCTGGGCCGGGATGCGATGCCCGCTCGTAGTGTACAGCGTCTTGAACGTGTTCTCATGCTCAGGCCGCACCAGCGGTATCCGTAGCTTACCCCCATCATCGTCGTAAATTGTGATCACGTTAGACGAGAGTAATATATCTGCATTGTGAGTTCTTAACACGTCACTGCCAAGGAAGATTTGAACAGCTTTACTGTCTGCCTCTTCGTTCTGGGCTTCAACAACGCTGAAATCAACGGTCAGAGATGGGAGCTGTGGCGCAGGGCTGCTGGCACGAGATGAAGTAGATACCGGTATAGCTTCCGGCAGGAACATGGGCAGTTTGATCTTGCGGTCCCCATCTTGGCTTACAGTAACTCGGTCCTGGTAGCCTAACCGGTGGACAAGTCGAAGATCCAGATATGATGCGTATGAGCCGCTGCACACTGCCACATACAGCATGGTATCGTGCTTGAAGGTAGTGGTCAGCCAACAACGAATGATGGCAGGAACGGAGCCAAGAATGAACAAGCCTGGTGCCAAACCAGGCGCCTCTGCAGCATTGTTTAGTCCATATCCTATCAAGCTGTTCGCCCGTCCAGACGTCGCCGAATGCACTGACTGGCCTGTTGAACTTTGGCCTCCCAGTGACTTATGTGAAAAGCTCCGCTCACTCATGGCATGGCCACCCATGCCGCTACCGGTACGGGGTATCAAGTCAAGGGAAGACCGTGAGGCATGCGCCCAATGCCCAGGATTTGCCGTCTCGTCAAAGCGCACGCTGTTGGCGCGGGAGGTGGTACCAATGCGCCGGGGCTCGTCGTCGGCGTCGAGCCGAAGTTCGTTGATCAAGCTGGCAGAGTGATCGTCGAAGTTGGAGAAGCGCTCGACAGCGGGCTGCTGCAACGGAACTAGAGCACATCAACACCATGTCGCGAGGGGTCACAAGTGCATCGCACCTTGCTGCGGGGTGCCGCCCAGGACCGAAGGGAACGGCGACGAAGTTCCCCAGACATTTTTCAGGCGCGAATCCTCTTCATGCCGCCTTTCGAGGCGCGAGACACGGTCTGCAAGATCGGCTTGATTCTGGTGCACGCGAAGCATTTCGTCCTGCATCCGCCAGAAGTCGTCGCGAGGCTGGAAAGCAGCGCTCTCAGGATCCATTCCCACGCCCTAGCATCCCCTAGTCAGTGTCTGTATCGCGTACTCCAGCCTCCCTCCACCGCCGGCGCCAGAAGCCGCACGCACAACGGCGGCGTGCGTTTGCCAAGGTCCACCCAATGAGGCTATATCGACAAGTTGGGCGAGCTACGGTACGACAAGATACACAACACGGTACACGGTGAAGGCGGAGTGCGGCCGGGTGAGCGGTTGAGTGCGCGCGGTCAGCAGAAGAAGCTGGGTAGGGTCGAACCCAGGAGCACGGGTGAGGGACGACGTTTCTGCTTTGAGCGTCAAACAGATGCAAAGCACGGTGTAGCAGTGGACTAGGGGGCTAGCGTCACGAGTGATTCTAGCACCAGGCAGTGAATAGCTAAAGCGAAGAGACGAAGAAGTAAGGACGGCCGGAGACGCGACGTTGATAGAAGTATCTGTGTATGTAGAACCGGTGGAGTGGGGTGCATGAACATGAACCGGAAGTCCGACACTTGGTTGGAGCAACCGTGCCACCTCCGCAGATGGGCTACGTGGGCCTGGGGCTCGCTAGCATGTGATTGGTGCAGGTTCGCAAGTCTCTACAGCGAACATGGTTCTCTCATCATTGCCGCCGTTGAAACTTCATGTTCCGTCGTTTGTGCACGAAACTCCTATCTCTGCTACGGTAATACGGCCAGAACAGAACATGGTGGTAACAGAGATTCGGGTTCGATACCTACATCAATGCCCATCTTTGCTTACAGTCTCCCACGCTTCCCACGCGGCGGTGTCGTTCCAAAGTGGAAGGATTACTTTCATCCTCTCCGGGGCTAACTCCGGGGCCTTTTCTCGGATGGTTCTCATGAACTCCTTGAGGAGTATCCTGTAACCTGCAGGGCTGAAGTGCAGACCTGAAGAGAGCTAAGTTGGCGAACCCTTGTAATACGTACTGATGGATTGGAAACCTACCGTCGTGCGACAGCTCCACCAAGGCGTCGTCCTGTGGAAGCTCCAGGGACCCAATCATCGCTTCACCACTTTTCCACGTCTCCTCCCTCCATGGAGTCATCGCCATAAAGGCCCTCCACAGGTTTACGACCGGCACCCCAAGTCGCTGTCCAATGTCCACGACTGTGTCCGCATAGCTCTTCATATCTACATTTCTTCTGGATAATGATGTCCTCCCCATGTTCTGGTCGTTGGCCCACACAAGATGCTCATTGATGGATGCTGGAGTGATAAGGACAATCCTAGGCTCGTGAACCGCGATGAGAGGATGCGTAATGATCTTCTCGATATTGGCCCTGTATTCTGAAATGGGAACATGCTGTTTATTCTCTGCTCGGGGAAGCGAGGCATCGTTGGCCCCGAAGAAAACTACCTGGGCAGAGTGTCACCAAGGGCTGCCAACTATTCCCAGCTGTCAAAACGTACGAAGAGTCGAATGCGAGCAACCTTAGGGGAAGGAATGACGCTGGGGAGAACTTTGAGCGCTTGGCGTGTGGTGTATCCGCTGTGCATGTTCAGTCGGCTGGCCATCTTCGATGAGACCGTCAAACTAAAATATCACCTGAAACCACGATTGACCACGTCAAGTCGGCGTATGTACTCTGATAGCATTCAGCAAGGGCTGGGACTCGCTTCGCCATGCCGATTGGGCGAAGGGCTGCACGACTTACCGTTCTGCAAGGCTGCAGAAAAGCCAAAGCCGCGCTGTTGGCTGAAGGATTCCTGAGTGATAGAATCCCCGAATAGCAGGATCTTGTCCCACGTATCAGACTGCGTACCTTGGTTAGCAAGCGTGCCCGGCGGAATCAATAGGCACCCACCATGAGGGAGAGGGACCTGAGGGCAGACAATGGGCTATGGGGCACGGCTATGGTAGCCTTGGAAGATGCTTCTCTGGCCTCGGAAAAACGGAGCGCCGCGTGCTATGGTCCAAACCAGCATTGGAATCGAGTATGGAAGCCTGGGTCCAGGTCTGGATCTGGGTGGAGGGGCGGCACGTGATGGGCAGCCTAGCATGCATGTGTACATGTACGGTACGGTACACATACTGGTAGCGTACATGTATGCACTCGACGCCGGAGTGTTTGTTGGGCAGCCTGTTCGTGGGTTGTATGGTAGTTCTCGTATCAAATGCACAGCATGTGCAAGGCCTTGCTCGTCGCTTGTCGCACACAATAGATATG
>Ga0247757_10001346_pt1 | contig 16668 bp, 18 predicted proteins | sample UWRJL126311R4_FD_180929 | JGI IMG/M metagenome (GOLD analysis project Ga0247757, IMG submission 180929) | Plant litter microbial communities from Arlington Agricultural Research Station in Wisconsin, United States - UWRJ-L126-311R-4 | ecosystem: Environmental > Terrestrial > Plant litter >... | reverse complement strand
GGAAGAATAATATTATATAACTAGTATTATATAACTACTTAGCTTACTAGTAGCTTTCCTATAGCTTTCTAGTAGCTTACTAGTAGCCTTCTAAGTTATATAATAGCTATATTCCTTAAACGCTCTAAGAAAGAAAATATAGTCTATATTAGAATTATATTATATAACTATATAGCTTACTAGTAGCTTTCCTATAGCTTTCTAGTAGTTCTTTAAGTTATATAACTAGTATTATATAACTATTTACTATTGGTTCGCCTATAGCTTTCTAGTAGCTTACTAGTAGCTTTCCACTAGTATACTAGTAGCTCTCTAAGTTACGTAACTCGTTATATAATAGCTATATTTACTAGCTGCGTTCACTAGCTGCGTTCCCTTACTATACCCCTTTCTATACCCCTTTCTACGCCCCTTTCTACGCCCTTTACTATACCCCCTTTTTTTCCCTTCCTTACTATAACCTATCACGCTTATACGCGCGAGCTAGGTCCTATAGCGCTTTATATATTATAAAAGGAATTATACCTTTATATATATAAACTCCTCTATAGTTCTCTCTTTTATAGAATTAATTATCTACTCTTAAACCTACTTTATAGCTGTAGATTAATTTAACCTATATACCTATTACTATACTAATAAGAAATATTATAAGCCTAACTTTTCTATAGAAGATTAAATATATATTATATTAAAATATTTTACTATTAAATAATCTAGTTAAAAGTATAATTAATAGATATATAGCCCCTACTCTATTATTATAACAAAGGTTATTCCTATTAATTAAAGTTACTACTATATATATATATATAATATATTCTATATAGACTATCTATATAAAGTATTTAAACCCTTACTAGGTTAAATAGAACTAAAAAAGAAATTAATTAAAATTAATAGTAACCTTAAATAGCTAGTAGAAGAAATCCTTAATAGTTATATCTATAGAGGCTAACTATAATATAAAGTCTTCTAGATAGTTAATAACTCTTATCTTATATAGTATAATATTTAAGGCTTTATTAAAGCCCCTTATAAAGTTAGAAACTATTACTAAGTCTACCTAGAAAAGCCTAGTCTATTAATATAACTAGATACCTAGCTAAAGGCCTATAAAGAAGATAAGAATCTAATAGTAATAAATAAAGATAATAAGGTAATAAGTTAAAGATAATTAAATTAAATACTAAGAAGGAAATAAGAAAGGAAGGAGAATTATAAATTTAAAAATAAGCCTCTTTTAAAGAGGAGTAATATAATAGATTATATTATATAACTACTTTATTATATAGTTTTATTATATAATCCTAGAATTTACTAGCTCTAGTAGAATATTAGTATATTAATAGGTTTAAATACTATATAGTCTTACTAAATCTTTATACCTATTCTTTTCCTTATCTTAGTATAGCTAAAATAGAGTTAACCTACCTTATTATTTATATATTAATATAGGAGCCTATACCAATCTTTATAGTTAATATAAAAACTATAAGTAAGGCCTAGATTCCTTAAATAAAGTATGTCTATTTCCTAATATAGGCTTACTATCTAATTTTTTACTTTTTTAAACTTATATAAAATTAAATAATTATATTTAGCTAAGTATCTACTTTAAAACTAGCTATTAATCTTAAATCTATATTCTAAATAAGTAATATTATTAAGAGTTTAATAATACTTAGTATATCTACTAGTTTCGTTATTATTATTTTATAAACAATCCTAGTATTTTAGTTAGATATACTATAGTAGTATAATACCACGCCAAATATAGAAAATATACAAACGCTAATAGAAACATGCCATAACCCTATTCTAACGAAATAATGCTATTTATCGTGGAGATGCCACCTCTACTCATGGCAATTACATTCCGGTCTCTCCTCCAGATGGAAACCTGATAATACTGTCAACGCACTATCCAATCCAATCTTCAATCACGGCAAGTAGGATGCATCACGCGGAGCCACCACTTATGCAGCCTGTGGCTCATTCCAAGGCTCATTACCTATCCACTCCCTCTTGCCTCTCTCATTTATCCTCGCCTTGATATCTTGAAAGATCTCCCAATCCTCATCAGGCCCAAAATACTCCCTCTTATCCCATTTCTTAATCATATGCTTGATTTTCAACAATGCAACATCCGCAGCGTGCATTTTCTCAACTACAATATCCCTTCGAAACTCCCTTACCCCTCTATCTCTCCAAATCTCGATATCCAGTTGATAGCGTGCTTGGATCAGCTCGCGCAGCTCTCGCAGTTCGGTTGCGGTCATTTTCTGGCGTTTCCTTCGATCGGGGACCCTGTCGCCGGGCCGCAGACTCGGTGCAAATGGGTTGAAAGATGAGGGCCGTTCGACGCGTCTGGTTTGGGGGATGGGGAGGTCGGGCATAGGTGGGACGGGTTCTGCAGGAGCGGGACGTCTTGGTTGAGAATCTGATCGAAGAGACACTCTAGACTTAAGCCGTCTGAGTCTCTCCATTTTGAAAATCGTCCAGAACTGGACGGTGTTAACAATTGTCCGAACGTTTGTGGAGGACCGAAGTTTGCTTCTGTACCTTTCGGTCCAAGGACTTCTAATTGGCGCAATTTCTAGGATAAGGCTGCCGTTCTCGACCACTATATGGAAACTACTATCTCGATATGTATTGGACCAATGGTTGAAGAGATACGTTCGTCGAGTCCTTCATACAAATTCAAAGAGAGGCAAGATTCTTGCAAATTGAAAGAGAGGCTGTGGGAGGACCAGGCTGAATCCACGGACGTTGTCCGTTCCCTCGGAAAAGCTGGAGAAAAGAGGGGAGATCCCGTTCCGTGTGCGCTTGAAGTGGGCGGAGAGGCTGGGTAAGCCAACGAATCAGAGATTCAGTGCAAGCGCTGATCAGGCAGCATTAGGCTGGCCCGGGGCTGAATTTCGAGGCAGTGCGTACGCGTGATACGCCACCATGCAGTTCGATATGAAGGGATGGCCGAATTGGGAGGGAGAGTCCAGATGGAGTGACATAGGGGAGTATTTTTAAGCCACAATATCGTGAGTATCAATTTGCAAAGAGAGCAGCTCTAACTTCTTTTCTGTAGGTCCCCTAGGCCTTCCGCACAGTTTTCTAATTATTCTGGATAGACGACTTCTTCGCCCTCCCAATTCGCGATCGCCTCCTGCTTTCCAAGCTCTTTTCCATTTGAATTGCCAATCCGCCGTACTTCTGGTTTTTTCACCAACCTGATGCTTGAGGGCTCCCTCTTCTTGCTCTTGAAAAAATTCACTTTTGTATACGGGAGGACGACTAGAATCCTATAACGCTGCGAACAAATCTTCAGCCAGTTATTGGCCGCATCTGTGACAAGGGCGTGGAGCTTCTTGTGTTGCCTCTGGTCCAGAGACATGACCCTCTTCAGAGTTTGGCTTATCTCATCTACCGTTGCCGCAACCGATTGATCAAAGCTTTCTTTGAGTTTTCGATCAGTGCCTTGTTGTATCGCTTCGATGCATTGGGTGACCGTCTCCCATCGCTGTTTCTCCGACGCCTCGGTCGGCTCAGGCCACCGGGAACTTGCTTTGGAGTATTTGTCTGATTAAAATAAGCCGCCGAGTTTGTCCTGTAAAGTGGCGGGGCTCACCTGTTCCAAACTTGCCCGTCCATTCTTCGAGCTTTGCCACGCCCTCATCTCCCAAGACTTCGTATGGCGTTGCAAAAATACGGTGGTAGAGGATGAACCAGATGTAACTCTGGACAATCTGTTCTTTGATAACAGACGTTACTGTGCCTCCCCCAGAGAGTTGTTCCAATGTAAATTGCGTAGCAGGCCAGTCGTCTTGTGTGGTGTGGTTCCATTCGGCTAGAGATATGCTATTGATCTTGATATCGATATCTTCGAAAATCGTCGCTAGCTCAGGATCGGCAAGCCCTTTGACATGCTCTCTATTGACGCCTGCAGCCTTGAGCTTCTCATTCTTGATTTGGTATCGTATCTTGACCTGGCTCTTCTCCTTTTGAAAGTTTGAAAGCATGCGTTCTTTTTCGTCACGGAACTCGGCGTTCATACGTCTCTTCTCAGCTTTGTGCTCGCTCTCCAAAGACTCGATCTTGACCTGAAGCTCCTCTATACCCTCTTTGTAGCTTTGTTCCGTCTCATTCCATTCTCTCTTGTCCCTATTGTGCTCCTCCTTTGCCTCTCGAATATGTTTTATGAGGTTGTTTTTCACTACTTCAATCTGGTCAATCCAGTCCTGGCGTGCCTGTTCCTTTGCCTGCCTAAGAGCGGAATCATGTTTTCTTTTTGCATCTTGTAACTGCTCGTCAAGAGTGTCTCGTTCCTCGCGAAGCTCATCATACCGCCTGTTGCCTCGCGTGATTCTTCCGTCCAGATCCTTAACCTTCCCTTGCAGCTCGTATATGTAGGTCTCCATGCCACTAACACGGCGGTCCTGCTCGACTTTCTGGGTTTCTACGTTGAGCTTCTCTTTTATTAAGTCGGATATTTCAATGTTTAACTTCTTGATTGCGTCTGATTGAGTTGCTAGGTCGGAACGGTACTTCGCGCGACTGCTGCGCCAACGCAGACGGTTCTCCTCTGCAGCTGCCATGAGCTTGTTGTACTGTCGAAAACCTTCTCGGATCTCCGCGAAGCGAGTGTGTAGTGCGTCGTCCTTTTTTTCGCTGTCCGGTTTGGTCAATATTTCTTCAAGCTCCTTCATAACGTCCTCCATGCCAGCCTTCAAGTCACGATCAATCATTGTTTCTTCAGCAGAAACCTCCACACCAGAGGCTTCCCATTCTGACGCCGACTCTGACTCTGACTCCATTCGGCCTCTCATGTCTCGGTCGTTATTTCTGCCTTTCTTATCCTTTCCTCTTTTGGGTGCCATTCGCTCCTCGTGGCGAGATGATTTCTTTTTCAATCGCCCTTTCCTTGGGCTTGAATCTGTGGGGAGCTCGTAGATATCAACGGACGAGCTCGTTGGAGTTGTCTGTTCGAAATCCTCATGGCGTTTACTGTGCTTAGTCTTTCGATGTGATTGCGATGGTAGGTTGCCTGGGTAAGATATACCATTTATCCCCCGAGGAGCGCTCTCCTTAAAATCTGAGCGCACATCTCGAGATCCCCTCCTAGGATTTGTTGTTGGAAGCTCAGATATTGTTTCGTTGTTCGAGCCCGCTGAGGCCCTTAGATTGGAGGGGAATGACTCGGCATCCCAAGGTGGGGTAGCTGTGGGCTGTGAACGACTACCACTGCCCGGCTGTTTCCGAATCTGAAGCGGTTTGGGGAGATGGGAGCTTCCCGGCGTATAGGATGTATACAAACTGGGATCGCCGTTGCCATGCTGACTTCGTGACATAAAATCGGAGATAGGGGTATTGGACTGCCCTTGTCTAGCGGCGCGATCTGAATTGTAAGCAGATTGAGCTCCGGATGAAGCAAACCTAGAATGGTCAGAAAGGCTTGAACGACTTCTGTACCTTTATAGAAGACTTTTCGCGCTTGACTTCATACATACCCTTGGGTAGACGGTTGCATAGACAATGTTTGAGTTTCAAATGATCCAGGATGATTCTTCTTTCGATCAGACCCAAGTCCATTGATCTCCTTCTTTGCCCTATGTATGGCACCTTTGACCCTATCCATGTTTCTGAGGGCTGACTAGCCAAAATAGGCTCGAGGAGTTGCCCGTAATGAGATCGGGGATTTCTTCTTAAGAATGTGCGTTCGGCACCGAAATTTACTTGAGGCAAAGAGAAGTATTTTCTCAGCCTGCTTCAGTGCGGAGAATGTTTTTCCTTTCATGATCATGGCGGCTCAGACCTTACAGTGTATCAGGCTGAAAATGCCAAGACCATGGACGAGGCGCCACTTATTGGTTGCGTATGCATGTCCGGATATTACGAGCGCCATCGATAGTCTAGGCCTTCCATTTGGCGCCATATCCCCAAAGTTTAGCTCTCGACCCCTCAATTCCAGCTGCAAGGCTGTCCAATGGTAACGTGGGCTAGATTCGTGTCTCACCGGAGAGCGGGACTCGAGCTCAGGTTGCCTCAGCCTGATCGAATGGCAGAGTTTTCAACGCCGTGTCTGTCGCTCAGAATTCTATTCCGACATAAGCATATTCCGAACAATTTCTGGGCTTTCAAAATTATCATTCAAACTTCATGCTTCTCTATGAATTCCAGTCTTTAAGAACACCATCAACAAGCAAGAATTATTCGATGATTTGAAATCTTTTGGCGACGGATTTTGCCCGACTTTATCCTTCGATGCTCTTGTCCCGGACGTTGCAAAACTGATCGGAAATGGCTGAGCTACGGCCACAATTGCCGTCTCTAACATCATATGCAAAGACAGAAACTGCTTCATCGAGTTCACAACGCCGCCATCAGAAAACCGATACTGATGATTCAGAGGACGACTTCCCTCCTCGAAGGCGTTACGCAAGTGCAAGAGAATATGATGTATCAGATGGCGAACCCTATCCCCAACTGCAGTACTCGACAAGACCTCTTGACGAATCAGACGATGAACCCCTGCCTCAGCGGTATACTAGAAGGAAAATTGACGAGTCGGACGATGAAGCTCCCGTGGCTCATGAGGGAGAAGTTGAAAAATTTCGTCTCGTCATTGCAGTAGATTTTGGGACTACCTACACGGGTACGATATCGCCTTCAGCCTAACACAATTGGTATCTACTCAGCTCACACAAGTTTGCAGGAGTCGCATATGCTACACCCAAGGCGGCGCGGTATACGCTCAACGAAATTGATGTAGTCTACAATTGGGGACAGCAAGGGACCAATCTCCCAAAAGTGCCCAGCGTCATATCCTGCTCACCAGGAAATAAGAGAAACAAACAACAATGGGGCAAGGGCATAAACGATGATGCTGTAACAATGGTGCATATGAAGCTGGAGTTGGACGTACGGAATGTAACGGACGAACTTCGCTTCATCCAACAAACGTTGGAAGGGATGGATAATCTGCGTTTTCTGAGTATCAAAAGTCCGGGCAGTCAACCTGCATACACACATAAGAAGCCGGAGGCTATCGTTACCGACTTCCTTACCCTGGTTTTCGAGCACAGTCAAGAAGTTATCAAGCAAGATCTTGAAAGAGAGTTAGGATTCGCACTTAGGGAACAGTTGCCAACCGACATCGTCGCCACGATTCCAACAGTAATGCTTCGTCCTCTTCTTCCTTCTCCGCTAAACGATTCACCAGGGTTGGTCCGACAGAGCCATCAATTCAACGTACCGTGCTCTTGTTGATGCGGGGTTCAATTCCCGCAATTTTCCTAAAATAGCAGAGGGTAATCAAATCCTATTCGTCACAGAGCCTGAAGCAGCCGCGCTCTATACCGCAAGACATTTGAAAGACGCCCTGCAAGTCGAAATTTTGAACGTAGGATAGAATCTACCCCTAGCTGTAACCCATCTGATATGTCACAATAGCACGGAGGATGTTTCATCTTGTGCGACGCAGGAGGAGGCACAGTAGTAAGTATCGCCTTTCTACGATTCAATGGACGGCTTGAGCACTCTGACTAGAGTAGGATGTTGTGTCATACAGAGTCAAAGGGGTGAATCCGCTCGAACTTGTGGAAATTGGAGGACCTACAGGTAGGTATTTCCGACTTTCAAACCCCCACCCTACACAGAAACGGCACTGAAACGAGGATAAAGCCGACCGATGTGGTTCGATATTCATCAACATGGAGTTCAAGAAATGGCTTCGAGAGCTGATTGGGTCGGAAAACTATGGCTTAATCGATTCAAACACGGTCATGGGGAGAATTACATCTCACGTGGTGGAAGGAAAGCCAATGCGCGAGCTCATGAAAGAATTCAATAAACTAAAAGAAAGGTTCACAGGAGAGGAAGACGAGGATTATCTTTGGAGACTGCCAGCCCCTCTTGATAAGTTGACCTCCAACCAAAAGCCTGATGGAGGTAAAGTCGTACAAGGCAAATTGACCCTGCCAGTGTGAGTTTTATCCATAAAAGTGAGGATCGTGCATACGAAGGGTTAGCTAACGTAATCAGGGTCGCGATGTGTCAATTCTTCGATCACTGCATCTCGAAGATTGCAGTCTTGATCAAAGACCATTATGAGAAGATTGATAACAGTGGATATATGGCAAAGGTGAGCATTTTCTGTTCGTGTTATTACAATTCCGCTAACTATCGAAGAACCTCTTCCTTGTGGGGGGTTTCGGGGAGTCACCCTATCTCAAGACACAACTAGGAGAGACTTTCGCCGATTGGCAAATGACATTGAGGGTACCGGACAAGTCAATGACAGCTGTGGTGCAAGGAGCAGTGATATCTGGAATTGAAAAAAAATTCACGTCAAACATTATCAAAGCAGCGGCTTGTAGACACAGTTACGGAATTCGGGTCGCTGAAGAATTCTCAGTCCTGAAAAACGATCAACGAGACGTGATCAAGGATAAGGTAACCGGAGAGATCATGGCCGACGGACAGATGCGCTGGCTCTTGAATAAAGGCGACGCTGTCCGTTCAGACAAGCCACTTGAAGCCAAGCAGGAGATCGATGTGCGATTCGAGAGGACTGATGAGCGGTCCTCTAAGACAGGCAAAGTCAGGATCTGGCAGTGGTCACAGGACGATAACCGTCCGAAACGATATCACAATCGTCGGAATGGTGGGTCTACGACGTCCATTTCTCTCTACAGCTGAAAAGCTGACGATGACCAGAACTCGGGCCGGGAATATGCATTTTGAACTACGACTTGAGCCGCCATTCTTGGAAAGAATTTGACGCAGTAGGGAGAGGGTTCAGCAAATCAGTTTACGCTACTGTCATGACGCTCAAACTCTCTCTGAACTGGGACAAGTTGGGTGCACAGCTCATCTGGAAAGACGAAGTGATTGCAAAGGCGGAGAATATTGCGTATTGAAATTGGTATTCTGGAAGCTCTTTAACGAGCGCTCTAGCATTTGAGGACACCGACTATTCTGAGGATTATAAGCATCGATGATTTATATGCACTGTATATACCTAGATTGTGAACATAGCTACGTCACATGATATGATGAACCGTCGCGCCACCTGCAATGCAAAAGCATTTTGTTCGCCCACGCTATAAATGGTGTATATTTAACTAAGAATCGGCTACCGGCGTTCCAGACCTTCGGAAAATTTAAAAGGATTCAGCCTCGCGCCACCAATATTACGGAGCTGCAGCAGGCGCCGTCAAAGGCGGAGCAAGGCCGAGGATGCAAGGCTGGAACACTCCTAGCCCTCTGTCCCAGACCTACTCCGTATTCCCTCAGCCCGTCCCCACGCGGCGGCAAGAAGCTCACTCTATCCCCAAAAAACTCCCTCGATTCCCCGTTTACTTCCTGTCTGGAAGTCGCCATGGCCGATATAAACCTCTCCACCAAGTACATTCTCACAAATAATGCTACCGGCGCATCAAAATCGCTTGCCTCGACCTCTCTGAACGACAGCCTGATAATCGTACCACTCGAAGGTGGCATTGGCGACGACCAACTATGGGCCTTCACAACGACCAGCATTAAGGACCGATACCGACTTTCTACAGTGGCGAAGAACAAGTTCCACGCCATCGACATATCCTTCTACAATCCGGAACAGACAATGACTGTCCACTTTGTCAGCGTCGAGAACAACACGGGGCAATACTGGGGGTTTTCAGAGTGGAAGGATGGCTCCATCAAGATCACAAACGATTTTTCAGGGCCGGATATGAGCCTGAATGTCGATAATACGTCGCTGAAAGTGAGTATAGCTGGAGGAGATAATCCAGGCCAACACTGGACGCTGAATCCATCAGGCTCGATAACGGCGAGCTTGGCTGGAACGGCCTCGACAACCGCATCCCGCACGACAAACTCGGCAAAGACGACCGATACTGCAGATCCGGCATTAAGCTCTTGCGCTCCATCGGCAACGGCTTGTAGCACTGCTCCTGCCAAGAGTAGAGACAACGGACTTTCCAAAGGAGGAATAGCAGGCGCTGTGGTTGGTGGAACGGCTGGCCTGGCATTACTAATTTTCCTCGCCCTCACGTTGAAAAGATACTGTAGGCCTACCCGGAGGCGAGTGCCTGTCGTGAGCAATGATGGATGAGAAAGATTGGCTTTCATTTGCGGCCCATGGCGTTTTTGGAGCACCAAGGCAGGCGTTTTTTTTTTTCGGTTCTCTCTGCGGACGCTAGTAGACTCCCAGTAATAATAGTTCCTTTGTACTGTACTTCTATGTCCTCTAGAATGATACTGTATGTTAAATTTAAAGTCTGCCGTACCTTGTAAGATGTAGAAGCGGACTCAGTACCAAAGGTTGACGCACAAGAGAAATTGGAGAGGAAATACCGCTTGAACTCATCGTTAGTACCACCGATTTTATCCAATTTTCATCTGGCCAATGATATATCACCACCCAGATAAAAGCGGGCCACTCTGTGTCCCAACTAGAGCATCATAACTCCTACACCTATATATTTGGTCCGGCGGATATCGAGTCGATATCCTCCATGGCCCAAGCTTTCTCACGGTCGATATCCTCTGTCGATATCCGTCTGTGCGCATTTCAGAGCGTCGATATCCTTTGTTGATATTCGCCTGTGCGCATTCTTGAGGATTGATATCCTCTATTGATATCCGTCTGTGCACATTCTAGAGAGTCGATGTCCCTTGTAAATATCTATCTGTGTACATTCTAGAGGGTTGATATCTTCTGCTAATATCTGTCTATGTGTTTTAGAGAAGGTGTACCGCGCTGGAAATACGATTCCAGATGCGACTGAGCGCCGGATGACACCTTGATACCAGCATTGTATTGAGCTAAAGTGGCTCGCCATTTACGTTCAATATCCGCGAGGGTCAAGGAGGTATGTAGACTGTTGTTTAGAAAATCAGCACAGTCCTTGTACGGATATTCTTTTTTGATAAGGAATTCCACCATTTTCCGAACAAGGTGGGAAGGCAATACTCGGGTTCGAACTCCGTTGCGACCGTGCTTCGGTGGTTTATTGCAATGTCCCTCCTCTTTAGCATCTTGAAATAACCCCGCTCGTTTATGCTTGCCTGATGCCGTCGAACTTCGGCCTTGGCTAGAAGGGCTTACGGCATTTTCATCCCTTTTGGAATTGCTTAAAGCCCACTTGCACAATGGCAAACAATTTGCGCTTGTTTGGGATATATGTATTCCTGCGTCACTTGAATTGTCTACAATTTCAGCTAGCGGTGTAACCCCCAGCGAGCCTTTGCCTTCGTGGCGGTGAACGGCATGGTCGCGTAGATGTTGTTGTTTGCCAAGCTTAATACATCCCGCGCGCACTTTCAGGCCCTCGATATATGGTTGTGGCATCTTCTTGGATATATCGATAGCTATGCCGTCTATTTGCGCAGAATAGTGTCCGTTCTCGTTGGAAAATTTGACAATAGAGTTGTTTTCTTTCTTGGCGGATGCTCTGGTCGTAAGGGGACCAGGCCTGACCTTTGGATCAGGTGTCATCGCTTCTTCAAGGCTCTTATGGGCGGAAGCCACGAATTCGGTTGCGAGGCAGTCGATGTAATAATGAATGTTGTCAATGAATTGTCTGCAAAAGGTCTCGATTTCTTTTCCACGAAAATCCCTCCCATAGGTAGGGGCGGTTTCGATAGCAATGTTATGAATAGTGATATCTTTAGCGTGGGTAGCAGCTTTCCCTGCCGTAACTTTGCGTTGGCTTCTTTTAGGACGGGTTGGGGTGGAGAGATCGGGGGCTTGAACCGGCGACTTGGGAGGTTGGTCAGTGGCTTTAGCATTGTCCGCCTCTTGGTCTTCGCACTGCGCTATCGCCGCCTGATACACATAATCAATGCCATTCTTCTTAGCAGGTACCGGATCTATAGCCATCTGCTCGTCCCGGAGTTTGCTAATGAGCTGGAGTAGTGAGAGGCTTGGATTATCGTGGTGATCCCTAGCTATGTTTTGGATCGCAATAGTAACATCACAAATAAAGTGGCTAAGGTCGCGAATTAAGAAAGGGGGAAAGGGAGGTAATTCGTATATCGGTTCTATGGGGGAGACGGTATGGACTTGTTGGCGTGCTTCCCGACAGTGTTGGTCGCCTTCCCTTTGCGATATCGTCTTGCGCTAACCTTGGATGGTCTCATGGCGTGACGCAGGGATAACCTGGCGGTAGTCATCTCTCGTGCAAGAAGGCTGGTCAAAAGAATTTTATCGCGACCTTGGATGAATCGATATCTTAAATAGTGAAGGCTGTAATAAGCCGCTAAGCCTGAATGATACTTGATACGTAGGATGCGTTCACGACTGTTCGTATTTCGCCTCAGATTGGGGGCTGGTCATTTAGGTTGATGTCTTTCTTACCAATAGAACACATGTAGCGTGCATGGCTGTGCCGCGCGTACCCCTGGTGGGCATGGTGAATGGGTCTAATCTCAGCGGCACAGTGCAGTGGTACCCAGCCGGCCTTGTCTTTCACCTCGATATCGGCGTGCTTGTCAAGCAGCCATTGTACGACAGCCTCATGCCCGTTCATGGCGGCGCAATGCAGCGGTGTCCGGTCAGCCTTGTCCTTTGCCTCGATATCAGCATGCTTGTCAAGCAGCATTTGCATGACAGCCTCGTGCCCGTTCTCGGCGGCTAGATGCAGCGGCCCCCGGCCGGCTTTGTCTTTTGCCTCGATATTGGCGCCCTTGTCAAGCAGCTATTGCATGGAAGCAAAGTGCCCGTTCTCGGCGGCGTAGTGAAGCGCCGTCCGGCCTTCTTCAGCCTTCGCCTCGAGTATCGCGCCTTTCTGGAGCAGCCATTGCACGACGTCCTCGCGCCCGTTCTCAGCGGCAAGATGCAGCGGCGTTCGACCAGCATCGTCCTTCGTCTCCATGCTGGCATTCCTACCTTTGTATCGAGAAGCCACTACACTACAGCCGTACGCCCGTTATTGGCGGCCCAGTGGAGTGGCGTCCAGCCAGCGTCGTCCTTCCTTTCGATATCGACGCGTTCGTGTAATAACCGCTGCATGATGGTCTCGTGCCTCTGCATAGCGGCGAACCATAGCGGCGTCCAGCCGTCGTTATTCTTCGCTTCGCGGTCTGCGCCTCCCTTTAGCAGCCACTGCACAACAGTGTCGTGCCCTTCATGGGCGGCAAGATGCAGCGGCGTCCGACCATCTTCAGCCTTCGCCTCGAGTTTTGCGCCTTTCTTGAGCAGTCATTGCACGACGTCCTCGTGCCCTTTCTCAGCGGCAAGATGCAGCGGCGTCCGGCTGGTGTTGTCCCTCGTTTCGACTCTGGCGCCCCTATTGAGTAGCTGCTGCACGGCAGCCTCGTGCCCTTTCGCGGCGGCGCAGTGCAGCGGCGTCCGACCATATCTATCCTTCGTCTCGATTTCGGCGCCTTCGTTGAACAGCCACTGCACCGCAACCCCGTGCCCGTTCTCGGCGGCGAAATGCAGCGGCGTCCGGCCAGTGTCATCCGCTACATCGATGCCGGTGCCTATCTGGCTAAGGAAGCTGAGAGTTCCATTAAGCCCGTCTCTGGCGGCCGAATGCATCAAATTGCTAATACCTGTATTCGAAATCTCGCCAACGGTCATGTCGCTGGCAACAACCGATCTGGTCATCGTGGTTCGCCGGTCTATTGCTAACAGATGCAGCCGAGTCGGTGTCGCTGGGCTAAACTTGGCGTTATTTTTCCTTATCCACTCGATCACTGCTTCATAGCTTTTCGAACCTGTGCACGGATACGGTACGTTAGTTTAGTTAATAGTCGGGGGGTAATACTGTTTAGAATACTTGAGTAAGCTATCGCAAGAGCAATTCTGCCCTCTTTTTAGAGCCTCTAAGTATTCTAGGTGGATGGCATCGCGAGTCTTATAAGGCATATGCGGGAATTTTGGTGGGGTGGCCAGCTTGCTGATTTGGCCAGCTTGCTGATGAAACACGTTACAAGGCAGCTACCCACTCTACTGCGTTTTCTCCACCTACAATCTCAATCCCATACCTTACTTCCCCGTTACTTTTACGAAACCATCCCAGTCTAGTAAACACGCTCTCTTCACTATCTAAATCAACCCCCCTCTTCTCAATAAGCTTCAGAAGATTATCGCTGCCCACGATAAGTACTAGTATATCGGCTATACATGCAATATTTCGCCGCATTAAGTGTCTATGCCTCCATTGCATCACAATAATAAATATGGTTGTTGCAATCAGCCAGCCAAGAATTGCCGTACATAACCAAGTAGCTGTTTGGTTTATATGCAGTACATCCACCGCCTTTGTCACACTTGCGGTTGTAGTGGGATTGGTGTTCAGCTTCGGATATTCTCGCTGCACGGTAGGTTTCAGATTGCGATCAAGTGGCGGCAGCAGAGAGTCCGGCAGAGACTCATTAATACTTTGGGTTGCCCACCCTGCACTAAAAAAGTGCTGGAAGTACGTTTGGAAAGCTCGCTGTGTCAAGTTGGCTAGCGTGCCTGCATCGAGGAGAGCATTTGGATCTCTTCCTGCGAGGACATACATGGCGTAAGTCATTAGATCAAGATTGAGGCCTAGATTATCATCCTTGAAGGCGTAGCCTTGATCTCCACTCTCCGGCGAATAGTAAGGATCATCAATATAGTCGATCGAGAAGGATTGCGATCCAGCACGGAATGAAGCTCCGATGAGAGCGTCGATGAAGAGGACACCGTAACTGTAAGGTCAGCAGGAATGCAAGGCATGTACAGGGTCGGGCAGGCTCACCTATTTGTGATGTTGGGGAAGACGAGATCAGGTCCATCATTACAACCCAAGAGTTCCTCACAATCCGTGTAGTTTGCATGGTATACAAATACATCTAACCAAGGCGACTCCAAAGGCTCAGGATTATTCAGGATCTGATACTGCAACACTCGTCCACTATTTGCATCCACAGTTACCTCTGCTTCTGCGGTTTCTATTACTGGGTTACATTGCACTGCCTGGAATAACGGTTCTTCGGTGAAATACAGTCCCTGACTATCCCGGGCATCCTCGTCTTCTTCCGAAAAGTTCTCCGGGACCAAGAAAGAATCACCGAGCATCCATTTACTTAAGAAGGTGATCGGCCACGTTGCATTCTTGTGCGGATACTGCGTAGTATTTGTAGTGGACCAATAGCCTAAAGCGCTCCTACGAGATTCGCCTGACTCATTTGTACAGCATATCGTAATAACAGGGTAGGAAAGAGTGGACGTTTCGTACGCTGTGTTGTTGAATATTACGGGGAGTGGTCGATAAGCTACTAGAGGTTGGCTGGACGCTATTAAAGATGGATGCGAATGGCTAATGTTGCGCTTTGAGATCCAGGATGATGCTTGCGACACCTGAGCAATTGCTTCGCACTCAAGACGAGTCCTTATAGCAGGCGTGCTAACTGTAACATTAACTGACGGCACTTGAACATTCTGATAAGAAGATGTAGAAGAAAGACTCTTGGAAGTATTGTGAGCAGACTGTAGTTTAGGGATCTGAGTTAAGTCCAACGGAACGAAGCTCCACTCGTCAATGCTCCACGATGGCCCACTGCTATTGAGTGTTAATTGATTGGTTGCACCATATATCCAGCTTCCTGTATCGTTAAGATACATGTTTCGTATAGCACCCGCATCGAGATCGGGATCGTAACCTATCCCACCATTACTACTAGTATGGGAAATAGGAATTTGTCGAAGTTCAGTAGAGCGGGACATTTCGATTTGGGTTAATAAATTTCCCGATTGGATTTCTAAAAGGGCAGACATTGCAACAATAACTGCATAGTGGTAAGGAATTAGCAAGAGGAAGTCGTGTAGTAGATGATGACCCACAAATTTGACTAAACGTGGTGCCAAGAGTTACACACGCAAGGCGCCAGCTTCTCTTCCTAGCGGCTTTAAAAGAGGCCCAAAACTAATAAGATGAGTGGTAAGAGAGACCTACAGCGCTTGCGATGTTCTTAGGCGAGCTGGACATAGATATGTAAGGCTCCAAAGAACGAAGAGCTTCGTCTATAGCGCCCCACTACAGACCCGTTAGAACGGCGATGATAGTAGGTATAAATGCGAAGGGAGAAAAAGAAATCCAATAATCTCCTAACACGGATGTATTGACCTGATAGACAAAAGCGGTTTGATGCAAGGCACCGCCTACTGCAATACGGTGTAAGATTAATATCCCTACTAAGAGACCGGCGAGCAAGGTCAGGAGTGCAAAAAGAACAGTCAGGCGAATAACCCTAGGCTCCCAAATCGAGGACGCCGAATTTTTTGATTTTTTGATAGCTAACCCAAAAATATAAGTATTCCCCGCTGAAAAGCAAGAGGTTGGAAGTTCGCAGTACATACCTTTTTCCAGCCCTTGGCAGTTTCCTACATCGTGGAGTGTCTCGGTTTGTATATAATATTTATTTGTCTGTAAGGTCTGTTTCATAACCTCTCTAGTATATTGATGAAGTTTTTGCATGTATACAAAGTTAGTATACTGGTTAACAAGCAATCTAGTAAGATTTATTACCGTCGACGGATCGGCCGCTATACCAAGTGGTCTGCGTTTTGGGCGCGTATAGTAGAGTAGAAAGATGTAGAGCAAAAACGAAAGACCAAGTAAAATAGTGAGGGCAATTCCAATACCTGCAACTATTATAACTCTGTTCTGGACCGTAATTTGAACACCAGAA